>JFJP01021696.1_pt1 | contig 16592 bp, 11 predicted proteins | sample 431651 | NCBI WGS metagenome assembly JFJP01 (sample SAMN02602958, study PRJNA72255) | Microbial mat metagenome, whole genome shotgun sequencing project. | biome: fresh water; feature: sink hole; material: water; isolation source: purple microbial (photo- and chemosynthetic) mats found in... | reverse complement strand
GTTGATTAGTTGTGCGAGTTCCGTTGAACTTCGCGAAGAGATTTCTCACATTCTTACTTTGGATAATTCACAGGCTATAACAGATTGGGTTGACAATATCAATGAGAGTGTTGCAGGGAAAATATTTAAACGCTACCACATCGGTTCTGAATAGCAATAGGTTTTGTTTGCTGATTCAAAAATATAGGCTTCTTTTGGGAGCCTTTTTTGTTTTACATTGATAGTTAAGTTTAAAGGGCTGTGGTCTGATCCGGTCTCGTCAGGATGAATTTCGTCCGTGAGCTTGCTCTGCAAAAACCGAAATTACACAGTGGTAATCTAGTTTCGAATTCACGTTTTTTTTTTATCCTGCAGCAAATCGATAGGACCATGAATTGTACATGTCGTTTCCCTGATTGAAGACGCGGAATGCGTTGATGAGCAGATCTAGCTACTCGCGTTTAGCGGGAAGATACCTGGGATTGTTCGCGTTCTATTTTGGCCAAGCTGGATTAATCTGATTGTGGGCAATGCTGAAATCTCCTCAGTTAACTACACCATGCTCCAAGGTGTGTGATATGCGCAAGCAAGGAGAACGTCAACGCAATAGTTGATGAAGTGTTGTGTATTTGTTTTCATTCGGTTTGTCTGTTGCGAAAAAAACCGTTAACCACTGTAAAACTCTTCAAAGCCGAGATGGGGATGGAAAGTTGCTTTTGCGAGAATAGATAGCAGTTCTTTTTATGCTTTTTTCTCTATGGAGATTTGCTTTGGGAAATAGCCGGTTGTGGAGATGAGTGTTTTATGGATTTGATCTTGTATTGCTATGATTATGGTATGGCGAGTATGCTAATGTAGCTCATTTTCGCCATTCGATAAACTCATTATTCTGAACGGTCAGAATCCAATTGTGTACCATGAACCAATTTTCATTTTAAGGCTTCTTAAAAATCGCTTTTTCAACGGTATACCCATCTTTTTCAAAAATTTTAAGCAGACCCTCTTCACCGACGAGATGACCGGCACCAACGAGAATTAATTCCACAGGTGGTGTCGTTATCATGGTGATTATTTCCGGTTTCCAATTGAAATTTCTGTCAACTAAAAGAGATTGGTGTATCGAAGGGTATTTCTCTTTCATCTCTTTGACAATGAGGTCATTGAGAATATCAGTGTTGCCCGTTTTCCACGATGAAATCATTGTTGAAATGGTTGATTCGATTGTTGAAACTTCATCGATTGTATTTTGGATCAATCCATTGGGGTCATCTTCGCCAAGGGAAGCGATGTAGCTAATTTGTTGATCAGTTGTTTCGAGGCCAACGGTTCGCTTTTTTTGAGCAATCGCTTTGTGGTAAAAGTAGAGGTCTACACCCTCTTCAGCCATGCCGAAATATACCATTTCCCATTGGGTCAGGAGAATTGACACCATTGATGGTCGAAATTGGTTGATTGCCGAAAATGGAAGCCCTTTTTGTTGCAGATAGGCATTCAATTTTTGGTAGGTTTCTGCATTGAGAACACCTCTAAGGGTTCTTCCTGCGGGGTAACTAACCGCAGCAATGAGTCGAGATTGGAATTCAGGTGTGTTCATTTCGGCAAGATTTGTTTCAAATACAATTGTTTGCGCTTCATTGAATGCTTTTTCAAATTCTGATGGTAGTGGGTAGTCTGATGGTCTGAGTAGGTGAATTGTCCCCCCAATATAGAGGTAGTTCGCGCCTTTGGATATTTTCCACAGAGATGTTTCTGCGAAAAGAAGAAAGGGCAACAGTGCAATGCAAATAGTTTTGGTCATGGTCAGGCCTCGGTTTTGGCTAAAGCGGCTCACACGAGTGCAAGCCTGTGAATTTAGATTGATCTAGTTTGTGAAAGCAACGTCATTTCAATTTTGACCACGACCTTTTTAACTTGCTTGGTTGGATCACCAAGGGCAGGCTTATGAAGATCTCCTGGGAAAAGAATCATAAACATCCCTTCTGCAAGTGCGACAGGTGACTCATTGCCATCGTAGAACGCTATGTCCTGCTCAATCGAATACTCTTGCTCTGGGATATGGCCATGTAATGGCGCATACCCAATTTTTTCAGATCCCTGAGCCATAAACTGCACATCGACATATTTGCGGTGTGCTTCGAGTTTGGCAAGAAGAGAATCTCTTAGATTGTATTCGTCTATGATTGCAAAAATAGAATCGCCTTCGATGGAGTATCTTCCCGATTCCATCTTCGAGAAATCGGTAACTGCGAGATAGCGCAACGCCCGCTCGATCCCTTCCCCGATTAGGAAGTAGCGCTCCCTGTTTTCAATTTTGTCCACGATCATTGAGTGCCTCATTGCAGTAAAGTTCTGCCTAAAAATAGCACCGGTTGCAGTTAGAGTGTTGATGAATCTTGAACGCGCTGATTCTTAGATAGAAAGGAGGAATGAGACTCACGTGTGTGCGTGCGCGTATTCTATATTATAAGGCTATCTACTGAAACAGAAACCGGGGAATCGGTGGTGAGGCGATTGCTTCTCTTTGATGATTTCCCACGAGCTGCTGAAAGGACTCTCATCTATGAGTGAAAACAGCTACAGTGCCGAAAATATTACAACCCTCAAGGGGTTGGAAGCGGTGCGAAAACGACCCGCCATGTATATCGGAAGTACTTCCGGTGCGGGGCTTCACCATCTGGTCTATGAAATCGTTGATAACTCAATCGACGAAGCTCTTGCGGGCTACTGTGACACGGTGAACGTGACAATTCATTCCGATGACTCAATCACCGTTAAAGATAACGGTCGTGGAATTCCTGTCGATTACCACGAAGAAGAAAAAATGTCCGCTCTTGAACTGGTACTCTGTACTCTTCATGCCGGCGGAAAGTTTGACGGTTCGAACTACAAAGTTTCCGGCGGACTTCACGGGGTGGGTTCATCTTGTGTGAATGCTCTTTCGTCACATTTGCGTGCAGAAATTCACCGCGGCGGGAAAATTTGGGAGATGGAGTTCGAACGCGGTGCGAAACTGTACGAAGTTCGCGAAATCGGCACAACAACGCTGACGGGAACCACAATTACATTCAAACCAGACCATGAAATTTTCGAAACGCTCGAATACAGTTTCGAAATTCTCTCTCGTCGTCTTCGTGAACTTGCATTCCTGAACAAAGGGATTACAATCACGATTCATGATGAGCGTGTCGAAGGCAAGAATCATGATTTCTGTTTCCCCGGCGGACTTGTTTCATTCGTAGAGTATCTCGACGAAGGTAAACAGCCGCTTCATGATAAACCGGTGTACTTTTCCTATGAAGGCGAAGGGGTTGATGTTGAAGTTGCTATGCAGTACAACGAAACCTACAAAGAGAACGTGTTCTCCTTTGCGAACAACATTAATACGCACGAAGGTGGAACACACCTCACCGGTTTCAGAACTGGTCAGACTCGTGCGATCATGAAATACATCGAAGATAATCAGCTGATGAAGGGCAATAAGCTCGAACTCAAGGGTGAAGACCTTCGCGAAGGTCTCACGGCGATTATCTCGGTAAAACTTGCGGAGCCGCAGTTCGAAGGTCAGACGAAACAGAAACTGGGTAACTCCAGCATCGCTGGTCTGGTTGCTCAGTATGTTCGTGAACATCTGACAATCTATCTCGAAGAAAATCCGATTGTTGCAAAGAAAATCGTTGAAAAATGCATCGGATCAGCAATCGCTCGTGAAGCTGCTCGCAAAGCTCGTCAGATGGCTCGACGCAAGTCGGTTATGGATGGCGGCGGTCTTCCTGGAAAACTGGCAGACTGTTCTGAAAAAGATCCAACACTCTGTGAGATTTTCCTTGTAGAAGGAGACTCGGCGGGAGGTTCTGCGAAAATGGGACGTTCCCGTGAAACGCAGGCGATCCTTCCGCTCAAGGGTAAAATTCTCAATGTAGAAAAAGCTCGAATCGATAAGGTGCTGAGTCACGAGGAAATCCAGGCGATGATTCAGGCATTTGGATGCGGATTTGGTGAAGATTTCGATATCTCAAAACTGCGGTATCATAAAATCGTACTCATGACGGATGCTGACGTGGACGGTGCGCACATCGCAACGCTCCTGTTGACATTCCTCTATCGCCATCTTCCTCAGCTTGTTGAACGGGGACATATCTATATGTCATGTCCTCCGCTCTACCGTATTAAACACGGTAAAACGCAGAAATATCTGTTCACCGATGATGAAAAAGATGCCTATGTTGCAGAACATAAAGGGAAAAGCATCATGGTTCAGCGATTCAAAGGTCTCGGGGAAATGAACCCGGACGAACTTGCTGAAACAACCATGAACGCTGAAACCCGTAAACTCCTTCAGGTTCGTATCGAAGATGAGATCGAAACTGACCGCGTGTTTACTATGCTTATGGGCGAAGAGGTTCCGCCTCGTCGTGCGTTTATCGAAGAAAATGCGTATAAGGTGACCACTCTTGACATCTAAGAAACCACATCTGCTGATCTCTAATGACGACGGAATCGACGCTCCGGGCATTATCGCTCTGGCTGAAATTTTCGTGCGTGACTACCGCGTAACAGTGGTTGCCCCGATGGTTGAACAGTCTGGCAAGAGCCATGCGTTCACCTACCGCGAAGGCGTTACATTCTGCAAAGTCTCGTTTCCTGTTGAAGGGATCGATGCGTATGCGGTGGATGGAACGCCGGCGGACTGTGTGAAAGTTGCTCTGGGACATATTCTTGCAGAGATGCCGGACTATGTTATTTCCGGGATCAACTGCGGACACAATGCGGGAATTGCCGTGTTCTATTCGGGAACCGTTGCGGCGGCTCGCGAAGGTGCGTTCTGGCGGATTCCATCGGCAGCGTTTTCAACCAGTTTTGAAACGCGTACATTAGAAGAGATGCAGCGATACGCTGAAGAGTCTCTGCTGATTTTTAACCAGCTTCGCGAATCGGATCTTCTGCTCCCGCGGATGAACCATTTCTACTCGGTTAATTTCCCCGGAGTTCCGGCACATGAGTGCCGCGGAGTTCGGGCTGCTCAGCAGAGCCTTGCATATTACAGCGATCACTATGTGGAATCGTCTGAAAACGACGGAATGGTATCATTAACATTCAACGGAGAAATGATCGAAATTGAAGATGGTGAAAATCACGATGTTCCGGCCAACATGGCGAACTTTGTGACAATTACTCCTATCTCAATCGATTCTACTGCGTGGGATGTGATGGAAAAGCTTAAAACAATAGAAATTATGAGTCTCAATATAAAGGAGCTGCAGTGAGCGATTTCACGAAACAAGATTTCGTCCTCATTGAAGACGAAATGAAAAAGTCCTATCTGGACTACTCCATGAGTATGATCACGGCCCGAGCACTTCCTGATGTGCGTGATGGTCTGAAACCGGTTCACCGCCGCGTACTCTTTGCAATGAACGAACTTTCACTGAGTTACAATCGTCAGCACAAGAAATCAGCTCGTGTTGTCGGTGACGTAATCGGTAAATACCATCCACACGGTGATACGGCGGTGTATGATGCACTTGTTCGTATGGCACAGGATTTCTCCATGCGGTATACGCTGGTGGATGGTCAGGGTAACTTTGGATCGATCGATGGAGACAACCCTGCGGCAATGCGTTACACAGAGTGTCGCATGACCCGTATGGCGGAAGATCTTCTGGCTGACCTTGACAAAGGAACCGTAGATTTCCAGCCAAACTACGACGAATCGATGCAGGAGCCAAAAGTTCTTCCTGCAAAAGCGCCTGTTCTTCTGCTTAACGGATCAACCGGTATCGCAGTAGGTATGGCGACCAATATGGCTCCTCATAACTACAACGAAGTTTCCAAAGCGATTGCCGCGTATATGGCAAACCCGGAGATCGAAGTTGAAGATTTGATCAAGATTATTCCGGGACCAGATTTCCCTACCGGTGGATTTATCTACGGTCGTGCGGGAATTCACGAAGCGTATCGCACCGGCCGCGGTAAAGTGATCATGCGTGCCCGTGCGGAGATCGAAGAAGTTGGTAATCGTGAACAGATTATCATCACTGAAATTCCGTACATGGTGAACAAAACCACCATGATCGAAAAAGTGGTGTCGCTGGTTCGCAACAAACAGGTCGATGGGATTTCATTTATCCGCGACGAATCAGACCGTAAAGGTATGCGCGTCGTTATCGGAATCAAACAGGATGCGTTCGCAGAAATCATCCTGAATCAGCTCTATAAGTTTACTCAGCTTCAGTCGACTTTCGGGATCAACAACCTTGCGCTCGTAAACGGTCGTCCGGTTCAGCTTACTCTGAAAGATATTATTTCAGAATTTGTTAAACACCGTATGAACGTGATCACCCGCAGAACTCAGTTCGATCTTGATAAAGCACAGGCACGTGCTCATATTGTCGAAGGTTTGATGATTGCTGCCGACAATATCGACGAAGTGATCAAAATTGTTCGCGGAAGTGATGACGAACCGGCTGCACAGCTTGCACTTGCGGAACGATTCAAACTGTCAGAAGAACAGGCAAAAGCGATTACCGCAATGCGTCTTGGTCGTTTGACAAAAATGAACCGTCTCGAACTTGAAAACGAGTACAAGGAACTTCAGGAACTGATCGCTGATCTTCTTGATATTCTTGCAAATGAAGGTCGTAAGAAACAGATCATCATGGACGAACTCGAAGAGATGCGCGGTCGTTACAACGATGCTCGCCGTACAGAAATCGTTGATGCGCTTGGTGTAGTATCTATTGAAGATATGATCGCCGACGAAGATATGGTAATCACCATGTCTCACGAAGGGTACATCAAACGTACCGCCGCTTCGATCTACCGTTCACAGGGTCGCGGTGGACGCGGTGTGAAAGGTATGGATTCGAAAGACACGGACTTCGTAGAAACAATGTTTGTCGCTTCGGCTCACTCGGATATTCTGTTCTTCACCAACTTCGGACGCTGTTATTCACTTAAAGTGTACAGCATTCCAGAAGCGGGCCGAAATGCAAAAGGTCGTCCGATCGTGAACCTGATCCAGTTCCAGGAAGGCGAACAGATCGCCAATATGGTTCCGGTGAAAGAGTTCAGCGAAGAGCTTAAGGTTGTTCAGGTTACCGAAATGGGAACACTCAACAAACAGCCGCTTTCTCACTACGATTCGATTCGCCGTAACGGACTCAATTCGATGAAACTCGATGAAGGCGACAGACTTGTTTCTGTCCAGCTCTGTAGCGATGACAACGAATTGGTGATCGCGACTCGCAATGGCCGTGCGATCCGTTTCAAAGCGGAAAAAGTTCGTACCCTTGGTCGAAATACTCGCGGTGTTCGCGGTATCTCACTCAAAGAGAACGACACAGTAATCGGAATGGTTGCTGCACAGGGTCATGAAAACATCCTCACTGTAACGCGCAACGGATACGGAAAACGGACTCCTCTTGAGGATTACCGTACAACGAACCGCGGCGGTGTTGGTATTATCAATATCAAAATGAGTGAACGTAACGGTGATGTTATTGCGATCATGATTCCTACTGACAACGATGACATTATGATTATCACCAAAGGCGGGATTATTATCCGTACTCCGGTCGATGCGGTAAATGTTATTGGTCGAAACACTCAGGGTGTTCGTCTGATCAATCTGAAAGGCGATGAAGTTATCGATGTAACTTCTGCTGCGAAGATTGAAGAGGATGAAGAAGAGTATGACGAAGAGGGAAATCTGATTCCGAAAGAAATTTCTCCTGAAGTGGCTGCGCTTCTGATACCTGCGGATCAGAGAGTTGTCGAAGATGAAGAAGGTTCTGATGATGAAGAGGAAGTGGAAGATGAAGCTCCTGCGGATGATGCAGAAGAGGAATCTGACGAAGAGTAATTCTGAATCTGATTGATTTGAATATACGGGAATCCAGAAATGGGTTCCCGTTTCAGAACAATGAGATCGTTTGGAAATGATTAAGGGCAGTTTTGCGCTTCTCTTTAATGAATATAAAGTTCGTGTCATCGCAAAAAAAGTCGTAAAGATGCGGTGAAAATGGTCGTGCAAACTTTGACGGAAAATTTGTTGGAAAAGTAATCTGATATATAGTCAATAACCACTTATGGAGACGTTCGATGAAAGAGTTTTTTAAATACATAGCGAGTCTATTTCCCAAAAAAGAGGATGCTCTCGACGCGATGCTTCGCGAGCAGGGGAAAGATCCCGACGTAGTTTTGGCGAATCATCATCGTATGCGCGAGGCAGAAAAAAGTGCAGCGATTACAGTCGAGGATGAGGTCAAATAATCGCACTTTGGAATAAGCTGAGTTTGTCAAAATTGATAGATGTGCTGTTTAAAAATATCGGTGAGATACCGTTGTCGTTACCGTTGTCGTTACCACTAAAAAATCATCTCGCATTTTGAGTGGCTTTATGGTATTTTTGGGCGCTATTTAACAATAAGAGAGATGGTTCGATGTTTACTGGATTGATTGAAACCACTGGAGTTGTAACCGCTGTTGAACGAGGTGATAAAAGTCGTATTCTCACGATTCGCGCTTTGATCACACAGTTTGAACTCGCCATTGGCGACTCTGTTGCAACCAATGGTGTCTGTCTCACCGTTGAAAAGTTCACATCTGACACATTTACGGTTCGAGCAATCTCTGAAACCGTTGACCGAACCACCACCGGCGATCTTCAAGTCGGCGATGTGGTTAATCTCGAACGAGCCATGAAAGCTTCCGCTCGATTTGATGGTCACATTGTTCAAGGTCACGTCGATACAATCGCAACGCTGATCCGCATCGAACAAGCTGGCGATTCATTCTACTACACGTTCCAGCCAGATCAAAAATATCTTCGCTATATCGCCGAAAAAGGCTCAGTTGCAATTGACGGGATATCACTTACTGTGGCCCGCGTCGATTCTACGACCTTTACATTGGCACTGATTCCTCATACAATAAAAATGACCGCACTTTCAAATCGGACGCGTGGTTCGCGGGTGAATGTCGAATGTGATGTACTCGCTCGTTATATCGAACAACTTATGAAATATGGTGTTCAGAAACAGTCAAATGATTCTGAACTGCTGAATATGCTTGAAAGGAATGGGTTTTGAAATCTCTTGCTGAAATAGAATCTATTATCGACGAATACCGCCAAGGAAAAATGGTTATTATCGTTGATGATGAAGATCGTGAAAACGAAGGCGACATCTGCTATGCTGCTCAGTTTTCTACGGTTGAAAAAGTAAATTTCATGGCAACGCACGCTCGTGGTCTGATCTGTACTACTCTCGAAGAAGATCGACTTGATGAACTTCAGATTCCTCAAATGGTTCAGAATAATACCTGCATTTATCAGACTGGCTTTACCATTTCTGTTGAAGCACGCGAAGGAACTACTACGGGCATTTCTGCGGGAGATCGCAACACAACGATTCTCAAACTTGTTGATCCTTCTGCAAAACCGGAGGATTTCGTTATGCCGGGACACATGTTCCCGCTTCGAGCTCGCAAAGGTGGAACTCTTGTTCGCACCGGTCAAACTGAAGCGTCTGTCGATATGGCGAAACTAGCGGGGCTCTATCCTGCTGGCGTAATATGTGAAATCATGAACGAAGATGGATCAATGGCGCGCATGCCCGATCTTGAAATCTATGCGAAAAAACACGAGATGTCGATTATTTCGGTGGCGGATATTATTCGCTATCGTCGACTCAAAGAAAAACATGTGGAATGCACTGCAGTTGCAGAACTTCCTACTAAATATGGCAATTTCATTGTCAAAACCTACGAAGAGCACGTGCAAGGATTGACTCACGTGGTAATTCAGAAAGGTGAAATTTCAGCCGATGAACCAACGCTCGTTCGTGTTCATTCTGAATGCTTTACCGGTGATCTTCTCGGTTCACTTCGCTGTGACTGCGGAAGTCAACTTCATTCGGCGATGGAAATCATCGAAAAAGAGGGTGGAGTCGTTCTCTATCTTCGTCAGGAAGGTCGCGGAATCGGTCTGGCGAACAAGCTGAAAGCGTATAATCTTCAGGATGAAGGCTATGACACCGTTGAAGCGAACGAAAAACTCGGATTCCCAGCAGATATGCGCGATTATGGTATCGGCGCTCAGATTCTTGCAGATTTAGGAATCAACAAAATTAGATTGATGACAAATAATCCGCGTAAACTGGTTGGTCTCGAAGGCTACGGCATCGAAATCGTTGAGCGGGTTGGGATTGAATTTCCCTCATGCGAACACAATCAGAACTATTTAAGTACGAAAAAAAGTAAAATGGGACATCTCTTCGAAGGTGAGGACAAATAATGGCTCGAGTAATTGAAGGTATGATGAACGGAACTGGCAAAAAGTATGCAATCGCTGTTGGTCGTTTCAACAGTTTGATCACCGGTCGTCTTCTTGAAGGAGCGATGGATGGATTGATTCGTCACGGTGTTTCTGCTGACGATATCACGATTGTTCATGTTCCGGGAGCATTTGAAATCCCGTTGGTGTGTAAAAAACTTGCATCATCAAAAAACTATGACGCAGTTATCGCTCTTGGAGCGGTGATTCGTGGCTCTACACCCCACTTTGATTACGTTTCAAGTGAAGTAACCAAAGGCGTAGCATCTGCTTCAATGGAAACAGGAGTACCTATCGTGTTTGGTGTGCTTACGACAGATTCTATCGAACAGGCGATCGAACGCGCGGGAACTAAAGCGGGTAACAAAGGATTCGATGCGGCAATGACTGCTGTTGAGATGACTTCGCTCTTGTCTCAGTTTTAATTTTTGAGTTTGATTGGAGAATCGTGCAATCTGCGCGGTTCTCTCTTTTTTTAGGTTTTAAACCAACGAGTTGAGGATAATGGATATTTCAAAGAAAGACTTGCGTCGTGCCCGTGTTCTGGCCATGCAAGTACTCTACAGCTATGAAAAGAACGAAGGCGCATCAATTGAGCAGGTATTCAAATCTGTTTCTGATCTTCCTGAAATCGGAATTGCCAACAATGACGCAATTACTTTTTCAAAAAACCTGATCCTTAAATTCCGTGAAGCACAGTCTGAAATCGATGCGCTTCTCACAAAAAATATGAAAAACTGGACACTGGAACGCATTTCTGCGATAGATCGTGCGATTCTTCGCCTTGCAATCACCGAACTTCTTATGAAAATCACGCCACTTCGCGTGGTGATCAGTGAAGCGGTTGATATCGCGAAAGATTTCGGCACCGATGATTCAGGAAAGTTCATCAATGGTGTCCTTGACGGTTCGAAAAAAGACATTGACTACATAGAATAGGAGTGTGTATGACACAGCGTGACGAAGCTGCAAATAGCGGCTTGCTCTCAACTCCAAAAGGGTATCAGCTTCTCAATAACATCATCGGAATCGGTGTGTTTCTGCTGACCTTTGGAGTGTTTTACAGTATTATGGCACCAACAGTTTCGTTCTGGGACTGTGGTGAATTTATCGCATCTTGTTACTCTCTCGGTATTCCTCACCCGCCGGGTAACCCGCTCTATATCCTTATTGGTAGAGTGTTTACTATGATCTTTTTCTGGACTGAACAGGTTGCATGGCGTGTGAATCTGATCTCTCCGCTTACCGGTGCACTGACCGCCTTTTTCCTTTTCAAGATCACCGCTCGAGCTCTTCGTCCTATGTTGGGCGAAATGGATGCATCGTGGAAATCTACGGTTAGTCTTGTTTCAAGTGTGGTGGGTGCGTTGTTCGGCGTATTCAACATCACGTTCTGGTTCTCTTCCGTTGAAGCTGAAGTACAGACTCCGGCGATGTTGATTATTGTAATCAATGTATATGTCGCTCTCGTATGGGCACAGTCAAAGGCGTTGAATCGCGATAAGTATCTACTATTGTTTGCATATCTTGCATTCCTTGGCGTGGGTATTCACATGTTCGCGCTGTTTGCGCTGTTCCCTGTTTTCCTGTACATTGTATTGGTTGACAAAACAAAATTGAAAGATTGGCGCCTCTGGGGAGTTGCTATTCTCATGGGATCAGTGGTCTATTCTATGGGTGCCTTTATTTTCATGGCTCCTTTCCTGCTTATAATTACTGCGATATATGCATTCCTTCCACGCAAACTCTCTTCGTGGATAAATGTTATAACTCCGGTAATTATGTTTGTGTTGGTCAAGAAATTCGTAAATGTTGAACCGGGCGACTGGGCACCTTTTGTGATGCTTGAAGTTCTTACACTTATTGAGTTGATTGTGTATTCAATCAACAGTGCGAAAGAAAATCAGGCCCCTTTCACCTGGCATTTTCCGTTCGGTGTTGTATTGATGGTTGTGTTGGGATATTCGGTTCACCTCTTTATTCCAATTCGTTCAACTCTCGAACCTATGATCGATGAAAACCATCCGGTTATTCAATTCTCGGGGACTGAATCAGCGCAGAAAGCTTACGATGCATTTGTGGAACGTTTGAAAACTGAAAATGGAGCTATTCTCTCTTCTTATTCAGATTATGTTCGCGTAATCAAAACGGATGCAACACTTGATTCTCTCTACGGAAATCTTCGCGAATCAATTAGCTATGGTGAATACAGTAAAAAACTTCACGCTGAACTGCTTTCATCGCAGAAATCAGTTCCTGCCGTGGATCAGGCGTACGAAACATATCTGAAAGCGTTGGCTACCAATAAAACAGTTAAGTCGTACTACGATCGCTATATCAAGGCTATGAACGAGAAAAAAATCGACTGGAGTGCGTTCCGTGGATTCCTCGAACGCAAGCAGTACGGTTCTGAATCGATGATTACTCGTGCGTTCCATCGTCGCGGTGCATTCAGTCGTCAGATGGGTATTGATGGAAATATGGGATATGGTGGATTCCACTTGACTCAGTTCTTCCACTTTGGCGAAGACTATTCTGTTGACCGCAAAGGTTCTGGAGTTCTTACTGAACCGGAGAAAGCATCGATTGCTCAGCGTATGGGAATGGCTTCCTTTGACAATCTTTCTATCGATGAACAACTGTATGCGGTGAAAACATTGAAAGATCAGTTGAGTGATATCGCCGGTGTTGGAAAATTCAACAGTAAGATCAAAACGCTTAGTTTTTTCAAGCGCCTTGGTGTTCTTTTCGTGTATCTCCTTCCAACCTTCTTCGTGCTCTTTTCTTGGGGGTATTGGAGAAAAACGGATTGGAAAATGTTCACGCTTATGGCAACGAGTGTCCTTACTACCACTATTGCACTAGTGTTCTATATGAACTTTGCCGATGGTACACGTGTTGAAGGTTCTGAATATCGCGAATGGAAAAAACAACGTATTGAAGCCTTGCAAAAAGGGTATCAAGAACCGCCTCGCCCGCAGCCGGTTCATCGTGAAGTGCGTGAACGAGACTATTTCTATACGCCGGGATTCATGTTCTTCGGTATGTGGATCGGTCTTGCTCTTGCAGCTGGACTCCACCGTCTTTATACGTCGCCACAGGGAACTGTGCGTAGACGATTTGCTCCGGTGGCAGTAGTTCTCGGGATGGCTTCACCTGCGATTCCCTTGGTTTCAAATTACAGTGAAAACGACCGTCGCAATGACTGGATTCCCTACGACTATGCGTATAATCTTCTCATGTCCTGTGAAAAAGAGGGGATTCTTTTCACCAATGGCGATAACGATACATTCCCACTGTGGTTCCTTCAGGAAGCCGAAGGGGTTCGCAAGGATGTGCGCATCGTTAACCTTTCTTTGGTAAATACAAAATGGTATATCAAGCAGTTGAAACGACTTGAGCCGATTGTTCCGATTTCTTATTCCGAACGGGAAATCGAATATCGCGTCAATCATCAGCTCAATCCGTTTACTCAAAAAGCGCCGTTCACGCTCAAGAATGCCGGTGTGACCGTAGTGCCACCAACGCAGGAGGAGATGCGCGTTCTTCGCGTACAGGATCTTATGGTGTTGAATATTGTCGATGCTAATGCGTGGAAAAAACCGATCTACTTCTCTGTAACGGTCTCACCTGACAATCTTATGGGGCTCGACCCTTATTTGCGTCAAGAAGGTATGGTGTATCGCGTGATGCCTCAGCCTGTTGAACGTGAAACTGTCATGAACATGGAACGCACCAGATACTTGCTCGACAAAGTGTATCGTTTCCGGAATCTCGGTGACAATTCACTTCCGCTGAGTGAAACGGCGCGCAATCTTATGAATAACTATGCTGCGGCATTTATTCAGTTCAATCTTGCCAACCGAGATAAACTGATGAGCCTGAAAGACGCTGCCAAGGGTATTGCTCCTGAAGCTGATTCAACTGGAGTAGTAGTTGCGTCAGTAGCTCCTTCGGCAATTGCTGCAGTTGAGTATGCGAAACTGCGCGATGAATTGCTGAATAAGTACGATCGTTGTGTTTCGATCATGCCGTGGGATGTGCGTGCGCGCAAGTATCGCCATGATTTCCTTATGGAAAATGAGATGTACGATGTTGCCCGCAAGCGACTTGACGAAGCGTTGACTATCGATCCAGTGAATGGACTTTATCGTCAAATGGAACAGCAACTAAATTCGATTTCTCCGAAAAAATCGTAACTGTCGCCGATCTGGATTTGTAGAGGGAAGTGGCCGATCGGCTGCTTCCCTTTTTGCAATTTCAACCTGATGAAAAACGGTGTAGTAAATGTTATCAGTATATTATTGCTCTGTGTACTGTTTTGATAGTCAAATGAATTAAGTCTTTTATTTGAACTAGTTTTGTAACATGCTGCTGTATATCATTTTGAAGTTTTTGTTTTGAGCGTGTTGAAAAGTTATTTAGCACCGGCTGAGCTGTTTCAAATGTAGTATATTTTAAGCTGCATTTAACTGCGGAGGTGTTTATGATTTTTGTGTGAAAAATGATCCACATAGCTTTTCTGTACCTTAACAAATTTTAAACGAATAGGAGTTTCTGTGGAACATGAAATCGCAACCGGTGTAATTTTAATCATCGCATTCCTTGCAGTATCAGTCGTATCGGCTGTTATCATGAATAAAATCAAATTTCCTTACACAATTGGATTGGTGCTTGTAGGCATAGCCTTTGGGCTTCTATCGAACTATTTCGAACCGCTACACATTGTAAAATCAATCGAATTATCACCAGAAATGATTCTCTATATAATTCTTCCGACACTGATTTTTAGTGCCGCAATTGATATTGATATTACGATGTTGCGCAAAAACCTTGTGCCCATATTGATTCTCGCTGTTTTTACATTATTAATTTCCACTGCCATTATTTCCGGTATCTATTGGTTTATTCCTATTTCTCTGGGGGGAGCACTTGTCTTTGGGGCGCTGATTTCAGCAACTGACCCTGTAGCGGTAATTGCTCTGTTCAAAGAAATTGGTGCTCCAAAGCGGTTGATGACTCTTGTTGATGGTGAATCAATATTCAATGATGCCACGGCAATTGTACTATTTACAATCATCTTGGGTATGTTTACAGGCGGCCATGGGGGTTCTCCTGATATTCTCGGTGGTGTTATTAAATTTGTTGTTGTTCTCGCCGGTGGAATTGGCATTGGAGCATTAATTGGGTGGGTGGGGTCATTTGCATTGCGAATTGGCAAAGATGATCTATTGCTTCAGATTACTGTTAGTCTAATCATGGCTTACGTGTCGTTTATTGTTGCTGATAAGATGCATTTGTCAGGTGTAATGTCCACACTTGGCGCTGGATTGGTATTCAGACTTCGCACTGAAAAGGTTATTCTTCGCACGAATATTGAAACGATGGAGCACTTTTGGGATTACTTTGCCTTCGTGGCGAACAGCTTTGTGTTCCTCTTATTGGGTCTCACGGAAGTTAATAACTTCCTTCAGACAGACAACCTCGTGGATGTGTTGAAATCACTTCTAGTGGTAATACCTTTTGTTTTGATAGCGCGTCTCGTGGGAATATTTGCTCTTATTCCAATTTACAACCATTTTGTGCGCAAAGATGAAAAGCAGAAAATATCAGTTCCTTATCAGACTGTATTGTTCTGGGGTGGGCTTCGCGGAGCAGTTCCGGTGGCGTTGATGCTTGCAATTCCTATGGATTTTGCCGATCGTCAGTTGATTATTCACCTCACAATGGGATTCATTCTCTTTACGTTGTTCATTGAAGGAACCACCACGAAAAAGCTCATGGATCTGCTCGGTGTTCGTCCCGACAAAACGGCTTTTGATGATCGTGAAGTGATTCGAAAAGAGTTTCCGATAAAATCAGAAGGGCTTGCGCTTTTGGTATTTAATGGAGTGCGGAAATTATTCGAAGAGGAAGGCTTTTTCATACGCGAAAAAAATGTCGCAGATCGCGATGAAATGCTCATGAAACGGGGCAAAGTAACGCTGCTTGTGGTTCACGAAAACGGTACGCTGGCCCTAACAGCAGAACCAAGCAATATCAGTTATCTTACAACGGTTCTTTCAGAAACAATCCTTGAGCTCAGCCGGTCGATGACTTCTTTGAAAGATTTGACAAGTCCTGAAAAAATGAAAGAACTTATTGCAGCCGATTCTCATACAGCGGTGAGTTTTGATATGATGCGCTATTTGAAACCCGCCCTTATGACTGTTCCTTTGGTGAGTAGTGACAAAGAAGGTCTTCTTAAAGAGATGTTGCAAATTTTGGTACATCGTGGGGC
>JFJP01038610.1_pt1 | contig 16593 bp, 11 predicted proteins | sample 431651 | NCBI WGS metagenome assembly JFJP01 (sample SAMN02602958, study PRJNA72255) | Microbial mat metagenome, whole genome shotgun sequencing project. | biome: fresh water; feature: sink hole; material: water; isolation source: purple microbial (photo- and chemosynthetic) mats found in... | reverse complement strand
GATGGTTGTTTTTGGTTGGCAGCGCAGCTGCCAACCAAAAACAACCATCTCTGATTATTATATGTATTGCCTTTGAGTCGTAACGAAACGAAGTGGTATGAAGAACCGGGTAGGCTAGTGTATGTGCTCAGCGAAGGTTAATACGCTATTAATCTATAATACTCCTGTGAAGGTATAAATCGCGGCTCATTTCTTTCTGATAGTTTTCAAGAACTTCCTGATTTTTCTCGATTCGGGCATCTCCCCATTCAATCCATTGCGGGTAATTTGACCAATCCCAATTTATGTAACAGAAAGCTTTTATCTGAGGATATTGATGAATAATATTGAAATAGGGTGCAAACCAGTTATCCCAGCTTTTTTGTCCTTCAAGTACACCCACTCTTCTTGGCGTGGATTCCCCAATCATTACCGGCTTGTGATGTGCATGTGCACTATCGAGAAATGCTATGCTCGACGAATCGGTAAAATGGGAAGCCGAGAACAGATCTATTGACCACCAGTCGACATATTTATCTCCAGGGTAATAATTCATGAAATCCTTGTCTTTCCCATCTGGCGAATAGCACCAGACTGTGGCGACAGAAACATTGGCTGCACGTATTTTATTCTCAATCCGGACAAATGCTTTTTTATAGGCTTCTGCTTCATACCCATTCCAATGTCCGTTAAACTCATATCCGATTCTAAGAAAAACCGGACCCTTAAATGCACCCATGAAATCAATAAATTCAGCTATCTGAGTGTCGTATCGGCCTTCAGCTACCTCATTTTCGTAATGGAGTTCAGGCGACCCATCCTTTGTCATCGATAAACCAATCTGTAGTTGGATCTGGCCCTGAAAGTTTTGTAAATCAGAACTAAGCCTGTCAAATTGTTTGAGGTAATTCCCAGTTTTAAGGCCCGTGTAGCTCATATAAAGCAGCGGTTGGGTTTTGTTATCCAAAACTTTACAGTATTCCTGAAAGGCTTGTGTTGATTGTCCTGCCCCATGCAATACCTGATTAACAGGCTCAAATCTTGCACCGTAATACTGCCGGGGTTGGATAAGCCCGCTTGTTTGAGCCGTTGATTCCATAGGAATTCCAATTACTCCCACAACTGAAAGTAGCAGAAGGTGAAATTTTTGTTTCATAGCTTGGGGGGTATTGTTTCTAATCGTTTTCGAAATACTCTCTGAAATCAGGAAATACACCACTGTAGTCGGTAACAATTCTGTGATTTCCATCGATGAAAGTAAGGATGCTGTTTTCAAGTACGAGGTTTGGACCCATAAATACCGGAATTATCGATTCTACATCCTGTTTCACTCCATTTACATAACATTCGGGAACTCTTCCATAACCATATCCTTTTGGCCATTCCGGTTGATGAAAGGGAGGCTCAGTAATACTAATCGCCGGTTTAACACAACCATAGCCCCAGTCAGAAGTAGCCTCTGTGAATGCTCCACTTGCGTTGTAGCGGGCAACAATAGTATCGCCTGAAATAGAAAAATAGCTTATCTGGCCGTCCTGAATACATTTCCTGTCAAGTGATGAACGAGAATCTGCCTCTGCTATAAAGTCACTAAAACCAGAGTATGAAGCAGCATCACATATCTCAATCACGAATCCGCAAAGTTTTCCGGGTTTGGCCTGATCCAATAGAAATTGCCGATCTGGTTCAGTTTTTTGAGGTTTTTGCGGAGTCATGTTTTCGCCATCGCCCAGAAATCTGACAACCGCATACGCTTTTTTCATGTCGAGATAGCATGCATTTCCAGTGGTTTTCCAGCCAATGGACTCAGGGAGGCTGATAAAGCTTTTATTCAATGCGATGATCTTATTTCCCATATTTACAACCTGAGGTTTTTCCTCCCCGGGATACCTCAATTTGAAGTCATGCCACCAGTCAATTTGCCATTGGTTTATTATACCCTGGATTTCCGAAATCATGTTTTTTGAATTCACAGGGGTCCTGGTCATTTGAACAAGCACATTCCTGTGTTGCACGATCTGAGTAAACGGATTGGTTGTTTTACCCGACCATTCATCGTAAAAGCGGCCATTTCCTGATATTTCGAAAGGTGGACTTCCGTCCTTTGTTTTTACTGCAAGCTTCCAGTTAACCATTTGGTAGGTGGTACCTGTCCATCCTCCATATGGGCTGTTACAACTCCCGAGCGTAAAAATGCTGTCGGCATAAAAAAAGTGATCAACAAAAGAAGGAGTATCAAGCAAATAGGAGGGATTGCTGTTTCTGTAAAAGGAGGGTGACAAGTAAGTTTTGCGAGCCAGATTGACAGCGATAGGGTTTGGAATGTAGTTGCTTGTTGCTGCGTGAATTACCTGAATATAATGACTGCCTGCAAAGCCCGTCATAGGCGTTAGTTCCTCCGAAAACCAGTACCAGTTGAGGTAGTTTGTGGCATCAATGTTCCGATTGGCTGCTCCTGTGCCGCGCATTTCAGCTCCACCCGGGGTTCCAAAGCTGTAATAAAGGGATAGTTCAGCCACATAATAATCCAAAACGGCTTTTGCAGCTGCCCGGATTTTAGGGTTTGGAGAAAAATCGTAGATGTTAAGCCAACCCGCAAGATTGTACACTTCATAAATACTTGAGTTCCATTCGCCTGTACCAGCTACATAAATTTTGCGTGACCAGTAAAGGATCCAATCTTCCATTTCCTTTAATCGGAGCGGAGCTTCCGGAAATTCATCAGGATAGGCAAGGGCCTTAAGGGCAAAAATATAGCCGCTTGTTCTCGACATATTTATATGGTTTTCTGTGCCCTCAGCAGTCCAGGGATTATATGAGCTTTTCACATCAAACACCTTTCTCAGAATAAGGATTTCATTCGTTTTTATCGCCGGAGCATCAGGGTAGAGCGAAATCATTCGCGCCATTCCAAGCAGGGTAAAATGGAACGGGCTTCTTGCCGCCAGCTTTTCCACCCATGAATTTGCGAGGGAATCATTTTTACCATAACGCTCAAACCGTGCAATTGCTTTTGGCCAATAGTATTTTTCGGGATCCACAATGTGCATTCCCGGGGGAAGGTATTTATCGGCGATTTCTTCAATGAGCAGTTGTTTATGACCGGCGAGAATAGTGTTGTAATCCCCCGAAAAAGCAGTTGAGGAGGAATACAGAAGCAATAAGACTGTCAGTAACCTGCCATTCATCGTAATGAAATTTATTTTAAGGGGATGATGAAACCGTCAATCGTAAGATTTGTATATCCTTTGTTTTTCCGGTGAATGTAAATAGTATGAACAGGCTGAGAGACCGAGGTTTCATGTGATGAATTGTTTAATTTCCTGGCCTTACAAGATATAGATAATAAAAAGAGCTAGTATTATTATGAGTAGAATATGCATTATTTCAAAAGCTGAGATCCCTTCCGTTTTTTCGCCTGAAAACGCATTTTGAAACTTACCTACAGATTCCTTGTACCGCTGAAGAATGTTCATTATTCACGAATTACATTTATACCACAAATGTAATCTTGAAGTGCGTTTCGGGAGTGGATAAACATCCCAAATAGCAGGTAAAATCCTCTCAAATACCGGAATCTAAGGTTTCATCGTTTTTTTGCCGAATTGCCTGCGGCATAGTCAGAGGGAGTCTTTCCAAATTGCTTGCTGAAACACTTGCTGAAATATTGGGGATCGTTAAACCCAACCTCATAACTTACCTCGCTCACCGTCATTTTGTTTTGGGAGAGTAGCTGTGCTGCTCTTTTTAAGCGGATATTCCTTAGAAACTCGTTAGCCGACTGTCCGGTAACGGCTTCAAGTTTTCTGTAAAGTACCGATCTGCTCATGCCAATTTCACGCACAAACTGTTTCACATCAAAAACAGGATCGGAAATATGGTCTTCAACAATTTTTAAGGCTTTAACAAGGAACTTGTCATCTGCCGATTCAATAAGCACCTCGCGGGGTTGAAGCAGGAATTGTCTCTTGAATTTTTCTTTGAGGAGTTCTCTTGTGCTTATAAGGTTTTGCAGGCGGACAATCAGCAGATCCGGGCTAAAGGGTTTTGGGATGTAATCGTCGGCTCCGGTCTTGAAACCCTCCATTTTTGACTCAACTGTTGATTTGGCTGTAAGCAGGATAATGGGGATGTGGTTTGTTGACTCGTCGTTTTTCAGTTCTGCGCATAGTTGAATCCCATCCATTTCAGGCATCATAATATCTGAAATTATCAGATCGGGAATCTCCCTATAAGCGATTTCACAACCCTGAACGCCATTTTCAGCTTCAAACACTTCATAGTCGGGTGTAAGGATATCTTGTATAAAACTACGCAAATCGGATTGGTCTTCAACAATAAGAACTGTAGGTCTGGCTCTCTTTCCGCTTGATTCCCGAACGGGTTTTTCTGAAAGAACAAGCTCTTCAAGATCCATGTTGATGTCTGATTTCTTATATTTCTGAATTTCGGGGGCAGCGTAATGAAAATCCTTTATTTCTTCTCCGCTAAAATGCTCCCTTCCTTGCGGGAGCCTGATTATGAATGTGCTACCCTTGCCAGGTTTGCTTATTACAGATACCTCGCCATGATGCATGAGAACAAGGTCTTTGGTCAGGTCGAGGCCTATTCCGGATCCGTGTTTTTCGATATTCCGGATTGTTTTCTCACTTCCCGACACCTGGTAAAACCTGTCGAAGATGTGGGGAATGCGCTCTGAAGCAATTCCGGGACCTGTATCTTCAACCGATATCTCAATGAAATTCTCTTTAAGAGGTATTCCGAATGAATAATCAGGTTCTTCGGAATGTGGACTATTGTTTTCACCCTCCCTCGTGATGTGAATAGCAACAACAATTTTGCCTCTGTCGGGTGTGCATTTGAAAGCATTGGACAAGAGATTGTAAATAATCTTATCAAGTTTCTCAAGATCGAAATAGGCCTGGAATGAGGATGTGTTGCTTTTGAAGGTATACTGGATCTTATGCCTGAGAGCAAGCTCATCAAATGCAGATTTTATATCCGAAACGAAGGGAATAATATCCCCGCGGCTTACCTTTAGATGCATATGGCCAGTTTCCATTTTTCTGAAATCGATAAGCTCATTAACCAGATTAAGGAGGCGACCCGAACTTTTCCTCATTGTAAGCAATTGGTTTTTAACTTCCGGGTCCTTTACGGTTGAAAGGAGTCGCTCTAACGGGCCTAGTATTAAGGTAAGAGGAGTTCTCAATTCGTGCGAAATATTGGTAAAGAACCGGAGTTTTACCTGGTTAACTTCTTCAACTTTAGCTTTTTCAATATCCTTAAGAATAATAGTATTCTTAAGTTTTTGTTGTTTTATTGAGTAATTACGATAGGAGTACAGCATAAAGAAAAGGATGAGGGCGTAAACCAAAAATGCCCAGAAAGTTTTCCAATAGGGGGGGAGCACCACTACTTCAAGCGAAGCCCCTTCCGAATTCCATTTTCCGTCATTGTTTGATCCGATAACCCTAAAAATATATTTTCCGGCGTTGAGGTTTGTGTAGGTAGCGGTTCGTTTGTTCCCGACATCGTTCCAGTCGTCGTCAAAACCTTCCATCTTATAACGGTATTCATTTTTCTCGGGGGAAGTGAAATTGAGGGCAGTAAATTCAAAAGTGACAACCGATTGGGCGTGTTTTAGGGTAATCGAACGTGTCATGCTGATATCCTTTGTGATCGGAGAATTCTCTCCTCCAATCTCAACCGGCTTGTTCATAATTTTAAGCTCGGTGATTTCAATATTGGGGATACTCGGATTATCCCTGATACTGTCGGGGTAGAAATAATTAAAGCCATTTACTCCCCCGAAGTAGATCTGACCGTTTGAAGCCAACAATCCGGCTCCATAAGAAAGTTGATTGCTTTGTAAACCATCATTGATATCGTAATTTCTAAAGCTTGAAGTTTTTCGGTTGAAACGTGAAATTCCCTTGTTGGTGCTGATCCAGAAATTTTCCTGGTAATCTTCAATAATGCAGTGGACGGCATCATTAGGAAGTCCGTCAATGGAAGTGAATGTTTTTGATTCATTGGTTTCCGGATCGAATGACATAAGTCCTCCTCCCTCGAGACCAATCCATAAAATACTGTTATTGTCTTCTTGCAGGTGTCGGATATCATAGTTCATAAACTTTGTATCCTTAATCGGGAAAAACCTGCCAGTTATACGGTCAAACCTGTTTAATCCTGATCCCCCGACCCAGAAATTCCCTTTCTTGTCTTCCAGGATACATGTTACTTTCTCTGGTGAAACAGATTCTTTTGTCTCCTGCGATTCGGTCAGGTAATGAGTAAAAACACCTTTGACAGGGTCAAATAACTCAAGCCCGCCTAAAGTACCAATCCAAAGGTTATTTGCAAGGTCCTCATAAATTGTCCACACAGCATTAATTCCAAGGGAGTTTGGGTTATCCGGATCGTGCTTATAAGATGTAAAGGTTTCCGTTGACGGGTTAAACAGATTAAGCCCACCTGAATAGGTTCCTACCCAAATCCGGCCTTTTGTGTCTTGAAGAATGGAAGTCACAACATCACTGCTCAGGCTTTTATGATTGTTTGGATCATGTCGGTAGGCCTTGAAGCTCTCTTTCAGGGGATTGAAAAGATTTACGCCCCCGCCATCGGTTCCAATCCAGATATTTCCTTGATTATCTTCGCAAAATGCAAGGACAGCCTTGTGGCTTAAGCTATTTTTGTTGTTGCTTATCTGGGTGAAGTGATTGAAAGCTTTCTTGTTGCTATTAAACAGATTAACACCACCGTTGAAAGTTCCAATCCATAAAATTCCGTGGTTATCTTTGTAGAGGCAATATATCGCATTGCTGCTCAGACTCATCGGGTCAGAGATATCATAATGATACCCGGAAAATTTTCCTGTTTCCGGATCCAGGATATCCAGGCCGCCACCGTCGGTAGCAATCCAAATTTGTCCCTTCTCATCTTCAAAAATATCCTTTACAATATTATTGCTTAAGGAGTTTCCTCCCGGCTTATAAAAATAATGTTGGAACTTGCCTGTAGTACGGTTTAGCAGATACAAGCCTTCACCCTCGGTGCAAATCCAAATATTCCCTTGCCTGTCCTCAAAAAGTGTTTTTCCGGAATTATCGGGAGCGTCATTTTTATCTGAGAAGGGGAAATACTTCAGGCTGTTATCAGTTGGGCTGAAGAGGTAAATGCCCCGGCTATGGTCGGCAATCCATAAATTACCATAGGAATCTTCAAGAATAGAGGATACTTTATCGTTTTCCCTCCTTATTTCAGGTTGACTGGCACAATTGGTTTTTACCCGTTCAATGTTGTCATCCGTAGGATTATAACGGTTAAGGCCTCCTCCAAGAGTTCCAATCCATATATTTCCTTTGGAATCTTCATACACCCGTCGGACAAAATTGTGAGAAAGGGTTTGTTTGTTTAGCGGATCAGACAGGTATCTCTTAAAACTGTTTGTTTCGCGTATAAACCGGTTCAGACCTGATTTGGTGGCTATCCATATATTTCCCTTCTGATCTTCAATCATAGAATATACCCGGTTGTTGCTTAACGAAGTCGAATCTTGGGTGCTGTGCCTGTATATTTTAAATTGATAGCCATCATATTTATTGAGGCCATCGTTTGTGCCAAACCACATGAATCCCCTTGAATCCTTAAGAATACAATTCACGGTGTTTTGCGATAATCCATCCTCTATGGAAAGATGGCTGAAACCGATATTTTCTCTCTGTGAATAAGCTGATGGCAGGACAAGGAACATCAAGACAGTTGGAAAAATTATTCTTCTGCAGCTGAACAGTAGTTTTCGGATGGGTTTTTTTATAAGCATGTATAAAACATTCAAGGTTTGCTTTTGAATCTTTTGTTTAGCAAGTCGAAGGAAAAAACATGCTCTGATTTTGCTATGTTAAGGGCTAAAGTTATATAGTATTTTCAACAATTGAAATCCGAAACTATTTTTTGCAGCAACCTGAGGTGCATATTACTATCGAATAGATTAAGCCTTATTTTAGGTTACAAGGGTTTGGAGCGGGTTAACCCGAAATTTATCACGCGAAAGAGGGATGTTTCTACCCTCAGAAAGGGATTTTTTTCCTCATCCGAAAGTTGAGCAATGCCTGATAAAGTAGAATTTCGGAAACATATGCTCACTTTTTTTGTTTAAATTCAACAACCTTAAATTCAACATCATGAAAGTAATATCGCTAAGCGCAGTGCAAAAAGTCAAAGTAAATATGGAAGGTGCCAAAGACGCTTGGAAACAAATCCCTCTAAGCCGTGAAGATGGGGCACCGGTTTATGCATACAGGGTTTTCACTGTTGATCCGGGAGGTTTTACTCCGTATCATCAGCATAATTACGAGCACATGAACTTTATTATCGAGGGGGAAGGCGAACTGGTCAATGAGTCGGGGGAGAGGAAACCTCTTAAGGCCGGTGATTTCGCGCTGGTCAATCCCAATGAAAAGCACCAATACCGCAATGCCTCGCCTGATAAGCCTTTCATTATGATCTGCGGGGTTCCGAAGGAATTTGAGTAGCGGATCACAAGAGGTTGAAAGGCAGGAAGTGAAGAAATGGTGAAGGAAGGGCGGACAGGTCAAATTTCGAAATCAATTAATCTGTACGTCCATCAATCGACATATCCTCATTTCATTTTTTTTCCTATATTGCACCAACCTTTACTAAAACCAATTCATCCATGATAACAATCAACTCCTACACCTGGGCCGTTGTTTTGTGCGTAGTCACAATGCTTTGCTGGGGATCCTGGGCAAATACCCAGAAACTTGCCTCGAAAAAGTGGGCTTTCCAATTGTTTTATTGGGACTATTCGCTTGGCGTTTTGTTCCTCTCGCTCATTATGGCTTTCACAGCAGGCAGTACCGGAGAGGAAGGCAGAAGTTTTGTAACAGATTTGTTACAGGCCGCGCCAAAATCCCTTGCCCTTGCTCTTTTGGGTGGAGTTGTTTTTAACCTTTCCAATATTCTTCTGGTGGCAGCTATCGATATTGCCGGTATGGCAGTTGCTTTCCCCATCGGTGTGGGACTTGCTCTGGTGATTGGGGTAATAACCAATTATATGGCAACTCCTGTGGGTAACCCTATTGTTCTCTTTGCCGGGGTTGCTATGGTTACTGCTGCAATGGTTCTTTCAGCAATGTCATACAGGAAAAAGGCGCATACTACAAACAAAACAAAAACCAAAGGAATTGTTATATCCATATTCGCGGGCTTGCTCATGGGGTTTTTCTACCGCTTTGTTGCAGCTTCCATGGTAGGCAATTTTGCTGATCCCGAAACAGGAAAACTTACTCCCTATACAGCTTCCGTTATGTTCTCAGTCGGGTTGCTCCTTTCAAGTTTCCTCTGGAACACAATGGTAATGTACAGACCTTTTTCAGGCGAAAAAGTAAGCTATGCGGATTACTTTAAACAAGGTGATTTCAAACTCCATCTTATAGGCATCCTTGGAGGAGCTATCTGGAGTCTTGGTTTTACTTTAAACATTATCGCATCGGAACAAGCGGGTTTTGCGATTTCCTATGGACTAGGACAAGGAGCAACTCTCATTGCAGCCTTATGGGGCGTTTTTATATGGAAGGAGTTTAAAGGCGTTAAAGGCGTAACGGGCTTGATTACACTTATGTTTCTGATGTATCTGGCAGGCTTGGTTGCGATTATTCTTTCAAGAAACTTTTAGTTTGCCGAGTCCATAAAAGCATTGCTTTTATGGACTCTTCAAGCTTAAATCAGTTAACGGACTTATTCGTAATATTCCAGAGCCTTAGCCATATGTTTGTTAAGGTCTTTGATACGGTTTGCAGGGTCGGGATGTGTTGACAGGAACTCAGGGGGGCGAGACGAACTCATGGCCTGCATTCTTTCCCAGAAGGCAGGTGCTGTGCGGGGATCAAAGCCTGCCATGGCCATAAAATACAATCCAAGTTCGTCGGCTTCCGATTCGTGGGTTCTGCTATAGGGGAGCTCAATCCCTAATTTCGAACCTACCCCAAACGCAAGAAGGGCCAACTGTTGTGTTGTTTCCTTCTGGGTCTGCAGCGCTTCCGAAAGAGCAACACCTCCCATTTGAACCATCAGCTGCTGCGACATACGCTCGTTGCCGTGCTTGGCAATCGCGTGAGCGATCTCATGCCCCATAACAACGGCAATCCCACTCTCGTCCTGACAAACCGGCATGATGCCTTCATAAAAGGCAATTTGTCCTCCCGGCATGCACCATGCATTCATCTCTTCCGATTCCAACACGGTATACTGCCAGTCAAAACCTTCCAGACTCGATTCCATTCCATTCTCTTTCATATATTTTTCTACAGCTACGGTCAATTTTTCCCCTACCCGGTTTACCTGGGCAATATAGGTCTGGTTGGCCGAAACTTTGTTGTCTTTCAGAACCTGGCTGTAGCTATCGGCACTTAGGGTAAACATCTGAGAGGAGGGGATGGCTGTAAACTGCTTTCTTCCTGTGAACGGAACCACAGCGCATGATACAGAGAAAAATAACAGAAAAACGATAATTGATTTCATTGTAAGTTGTTGTTAAAGTTGTAAAACATGATTTTAATTCTTGTGATATATTCTTGTTGAAGCGAATACAAAATTATATGATTTTCAGCTTAACGAAAATTCCAATCTGCCAAAGTAAAAATCAGAACCATTTATATATTCGTAACCCGATAAAGAAAGTGATAGCGCCAAACACCCCCAGAATTGCTACACCATCCAGAACATCAACAATACCTGCACCTTCGTTTACTATCGCTCTTACCTCATCGGTGAATTTGGTCAGTGGCAGTACCTTGATAACACTTATGGCCCATGGAGGGAAACTCTGGTAACTGAAAAAGATTCCTGAGAGAACCATCATGGGGGTTGTAATAAGTGATATCATCCCGTTACCAACTTGTGTGTTGGCCGTGTGACTCGAAATAAGGATTGCCAGGCCGAAAAAGGCAATGTTCCCGGCAAGGAATATTAGTGCCAGTGCCGCAATACTGCCCTGAATCACAACTCCGAAGAAAAAGTAAGCGAAAACCAGCAAAACCACGCTGTCGAAAACCGTAAGTACCAATCGCGATGCCCAGTAAGCGGTCATGAAATCGGTCTTTCTCATGGGAGTGGCTACCATTCGCCTCAGTAGTTTCTTCGACCGCTTTTCAATCAGAGAATAACAAACACCCCACATTATCGACATCATGATCCCCAAGGTCAGGAGTCCCGGTATCAGGAAGTCAATATAGCGCATTCCCTGAGTCTTTAAAGGTCTTATGGAACCGGTATCCTGACCGAGGTGACCGTATTTGAAAAAGTTTGATAATTGAATCTGAATAAGTTCACCCTCGGGATTAAGCGGGTCGTAATGGTAAACCATCTTGCCTTCCTCCTCCGTTAAAATACTGCTTATTATGCCTCTTTTCATAAGCACTTCCGCGTTTTCCCAGCTTGTAATGTGAAAGGCGTAACGGGTTACTCCGTTTTCGTTGTCGAAGCGCTTTTCAATAAGGGTGTCATTTGGAGCACCTCCCCCGAAAAAAATGTCCCGAACAAGGATTTCCTTATTGTTTGCAGAGGGGATAAGCCCCACACCATGCATGATTTCCTTCTTTCCCGAAAAAGCCAAGCCCAGACCGATAGACATGAGTATTGGAAATCCGAACGACCAGAACATGGATCCCGGTTCGCGAATGAATTCTTTTAAATGGGAAATGGTGAGAATCAGTAATGAATTTTTCATCAGATATACTTCTTAAGCGTTTAAATGTCTGCCGGTCATGGAGATAAAAAGGTCATCAAGAGTTAGCGTCCGGCATTGCAATTCGGCAATTTCAGTTTTCGATTCTTCAAGTTTTTTAAGCAGCAGGGGCAGAGTCTCTACAATCCGCTTTACCTCAAGCACAAAAGCGTTGTCTTTGCTGTTAAAGCGGGATTTCTGAACTCCGGGAACCGTGTTGAAATCAAAGGGAGGCGGGCCCAGAAGCCCAATCTCGATGATCTCGTGTTTGTCGCAAGCCTGCAGCAGCTCGTTAAGCTTTCCTTTTGCAAGAATTTTGCCGTGATCGATGATGATAATCCTGTCGCACAGGTATTCGGCCTCTTCCATATAGTGGGTGGTAAGAATAAGAGAGGTGTTTCTCTCGGTTTTGAGTTTCAGCAGAATCTCCCACAATTCGCGACGGGCATTCGGGTCTAGTCCGGTGGTTGGCTCATCCAGAATGAGTACTTCAGGGTAATTGAGCAAGGCAATACCCAAGGCAAGCCGCTGACGCTGTCCGCCGGAAAGATTCTTTACATACGCCTTTTCCTTTTCTTCGAGCCTGATAAGGGCAATAATTTCTTTTACTCTGGCTTCGCCCAGTTTATAAAAGGAGGCAAAAAGAATCAGGGTTTCTTTTACAGTAAGCTTTTCAATAAACCAGGTCTCCTGCAAAGATATCCCCAAAACCCTGTTTAATTCTGCATGGTGATTTTTCCATTGCTTCCCCTTGATAAAGATCTCACCCGAATCAGGCTTTTGAATACCTTCAATCATCTCAACCAGAGTAGTCTTTCCGGCACCGTTCGGGCCTAGCACGGCTATAAACTCCCCCGGGAAAAGCTTCAGGTTGATGCCATTAACAGCCTTTACGTCTTTGAACGACTTAAAGAGCGATTCTATTCGGATAACGGGCTCAGTTTGGATTGCGACCGGGTTCATACGGGTGTTTGGGAATTAAAGTGTTGATGATTCGTTTTTTGTCAAGTTGGAATTTCATGGGATTTTTACCTCCCCAGCCGTTCAATCATTTGCTTTTTCATTTCCAATAACATTTACATCAGGGAAAAGTTAAGCAACGCGATTTTTTTTCTACCTTTAAAAACAAAAGTACTACAAAAAATGAAGATAAAATTCCTCGGTGCTGCCCGCGAAGTTACCGGCAGCAAAACACTGATTGTTACCAAACACGGCAAAAAATTAGTACTCGATTGTGGGATGTACCAAGGCAAAGGTATGGAAACCGATGCGCTTAATCGCGCTCTGGGCTTTAACCCTCAGGAAATCGACCATATTATCCTCACCCATGCGCACATTGATCACTCGGGTCTTATTCCCTATGTCTACAAGCTTGGTTTCAGGGGATCGGTAATATGCACCAATGCCACCCGTGACCTTTGTTCCATTATGTTGGCCGATTCGGGTTATATTCAGGAGCATGATACCCACACCCACAATAAAAAGCGGGCCAGGAAAGGTCTTGAGCCTCTCGATCCGCTCTATACCAAACAGGATGCGATCCAATGCCTCGAGCTGTTCATCGGGGTTCCGTATGACCGGAAATTTCAAATTGATCAGAACATAAAGGTTAAGTTCACCAACACCGGGCATATGCTTGGCAGTGGAGTTGCCAGTATTGAAATAACCGAAGACGGTCGCAAACAAACTATAGCCTACACCGGCGACATAGGACGCCCAATCAACCGGATCCTTGCCAACCCCAAACCATTCCCACAGGCAGACATACTCATCACCGAAGCCACCTATGGAAACAGGCTTCATCTGGACGCCAATGAATCGGAAGAAGAACTGCTTAATATTGTTAAGGACACCTGCATACGAAAAGGAGGGAAGCTTATTATCCCATCTTTTGCCGTGGGAAGAACCCAGGAAATAGTTTATTCGCTAAATACATTTTTCAACGAGGGAAAGATGCCCAAGGTCGATATCTATGTCGATAGCCCATTGGCGGTAAATGCTACTGATATTTTCCGGTTGCACCCGGAGTGTTTTAACAAGGAAATACTTGAAGTGATGCTCACGGACCCCGATCCCTTCGGGTTCAACAGCCTTTTCTACATAAAAACCCGCGAAGACTCCAAGAAGCTTAATGGTATAAAGCGCCCATGCGTTATTATCTCCGCATCGGGCATGATGGAAGCCGGCAGGGTGAAGCATCATCTGGCTAACAGCATTTCCAACCCTGCAAACACAATTCTTGCTGTGGGCTACTGCTCTCCCAGAACCTTGGGCGCAAGAATTCTCAGAGGGGAGAAAACAGTGTCGATCCATGGGAATGTTTATGAGGTAAAGGCAGAAATCAAAAGGCTCGAGTCCTTCAGCGGACATGGCGATTATAAAGAAATGATGGGCTTCCTCGAATGCCAGGATAAGTCGAAGCTTGCGAAGGTTTTCATTGTTCATGGCGAATACGAGTCGCAGAAAGGGTATCAGGCTCATCTTGAAGAGGCCGGCTACCAATCCATATCGATTCCGTCGGTTGGCGATGAATTTAGCTTCTGAGAGCATTATTTGCAGCAATAATTTCAGACTTTAGAGAAAAAGCCTTAATTTCATGCGCATTACAAACCACCCATAAACTTAATCAAAATGCAATTAAAAAACCTATTCGCATTAACGCCAGCGATTTTGTTGGTATTAACAGTTACTTCCTGCACTGCACCTGCAGTTGAGAAGAATATTGGAATTCAGCTCTATTCGGTTCGCGACCACATGAAATCCAACCCCGATTCAACCGTTACGGAAGTCGGGAAAATGGGATATAAATTCGTTGAGGCAGCCGGTTACAGCGACGGTAAATTCTACGGCATGAGTCCGGTTGATTTTAAAGCTCTGGTTGAAAAAAGCGGTATGCAATTTCTAGGCTCACACACCGGACAGTCACTCCCCGACTCTGCAAATTGGGAATCCACTATGATTTGGTGGGATAATGCCATTGCAGCCCATAAGGAAGCCGGCGTTAAATGGATTGTTCAGCCATGGATGGGTGCTGAAGGTTATGCAAGCCTCGATGGATTGAAGAAGTATTGTGATTATTTCAACGCAGTTGGAGAGAAATGCAATGCAGCGGGTATTCGTTTTGGATATCATAACCATGATAGGGAATTCAGCCAGGTCGACAGCGTTACCATTTACGATTTCATGCTCGAAAATACCGATCCTGCCAAGGTGATGTTCCAACTTGACCTTTATTGGATCACCGTTGGCGGAGCAGATCCTATCGCCTATTTTGATAAATATCCAGGTCGTTTCGAGATTTATCATGTTAAAGACGAAAAAGAACTGGGCGGCGACGAGACCATGATGAATTTCGAACCATCCTTTGCCGCAGCAGACAAAGCTGGTATGAAAAATTACGTGGTAGAAGTGGAGCGTTATTCTTTTGACCCTATGGTAAGTATTCAGAAGAGTGCCGAGTTCCTTATGAATAGTGCATTTGTTACCAAATAAACAAACCTCCGGGTTTTATCCTTTGCCCTAAACAAATTAAAATGCTGGTTTCAAGCGATTCCCACCACAATGGCGAACACTTGAAATCAGCATTTTATGCTTTTACTCGTATTTAATTTTTATTTTGTTGGCACTCCTGCAATATCATTTTGATTCACAGCTACTGCTTCGGGAATATTTATTCCACTAATTCGAATAATATTTCAGGTTCCACTTTAGATTTAACTGTTGTTTTTGAAAATACATACTCTTTCAATTCTGAATACTCAACCCAACTAAGTGAATCTGGTAATTCAGGATAGGTACAATTAAAAATTAAAATTGGATTATTCCCTACTTAAACAGTGATCCTTTTAAGTTGAATTTCTTGCCCGAAGGCACAGGGAACGCCTAAAAGAATTGTTATTTATCAGTATTAAATTTCCAAGTCCTTACAGAATTCGGATTTTTAGAATATCTTGCATTTGATATAAAATGATAGATGTATAGAAACCTGTTTTGTGAAGCAGAAAAAGTTGAACTGCTCTCAATATGAAGCATTCATTTTTCCGTATTTTGCGCCAAACAATCAAGCTTCAATACTGTTACTGTAAAAATTAATATTTCAGCCATGAGAAACCTACTCCTTTTACTATTTATTGCAAGTTTTACCGTTTCGGCATGTAATACTGCAACGAACGCTAAAAATTCCGTCTCCGATTCACCAGCCGGATTCGAACTGGTGGAAATATGGAAAACCGACACCGTTTTCAAGACACCTGAATCTGTGCTATACGACGAAACCCGGGATGTACTGTATGTTGCTAATGTAAATGGTAATCCATCCGAGAAAGACATGAATGGTTTTATTTCCCGTCTTACTGTTTCGGGGGAGGTAACCGAGTTTGAATGGATTAGCGGGATGAGTGGTCCAAAAGGCATGGGGGTCTTCGGCAACCTGCTTTATGTTGCCGATATCACCGACCTGGTAATAATCGACCTGGATCAGGCCAAAGTAATTCAAGCGATACCAGTGGAAGGTTCCGTATTCTTGAACGATATAACGGTTGATGCAACCGGAAAGGTTTATGTCACCGACTCCCGAACCGGTAAAATCCACATTTATAAGGATGGTATAGTAAGTGAATGGATCTCCGGACTAATCAATCCTAATGGACTGTACGCTGAAGAGTCAAGAATCCTTCTGGCAACATCTTCATTTAATTCAATAGACCCTGTTACAGGGGTGGTTACCATGCTTACCGATAGTATCGGGCATGGCGATGGTATCGAATTCACCGGGATGGAAGGCTATTATCTGGTTTCGGACTGGACGGGCGAGATTTTCCTTACCTTTCCTGATAACTCCAAAATATCGGTTCTGCAAACCC
>JFJP01022049.1_pt1 | contig 16593 bp, 18 predicted proteins | sample 431651 | NCBI WGS metagenome assembly JFJP01 (sample SAMN02602958, study PRJNA72255) | Microbial mat metagenome, whole genome shotgun sequencing project. | biome: fresh water; feature: sink hole; material: water; isolation source: purple microbial (photo- and chemosynthetic) mats found in... | reverse complement strand
TGAGAATCTTATAGGAGCAGTACTGCTTTTTATTCATCATCATAACGATATGATTAAAAAGGAAATCACCGATACTATATGACTACCCATTCCCAAAGGTGTTTTACGGTCAGTTTCCCTTTAAGCAGAGGTACGAACAACGAGCTTAATTCAAACAACTGATTTATCATATGAGCAATCTGCATACATTGGCAGTAATTCTTTGTCGCGGTTATGGAAATCCTTGAATATTTATGACCCAATCCGTATCCGTGATTCTTCTGAATATCAAAACCTTCGTTTTCTGTTTTCCGGCGCATACGCCCGGCTACGGTTATTTCCGGTATTCTGAAATAATCCGCTCCGAGACTGCTTATAAATACAAATCTGGCCGTCTTACCATCTGATTCTCCGACACATTCTGACCGGTTCAGCATAAAACCCTTATAATCAATGTCATTGACATAAGTATGAATGCGGACTGTTTTCTTTTCTCCCTTGCAGATTGTGATCTCACGCCTGTTTTCTTCCGAAAGTTCTTTCAATACTTTCACCTCTTCCCGTACGGAAGGAAGATTTCCGTCTCTGAAACTGATTATGAACTCCCATCCGTTTTCTCCGCAATGCGGACAAATGCCTTCAGTTCGCAGTCCTGCTTATCATAAGGCACTCCGGGATTTTCCGCCCGTTCCGCAGCCGGTGATATACTGAAACCTTTTTCAGTAACAAGCTTCGCTTCGACAACATTATGAAAATATGTCATTTTACCGCTATCGGACTTTCGCGTCAGACAATGCTCGCAATGTCCCTCGTTCACAGTCATCGCATGGCTTCCGTCAGTCACTGTCAGAAAATATTTACCCAATATCCTGTTTTTATGAAAAACTTTCTTCTTTATCAGAATCTTTATCAGCGAGGTTTTCAATTTTTCCAGATATTTTTCATTCATTTTCCTCATAACTTCATCAACCGTATCCGCAGACGGAAAACGGACGCCGAATATTCTTTCATAATTTTTTACAAACTCATCTGTTTCCCTTTCATTATTGAAAGCATTCCGTGAACCTTTCTTGAAGACAAACATCATTATCGAAGCCATTATAAGTTCCGTCAGTTCATAAACTTTCTTTTTCCGACAATCTTCAATTTCTCTGATTTTATCATACAGATCGGGAAAATAATGAAAAATTGCCTTACAAAGTCTGAAAATCAGATTTTTCTTACTTGTTTTTTTTCAATCCTTCTGATATTTCCATTTCGGGGTGCGGTCTTCATAATCTCATTCCTTTCAAAGGGGGTAGTTTGTGATTCTCATAACCGCACCTTTATCATAAAACCTCTTTTCAGAATATAAAAAAAACATCACGAAAAATTTTTTCGGGCTGCTTTTTCATCTTGCCGGATTTATTCAGTTATTCCGTTTATATTTTTTCGCTCTGAATCATTGAAAAAAAGTAGGATGGGCATGAAATGCCAGCCCTACGCACTGAAAGGTGAATTTTCTCTCACAATACTCTCTTTACCCTATTGACTTATTATCCGTTTACGGTTACACAGATAAAATGTTTATTTGTATGATCGGTTCCGATATGCCGGAATCCGAAAATTTTTACAGAGGATTTCATGCCGGATTTTTTTTATAATTTCCAACGCATTCTAAAAAAGGAGGCGCTATGTCTTTTCTTATCAGAAAAATTTATCCGATGCTCAGATACAGCTTTTTTGTATTGCTGGCGATAAGCCTCTGCTCCTGTTCGTTGAGCAGAGGCATAACAGGTTTTCAGCCTGTTGTGCGGAATGAACGACTTGAATTGTCTGAAAATAACACGCAGGACAGGCATCAGGAGGAAATTGCTGCGGAAGATGAAGATTCCGGAGAAGAAGGCGAAGATGTTTTTTCCGATATTGATGATCTGCAAGTCTATGCGGAAAGAATGGGCATATCGCTTGAGGATACGGAAAACAATAAAGCGGAAGTGCAGGATTTGCAGCTTTATGCGGAAAAACCCGGAAATATAGTAAACATACCGCTTCCGACAACAGCATATAATGAAGATGTTACAGGGCATCGGGCGGATTTGAAATCCTGCCTGAAAAGACCGGGCATATCGTCTGAAGCTGCTGAAAACAAAGCGTTGCTTACGGCAATCACGTCATGGATAGGCGTTCCTTACAAATGGGGCGGATGCGGGAAAGACGGTGTGGACTGTTCCTGTTTTGTTCAGGCGATTTACCGGGAAGTTTACGGCATAGATTTGAGCCGTACCTCAAACGGCATATTTGACAATGATCTGGCACCCGCCCGCAAAGAAGATTTGCAGGAAGGCGATATTATCTCTTTCAAAATCAAAGGAGACAGAATTTCGCACATCGGCATCTATCTGAAAAACAACAGATTTGTCCACGTCAGCCGCAAAAAAGGCGTCATCATCAGCAGTCTCGGCAGACCCTATTTTCAGAAGAGATTCCACTCTGCGGGACGTGCGGTAAAAGACCCGAATTACAATATTGCACGGAAAGCGGCACCGTCTTTTGTATCTCCTGCTTTTGTATCCCGCACACAGAAAAGTATAAAACTGTCAGATTTGGTGCTTGTCAAGTCTTTGAGCCAGAAAGCGGATAAGAAAAAACTCACGGTTTCGATGCTTGGCAATCTGCCTGAAAAGGCTGAAAAGCTGTCTGTTGTCAAATAGTTGCGGCAGCGGCTGATTTTCTCGTTACAAGGCTGCGCCTCACAGACTGTCCGGAGGCTCCGGAGTGCTGAAATGAAATTTCTGAAACCCGTGTAGGGTGGGCATGAAATGCCCGCCGTTTATTATATTTAACCGCGAAAGCACGAAGTCTGTTCGAAAGCACGAAGTCTGTTTTTATGTTTCGGCGAAAAACACGAAAGGGCATAACATATTTTCGCGGCTTTCATTCCTTTCGTGTTTTCGTGGTTAAAGATAACAAACGGCGGGGATATTTGTTCTCAGCCCGGGCCCGCCCTGCGGCACCGTTATTTGCAACACTGCAAAAAAAAGATTGACAAAAGGGGGGAAAGTGTGTTTTTATATTTGATCAAATGGTATGCAGATATATCAGATGATAAATCCGGTCATGTCATTTTATCAAATCGGGAGGTGTAAGATGAATACATTCAAAGAGGATCCTTTTCAGAATTACAGGGCTTTTTCCCGTGAATCCTGCGAAGTTCCGATTCTCTATGCGCTCCGCAACACTGAGAGGTATTATGCTGCAAAAATGTACAACAGCAGCAGCTCAGGCATGTACTTTGAATCGGAACACAACGGACTCCGGCGGGGGGCCGAGATTTGTATCCGGATGACGGATTACAAGCCGGATATTTACGGTCCCGAAGTCCGAAACGGTTATCGCGCCGAAGTCAGATGGTGCAGAAAAATACCGAAAGAAGCGGGCGGCAGCCGCTACGGTTTCGGTGTCCGCTTTGTGGTGAATACCTGTGACCAATGCGGCAGAACAGTTGCATACAGCGACATTCATAAAACCGATCAGATGCTTTTTCTGTGTCCGGATTGTTTCAGGAAACTGGAAGAACTGTCCGGGGGTGAAAAAATAAAGGAAAGCATCGAAAACTATCTGATAGGAAATGTGATTTGAATATGTTGACACGCATGAAAAAAAGGGAAACCGGGTTTTCGGCAAACCTCATGCAGAAATATAATTTTTTGCACTCCGAAAACCCCCGGTTTCCGACTTCCTTTTGATAAGAGCAGGCTATTTTTAATTAAGACGGCTTCGGCTTCGGCGCTTTCGGGGGGCTGATCAGCGCCTCACCGTCTAAAATCTGCGTCCCTTCCTGATTGCTGCAAGTGGTTTTTACTTTCACCCGATTTTTTTCAGCATTGATTTCAATTATCTCCACTCGCGCCGTAACAGTATCGCCCATACGGACCGGCGCAAGGAAATTCAGTTCCTGCCGGATATAAATGGTTCCGGGACCCGGCAACTGGTTGGCAAGAATTGCGGATATAAATCCTGCGGTCAGCATACCGTGGGCAATTCTGGTTTTGAAAAAAGTCTTCTGTGCATAAGCCTCGTTCACATGGGCAGGATTGAAATCCCCTGTTATTCCCGCATACAGATAGACATCAGATTCGGAAACTGTCTTTGCAAATTCTGCCGAATCTCCCACTTTGAGTTGAGCAACGGTCTTTCCGATCATTTTCGGTCCTCCTGAATTTTAGAAATGCAGAGACGCACTGCCGTGCGTCTCTACGCATTCCGGTTGTTTTACACTAAAACCACAATCTGTGGCTCCATATTTCTTCTTCGAGGGTTTTCTTGTCTTCCTGAAGCATAAGGTACATGGAGGCGTTTTGGATTGCCAGACCGCCCTGATGCGCCATCGCTGTTGCCATCATAATATCGTCATAGTCGAAATCACGGGGAACATCGCTGTAAAGCCTCAGCACACCGATGACTTCATCTCTGGCGTTGATGGGAACGCTGAGAATCGAGACAATTCCCTCCCTCTTTTTTTCTTCCCGATATTCAACGCCTTCTTCGGTGCCGACATCTTTTACCACAATGGGCCGGTTCCGCAGCGCTTCGGGAATGCCTTTTTCAGCCGACGCCGGTCCTTTGTTGAGATATTCTTCGCTCAGTCCGTAGCTGGCAACTAATTCCAGCGTATTGTTTTCCTGATCTAACAGACGGATTGAACTTGCTTTCACCCCGAGAATTTCGGCAATATCCGCAGACATGATGTGCATGATTTTCTTTATATCTAAGGTGGAATTGATGCTCACAGCCAGATCATGGAAAAGTTCTGCATTCATGCGTCTCCGTTCAGCCATCCGGGCTTTTTCAATGGCAATTCCGCCCTGATTTGCCAGTGCTTTGACAGTCATCACCATATCATTGGGAAAATCTCTTTCCACAGCGCTGAAAACCCGCATGACACCGATCACCTCGCTGCCTGACAGAATCGGGACGCAAAGCATAGAAACAATGCCTTCTTCTCTCATTGCATCCCGATATTGAATACGCTCATCGGTTCTTGCATCCCGGATGATCACTGTATCCCCTTTGAGTGTCTGGCTTATGCTTTTATCCGCAGACACCGGGCCTCTGCCGCAGAAATTTTCGCTCAGTCCGTAGCTGGCAACAATGTCCAATGTCCCTGTGTTTTTATTCAGAAGACGGATAGTTGCACCTTTCATGCCGAATCCGTCGGCAATATCAGATGTCAGAATATGCAGGATTTTTTTGATGTCGAGACTGGAATTGATACTGAACGTCAGATTGTGAAAAAGTTCCGCGTTTTTTTGTATCCGATTCAAAAGCCGGAAATGCTGAATCGCCATTCCGCCCTGTTCGGCAAGGGCAGACAGAAAAGCGACCTCATCTTTGGAAAAATCCCGCTGCATAGCAGTATAAAGCGTCAGGACACCGATTGTTTTGTCGTTTACCGTCACCGGCACCACCAGAATCGAAGCAATCCCTTCGGCTTTTTTCAGATCGTGATTGCCCAGTCGGGGGTCGGTTGTCGCGTCACGAAAGGAAAGATAGCCGCCGGCTTCCATCAGCTTTTTCACTTCTGCCTCAATGTTCATGGGTGTCGAATGCATGTAATTCTCAGACAACCCCTTCTGAAATGTGGCGACAAAAATATCTTTTTGCTCATCTGCCAGAAAAAGACACGCGGCTTTTCCTTCCATGCTCTCAATCGCGCTTTGCACAATGAGATTCAGCAACTCCTCCCTGTTGAAGGTTGTTCCGAATTTTTTGCTTATATTGCAGAAGGTTTTGAAGTAATCTGTTTTAGTTGTCATCTTTTATCTCCTTGCCCTGTCATTTCGCTTTTTTCAGGTCCGGCGAAGCGGGCTTACTTTCTTTTCCGATGATTTTTTTCGGTGAAACATATTTGACGGTTTCACGCCTGATTTTACTGCCCGACGGTGTTCGGGAAGTTTCCGGGGACTTGTCTGTTTTCGGCTCTCCCTCTCTTTCCTTGAGCCACTTTATAATTTTGGGTCCGAACTCCCGCTGGCACTTGGAACTGACATAAATTCCGATATGTCCGGTTTTCAGACAGATATCTTCCGTGTCTTTGCTCCCGACGGCTTTGGTCAGCAGTTCGCAGGCTTCGGGCGGCACTAAATGATCGTACTGACCGTAAAAATTCAGCAGGGGCATGGTGATATTTTTAAGGTCCACCCGGCGTCCGTTCAGTTCCAATTTGTTTTGAATCAGAAGATTTTTCCTGTAACAGTCCGTGACAAACTGGTGAAAGGTGGCCGCAGGCACATCGGGACTGTCAAAAATCCATTTTTCCATTCGGATGAAATTTTCCACAAAATCTTTGTCATCCATATTTTCAAAAAAACCGACATACTTATCCAATATGAGACGGGCAGGATTGAGCAGCAGAAAACCCAGATTCATCAGGTCTCCGGGCATATTGCCGTAGGATTCGCCCATCAGAAAGGCATCGGTATATTTCATCCATACATGAAGCAGCCCTTTGTCCGTGTCGAAATTGGTGGGCGTCACGGTGGTGACAAGATTTTTGATTTTTTCGGGATGCAGCGCCGAATACATCACGCAGAATGCCCCGCCCATGCAGATTCCCATGAGGTTGATTTGGGGGAGACCATGTTTTTTTCTGATAAAATCAACGATATTGTCCATATAGCCGTTCACATGGTCGTCAATGGTCACATATTTGTCCTTGCGGGTCGGATAGCCCCAGTCAACCATATAGACCTCAAGACCGCTGTCAAGAAAAGTCTGCACCACACTTCTTCCGGGCTGAAGATCGAGCATGGTTTCCCTGTTGATCAGCGCATAGACGATCAGCAGCGGATACTTGTGTTTCACCTCGGAAGGCTTGTAATATTTCAGCCCGACCCTGTCTTCTTTATAGACCACCTCGTAAGGCGTTTTGGAAAGTTCCGTGTCAAGGGGACTGAGAAGGACTTCGGAAGCTTTTCGGACTTTTATTTTTGCCTTTCCCGTGGTTTCCGCCAATTTTTTCAGGATAAGATTTACCGCAATATTGGTCTGGCTCATACTCCACCTCCGTCTGCCGTTGCCACTGCTTTTGCAAGATGGCATTATGATGATGATAACAATGACAGAAAACTGTTAATCGCTTATTTCCGACATGCGAATGAACCGCATCGGCGTTTCTGCCTGCCCCGGCTTAAATCAGACGCCCCGGCTTTCTTCCAATTTCCGGGAGAGATCGCTGACCTTTTTTTTAAGTATGTACAGGTCATTGTAAAGTTCATCCATATCCTTGTTCGTGGGAATCGGAAATTCCTTCAGAATATCGTAAAGCACTTCCTGCTTGGCTTCCCTGTATTGGACCAGCGCATTGATGGTATTGTTCATCACTTCGGCATATTCGGGAGATTTGAGCAGGGTCATATAATGACCTTCCAGCGTTTTGATCCACATATTGTAATATTCTTTGAAATTGTCATGGATTTCACCCTTTTCAGCCAGTTGCTCTATTTTCTCCTGCATCACGGCGCCCGATTTTTCAATGGGGATATAAAACATATAGATAAACTCGTTCAGCGAAGCCTGAAAAATATTCAGCGTGTCAATCAGGCGGGCGATTCTTTCCTGATGAAAGCGGTTCAGCCCCAGCTGGGGGACATTGAGGTACTGCCGGAATTCTTTCTCATAAATATCCCGCCATACCTTGAAGATATTCTGATCAATGCCTTCAAATTTGTAAGCTTCCGTATGCTGACCGATTTTGGCGGCGATTTCCACTATTTTTTTCTGAAATTCCAGATAGCCTTCATACGCCTGCTGCGTTATATGCATCATAAATTCAGGAAGGGAATCCATTCCTTTTAAAGCAGATTCCAGATTTTCCGGCTCGCTCAGTGTCGAAATCAAAGCCCCCAGAATTTTACTGCCGCTTTCATAAGCTTTCTGAGTCTGATGAAGGGGATTTTTGCGGGATTTTTCAGACGCATCGGACATGCCGAACTGCATCCGGATCATATCCTCCCATAAATCTGCCTGCGATTTGGTCCACTGTGCAAACAAAGACCCGATAGCTGTCTCTTTTTTTTGATCCTGATCCATAACTGTCACTCCGAATTTGATTGTTTCTATTTAAGAGTATAGGATATATTATCTGTTGATAAAAAACAAGAATTTTTTATGAGCGCAAGGGATTTTTCAGAAAAAAATCAGCAGCGCCTGTTTCAGCCTGAGTTTGATATAAAAAAGACAGCCAATTAAATCAGTCTGTTTTGATTCCCCCTTTTTCTTTCCCACTCTTTTCTTTATCCGAAGGATTGTCAAAAAAGGATTGAAACGGCGTCAAGTCTTTCATGGTTTTTTTTGCCATAACGGAAAAATCCATGCCCAATTCGATACATATCTTGAATTGTTCATCCATTGTTTTTTTATAGTTCAGATAGCTTTGAATGGTTTTTTCCAAATATTTCTCAAAAAATTCACTGAGAATCCCCTCCCCGAAGCGGATAATCAGGTGAAGCAGGGATACCGGCAGCAGGCTGGTATTCCGTTTTGCCTGTTCCATGATAATCTGCGTCAGGATAAAGGCGGTGACATCCTCACCGCTTTTCACGTCAACCACCTCCACCTGACAGCCTTCCTTAATCATTCCGGCAACATCTGTAAGGGTTATATATGTGCTGTTTTCTGTATCGTATAATCGTCTGTTCGGATATTTTTTCAAAGTTACTTTACGGGGCATCGGTTTTTTTTCTCCGTCCGAATAATGACACGCTGCAATAAATTTATATAAGAGGCAGCAAGGGCTTACATCGGTTTTATCTGTCTAATAAGCTTAAAATAAATCTGTTTTTTAAAAATCACTGTCAAAAAAGCCTCAACTGCGGTTTTTTTGTGCATTGCATCATTTTCTTCTTGACAAAAAAAAATTATATACTATTATTGGTACAGATTCAATGAAAAAGATTGAGTTACGACATATCGGATTTTTTAACATTTATCAGGAGGTACAAATGATGGAAGCGGGAAAAATAGGAAAGCAGATTATCACCTTTCAGAAAGCACTTTTTGAAAACAGTTTTAACGCGATGAATATGGTTCAGGATCAGACGGAAAAGATGGTCAACAATTTTCTGACCCAACTGCCCTGGGTGACGGAAGACGGAAAAAAAACCATTGAAACTTCTATCGAGTTTTACAGAAAAGCTCGCACAGATTTCAAAAAAGCTGTGGATGACGGTTTTGCAAAAATGGAAGAACTGTTTATTCAACAATAAATTGGGGACAGGGGCCAGGGGGCGTTCTCCGATCTTTTACCCCTGACCCCTCACCTCTTACCCCTAACCTCAAATAAGGAGACCGTATTAATTATGGATCAGAAAATGTTATTCAAGCAGATGATTGATTTTCAGAAAGCCACGTTTGACAACTCTTTCAAGGCGATGACAACCCTTCAGGAACAGGGAGAGAAAATGGTCAGTTCCTTTCTGGAACAGGCGCAGTTCCTTCCCGAAGAAGGAAAAAAAGCCATCAGCGACTGGATCGAAGCCTACAGAAAAGGGCGGGATGAATTCAGAAACACGGTGGAAAAAAATTTCGGCAAAGTACAGGAATATTTCGGCAGTTGCGGTCAGGGAAATAAAGCCGAATAACTCAGACGGCTCAAAACAAAGTCGGGCAGCCCGGAAATGCCCGGCTTACCGTGAGCCTGCCAATTTGCTTTATTTTAAGATGGATGATTTTTTATCTGCCCTGATCTGTGTAAAATTTTAATGTATTGTTCATTAACGGTTAAAGAGAGCATTGAAGAAGTAGAAAGTTTTCTATATCTGAATACATCTTTTACCTTATTGACTTATCTGCCTGCATATTTTATGTTATCAGTCATCTGATATTGAAAAGCAGGTCAGAGCGACTTTGATTTTTTTCGGCAGGGTATGAAAAATCGCCGCATAACTGTCGTTTTTCGGAGGTAACATAAAATGTTAAATATAACTAGCGAGTATGACTGCTCTTTGGAAAAGTTCACGGGGAAAATGATGATTCCGGTTGAGACATTTACCAATCAGGTCAACGCCACACAGAATTACTATGCCGGTATGTCAAAATACCTGAATGACTTTGTGACGCCTTTTATGCTCGCCGCAAACTATTTCAGCAATGTGGAACAGACCCGGCTGATGATGGCATCGCCTGTTGACAGCCTTCTTTCCTATATGGATCTGTTTGAGTTCAGCCTGAATATTACCAACCGTTTTTTTACCGGCAGTATGCGGGCAGTCAATGACTATCAGAACAAAGAAATACAGAATGCTTTTGCCGCGTTCTTCAATACGATTTTCAATCTGGAAGGCGAGGACCTGAACGCGTTTATGGCGCGGCATTCAAAAATGATGGAATCGGTTGCAAATACCTATCCCCAGGCCATCAGAGATATAGAGCCGAAATTCGGCTTTCACTTTGAGCGCGGGGAAAACATCAGGTTTGCCGAAACAGACCGCTTTGTTCTTTATCAGATTCTGCCCACAGACAAAAAGGTGAAAGTCGCGGAAAAGGCAAAGCCGCTTGTAATTCTTCCGCCTTATGTGCTGGGGGCAAACATTCTTGCCTTTCTGCCCGGTGAGAACAGGAGCTACACCCATTGTTTTGCCAATATGGGCATTCCGACCTATATCAGGATTCTCAAAGACATCAGTACCACGCCGCCGCTTCAGATCATGACCCCGGAAGATGATGCGCGGGATACCCGGTTTTTCTGCGAGAAGATCATGGCAAGGCACGGAAAACCCGTAACCGTGAACGGCTACTGTCAGGGCGGATTTTCCGCGGTCTGCGATATTCTTTCCGGCGAATTGGACGGAGTCGTGGACGCGCTGATTACCTGCGTGTCGCCGATGGACGGCACCCGGAGCAAAGGACTTTCCAACTTTCTGAAATCGCTTCCCCAGCGATTCAATGACCTTGCTTACGGAACAAAAACTTTGCCCAACGGCAACAGAGTCGCGGACGGCAAGCTGATGGGATGGGTTTACAAACTCAAAAGCGTTGAAAACGAAGCGCCGATGGTTGCCTTTTTCCGGGATATGATGATGCTCAGTCCCAAAAACGGCGGCGAAGTGAAAATCGGCACCAGCGCCGCCGCACTGAATTACTGGCTGGAAAACGAGCGCACAGACCTTCCGCTTCCCATCACTCAGATGAGTTTTGATTCCTACAATATTCCGATTACCAAGGACGGAACTTTGCCGATAAAGCTTTTCGGGCGGGAACTCAATTTTAAGAGAATGAAGGAAAAGGGCATCAGGTGGCTCATCTGTTACGGAGAAAAGGATGATCTGGTGGAGCCGGAGGTTGCGCTGGCACCTTTGGATTTTGTTGACGCTGAAGTTTCGGCTTTTCCGAAAGGACATGTTGCCATTGCCACATCCTGGTCAAACCCCAAGTCTGCCTGTGCGCTGCATACCTGTTTCGGCGAAAAAAATTATCGGGGACCTGTCCGTTTTCAGTTGGACCTGGACAAAGAATTGGATTCCCAAAAAGCGGCATCCGTATCCCAAGAATAATCCTTCCGGTTTTTAATATCTCTTTTATTGTTATTAAAAGCAGATATGCAAAGAAGGATTCACCGAGGAGTTTCAGGTTATGGATGAAAAGTTTTTAGAGTTTTGGGGAAATTTTCTGATTCAGATCGCGCGCGGAAAAAAACAGACATCGGATATGAACAGTCTGATGCAAAAGCAGCTCAATATGTTCAAAGATGTGATGTCGCATAATTTTTTTTCCGGCTTTAACGAAATGACTGCCCTTTTTCAGAAGTTCTACGGTCTTGAGCAGATATCTGAACGAGGGGCAGAATATAATCACCTGACAAAAAAAGCAAAGGAGGACTTCCATAAGTCATTTACCGAATATGTGTCAATGATGGGAATGACTTCCAAAGCCGAATACCTGAGTCTTGTTGAAAAATATGAAAAATTGAAAGAAAAATGCGCGGACCTTGAAGAAACCGTTAAACATCTGCAAATGCTTTTGGATGCAAAAAGCGGAGATCAGGGAAATGTGATCAGGAACTTGCAGAGTATTGTGAAGGATCAGGGAGACCTGTTCCAAAATATGATGAGAAATTTTTCTCAGCACACGAAAAAAACGGCTGAATCCGATCCTTGTCCCCAGCCCGAAGAAAAAAAGGATTCCGAGGTTCCGAAAAGCTCGGCAGACTGATAATATATCGGAGAATAAAGGGTCGGGCGGCCAGCTTGCTGTCCGCCCTGCTATAACTATAATTTGAAAGGAAAAAAAGATGATGATGACGGATCAAAAGCAATTGTTAAAGCAAGTGTTTGATTTTCAAAAAACAACAGTGGTCAGTTCTTTCAACATGATGCAGATGATGCAGACACGCTCGGAAAAAATGATGGATATGTTTATGAATCAGAGCTGCTGGTTTTCCGAAAAATGGAAAGATGTCTTTTCGCCGTGGAAAAAGGCTTATGAAGAAGGCTGGCAGTCCTTCCGGCAGAGCGTGAACGACAATCTTGAGAAAATGGAAAGCTATGTGAATAAGGATTAGGCATTGTTGTATCTCCCCATAGCAGATTCGGAAGCGTTAAATCGGAGTCAGCGGATAGTTTAAAAAATTATCCGCTGACTTTTTTTTTGCCTGCCCCCTTCAGCCTGTTTCCGCCCGAAGCAGTTTCTGATTCACCCCTGACCGCGCATGGCGATTCTGATACCGATTCGCTTTCAAACAGTTATGAAACGTCTTTCGCTGACGCTCCGGGCATGGAGCGTCAGCGACATGTATTTTGGACAGAGCATCGGTATTATTTCATAAAAAAAGCTTGACAATCTGTTCCGACTCCATTATGAGAGTCTGATAATTTATGAATAGCGGTGCAGACGCAGTGATGAATTTCTTCCCTGTCATTGTTCAGGCAGGCTCAATGTTTCGACAAGCTCAACAACCGCTGCCTGAGCGAAGCCGAAGGAGGAACGAAGAATCTCAGTAAAACGGCCCGGCTGAAACAGATTCTGTTTTCAGCCACGGCGTTCTGCTTAAAACCGCAAAGTTCCGCAAAGATATATTTTGAAACTCTGCGAAACTTTGCGAAACTTTGCGGTTTAAAAAAAAGGCAAATTTCAACTGCGTAAGCCCTAAAGGGATTTCAATTCAAACAAAAGGAGGGGATAATAATGAAATACGGTGCAAGAAACACCATCAAGGCAAAAGTGAAGTCCGTAAAAAAAGGCGACATAATGTCTCTGGTAAAGTTTGAAGTAAGCCAGCCTGCTGAGATGGCATCGGTTCTTACTACAGAATCGGTTGAAGCAATGGCGCTCAAACCGGGCGAGGAAATTCAGCTCATCATCAAAGCAATTCATGTTCTGCCTGTTAAAGAGTAAAGGCGGGAAGTAAAGACTATGGTAAAAAGATGAATTAAAAATTTAATCGGTATGTACCGGGTCGGTGCATACTGCAACTATCTCCTGTATCCGTTAAACGGCGTAAAATACGGGGGCGCAAAGGCAGTGTCGGATTTCGCTGTGCTGAATCTTATTCATCGCTGCCCACGCGGGACCCCTTGAAAATATAAGATAAAGGTTGACCGTGCAGCCTTCGGAATCGCCGTTTAACGTATCATTTAACATATCATGGAGACGGCGATTTTTTATTTTCTGAAGGAGGATAACAATGTCGGTCAAACCTTTTTCCCGGTTTCTGGCATCCCGGAAAGGTATTATTCTGATAGGAGCGGTGATAGGTATTCTGGCTGCTCTGCTGCAAAAATTCGGCAATCCGCCCAATATGGGCATCTGTGTGGCATGTTTTGAACGTGATATTGCCGGCGCTCTCGGACTTCACAGAGAAGCCGTAGTTCAGTATATCAGGCCCGAAATTATAGGCTTTATTCTCGGCTCCATGGCAGCAGCCTTTATGTTCAAAGATTTCAAAGCCCGAACCGGCTCTGCCCCTTTTGTACGCTTTGTTTTGGGCATATTTGCCATGACAGGCGCGCTGGTTTTTCTGGGCTGTCCCTGGCGGACGCTTCTGCGGCTGGCAGGCGGCGATATGAATGCTGTTTCGGGTCTGGCAGGACTGACTCTGGGAATTGCCGTCGGGGACCAGTTTCTTAAATACGGTTATAATCTGGGACGTTCTTACCCGACGCATTATTCGGCAGGATTCATTATGCCGGCGGCGGCAGCCGGATTGTTGCTGCTGCTTGTTTTTGAAGCCAGATTCAGTCCTGAAGGTCCGATTTTTTTCAGTTCAAAAGGACCCGGTTCTTTGCACGCGCCGCTGATGATTTCGCTTGGCGCGGGGCTGATAATCGGATTTATCGCCCAGCGCACAAGATTCTGCACCATGGGTTCTATCAGAGATGTGTTGCTGGTCGGCGATATTCATCTGATGAGCGGTATTATTGCCCTTACGGCATCGGCTTTTTTTGTCAACATGATTTTAGGACAGGTAAAATTCGGTTTTTCCGGGCAGCCCATAGCCCACAGCAACCATTTGTGGAATGCGCTGGGAATGATGTTGGCAGGACTGGCATTTGTTTTAGCCGGGGGCTGCCCCGGCAGACAGCTTGTGCTGTCAGGCGAGGGAGACGGCGACGCGGCAGTTTTTGTCTGCGGAATGACAGTCGGAGCGGCGTTTTCCCATAATTTTTCATTAGCCGGAAAACCGGATAAAATTGCAGACGGCATCATGCAGGTCGGAGGTCCTTCGGTATGGGGAATGGGCGCGGTGCTTATAGGCTTGTGTGTCTGTCTGATGATCGGATTTACCATGCGAGAAAAATATTAGGAGGATGATGCTATGATAATAGATGCTTGCGGTCTTTCATGTCCTCAACCTGTTATTCTGGCAATGAATGCAATGAAAACAGGTGAATTGCCGTTGCAGATTTTGGTAGATAACAATACCGCTCTTGAAAACGTGAAAAGGCTGGCTGAAAGTAAGGGCTACAAGATTGATATTGAGCAAACAGATGAAAAGTTTCAGCTTACATTGAGCAGGTAAGCCGGTGCGGATAAAAGTTGTGAACATTCAAGCGGACGTGGTTATCGCCACGCCGCTTAATTCCCTGTTATTTTTTTCTCAGCAAAAATAATTTTCTGAAAATCTTCAAGATGTTAAATCCACCCTGCACTCCCATAAAAAAAGGGGCGGCGGTACAGAAAGAGGTGATCTGATACCAATTCGTTTTACCGAATGCGGAAAATGCCGCAGAACGGGTTTGTCTGTTTTTAGCCGGGCCGTTTTACCGAATGCGGAAAGCATCAATTTTGAAAGCGAATTGGTATTAAAACATCACACTCTCGGACCGAATCAGAACCGCATCTGCCTTAAATCCCTTCTCTTTCCATTTCTCCACAGCCGCCTGTGCGCCTTCAAGGGTCTTATAGCGTCCGACAAAAATGTGATACCAATCTCCTGCACCGGCGGAGCGCATGACAGAGATAATCACAAAATTTCCTTCTTTTCTCAATCGGCTGACCGTGCGCTCGGACATCTCCCTGTTATTGAGATAAGAAAACAGATGAACGGTGTAGGCGGTCTTGTCTGAAAAAGAATCTTCCTTCTGCTGTTGCTGCATCGGTTTTTCTTCTTTTTCTGATTCAATTTCAGCAGGTTTTTTTTCATCAGCCTTGTCAGCAGTATCGGGCGGCGGCAGAATTTTACACTTTTCCCGCCAAGGTTTGCCTGCCTCGTAAGATTTCAGACGGTTTGCATACTCGGATGTTTTCTGTTCAGTGCTTTCAGCATTCAGGGAAGCGATAATGCTTTTCTGAGCGGAAACGGCATCTTCAAAATTACCGGCTTCGGCATAAGCCGCAGCCAGCGTATCCAGCGTGTCGGGTCCCGGGTTCATTTCAACTGCTTTTTTTGCCAGTTCCACGGCTTTTTCACCGTTCCGGCATCCGGCATCGGGACAGGCAGCCAGCAGCCATGCGGCATTCAAATAAGCTTCAAAATAATTCTTATTAATTTCAATTGCTTTTAACTGATCTGCAAGGGCATTTTCATAATCGCAGTTGTAAAACCGTGCTGTCCCCCGATTGCTGTAAGCCTCAAAGTCATCGGGCCTGATGTCCAAAACTTTGCTGAAATCTTCAACTGCCCGATTATATGCTTTTTTGTAAAGCCATGCGCCGCCCCGATTGTGAAAGGCTTCGGAAGACAGGGGATTGATTTCCAGCGCTGCGGTATAGTCTGCAATGGCTCTGTCATAATCGCCTTTGGAAAACCATGCGATTCCCCGCTCATGCAAGGCTTCGGCAAAGTCTGATTTGCGGGTCAGGGCGCGGGTGAAATCCGCAATTGCTCCGTCATAATCTCCTTCGGTGAGCCGGTCAAATCCGCGCTTGCGGCATTCTTCCGCGCTTTCCGGGGAGACTGCCGATTCGGAGGTTTCGGCTGCTGTAGCGGGAAACAGCAGACATAACAGTATAAAAATATAATATATCATCTCAGTTCTTTTTCTCAACTTAGCGTCCTCTGCGCTCTTTGCGAGAAACTTTATTTATCTCTCGCAAAGCACGCCAAGGGCGCAAAGAAAAGCAGAGCGACCCAAGCTGAGAACAGATCAAATCGCTTCTGAAGCGAATTGAAAATTCGCTTTACAAAACGGGAGC
>JFJP01058876.1_pt1 | contig 16596 bp, 14 predicted proteins | sample 431651 | NCBI WGS metagenome assembly JFJP01 (sample SAMN02602958, study PRJNA72255) | Microbial mat metagenome, whole genome shotgun sequencing project. | biome: fresh water; feature: sink hole; material: water; isolation source: purple microbial (photo- and chemosynthetic) mats found in... | reverse complement strand
TATTCTGGCTGGAGCGAAACGCATCTGAAAATAGAACGGAGGGCTGGCTTCCAGCCCGCCTCGGTGGAAGACGCACCGTTGCATGGGAAAAGATGCGGACAGGAATGTCAGCTCTCCCATTCAGAAGCAGGCAGGGATGCTCGCACCACTCTCCTACACCCTTCATCTGCCATCCAGCTCCTCGCAATTCGGTTTCATTCCATTTCCTTATTCCCCAGAGACTTCAGGATGTCTGAATCTATGGAACGCTTCCCAAAAACAAGGCAGCACCAGTTTTCGGATGTTTTTTTCGAAATCAGGGACGCCCCAGAAAATGCCCGCTTCATGGCTGTTACCTCGCACGGTCTAATCCCCGAAATGACAAGATGCCCGCCGGGGTTCAAAAATGAGAGGAGTCGCGACGCCTCTTTTTCCAAGACTGAAGCAATAATGTTCGCAACAACAACATCGGCCTTGAATTTGCCCGGCGTAATCCTAGACAAATCTTTTTTCTGAAACCTGACGCGCACGCCGTTGATACTGGCGTTTTCTCGTGCGACAGCAACTGCCTTGGCATCGTAATCGAAAGCTTCAATATTGCTGCAGCCCATCAGCTTGGCTGCCATAGCCAAAATACCGCTCCCTGTCCCGGCATCCAAAAACGCCCCGAACGGAAAGACTGGTGCAGACGAAATCGCCTCTAAGCAAAGCCTCGTTGTGGCGTGTTCTCCAGTCCCGAAAGCAAGCCCAGCAGGAACAATCAAAATACTCTTCCCTTTCTCGCGCTGCGCCAAATTTTCTTTCTGTTTGGCATCCTGCACGACCAGAAGCCGTTTACCGATGCGGAACGGATGACGCCTCGGCACCTGTGGCTTCCACCAGACATCGGGCGAAAGGTTAAGAATCCTGCCGCCAAGCAGCTTTTTGATCTGCAATGCTTCGCGCTTGTCCGCCGGGTAAATATCAACTCTGCCACATTTACCGAAAGGAGCAGAAGTGAGTATGGGACACTTCCCAGCGACCTCTCCTGCCAGTGCGCCGAACGCCTCCATTTTCTCGGAGGCGACCCATTTTCTCCAAACTAAAACCCGGTTTTTGGGTGACGAAAGCAGTGGTTTCATGGCTGTGACGCAACAGCCGCGCCATCAATTAAATCTTTGACCTTGTGCAGCGTTTCGGATGAAAAACGGATGCTGGCCTCCCTCCCCTCGCCTATCGAGACAGGCTCGAAACCCCAGTGCTCTTCACCATTTTTGGAGACGCGCAAAAAGACCATAAAGTTGCCGCTAGACGCCTCGGGATGCCTCTCCAAGTGCGAAAAAATAAAACGGTAATCGTCTAGGCGCGCAGCGGGGGCAATCGTTCTTTTTTGGGGCAGCGACCGTAGTTCCTCTTGGAATTGCTGAAAAAGTTCTTCGGGCGTGGTGCTCATGCTGATGCGGTGGGCCGCTTCTGCCTCCGAGCACTCCGCACGCGCCTTGGATACGGCCTCTCCAAGCGGGACGATCTCCTTGTTCAACTCATCAACCCGCGCCTGCAACCCAGAAAGCTCCGGATCTATCAAAGACTGGTTTTCTTCGGCCTGTTTGCGCAACTCTTCGCGCCGCCCATGCCAGTCCTTCTCAAAATTACGCCACGCACCCAACTGCGATTCGGCCCAAGCCAACTCCTTGGACTTATCCACTGTCTTCGGTAAATGATAAAGAGCCAGCCTGAACGCGCTCACTATAACATCTGGCTCGTCCACATCAAACTGCTCGGGCCACTCTATTTTCATCTCTTTGACACGGGCCTCAATAGTTTGGCGGAAAGCCGCTTTCTTCTCCGCCAACTCCCCGCCAAAACGCTCTGCGGAACCTGCCCAAATACCTTTTGTTTTTTCGCGCCGCGCCTCTAGTGCCGCCTGCATCCTACCCTTCAACTCGCGGTATTCCACCTCCGTATCACTCTGTTTTTTTTCAGTTTCTTGGAGGCGTGCCTTTGCCAGAACAAGCACTTTATCTTTCTCTTCCTGATCTTTCAAAAGCGGTATCTTGGCAGCTTTGTAGCGCCTCTGTATGTCTTCGATTTCGGTGGAGAATGGATGCGTGAGACCGACCTCGTTTGGGGCATCGAATCCATCAAGTTCGACATAGCAGACGATGCGTGTCTCTTTGCTTTGTGTCAGTTCGGCAAAGTAAGTCTTGTATCCCCACCATCCGCCACAGCCCAAAGCCACGATGATCAGCATCAACCAAAAAACCGCACGCGAAGAAGATTTGCGCGGCATGAGCGGCCTATCAATATGGGCGGCAGACTTTTTTTTCTGCGGTGTCGCAGAACCTGCATCCACAGCATCTTTCTGAACCGAAGCGTCCAGCATCTCTTTATCTTCAGGCATCACAAGCTACCACCATTATTTGGCTAGACGCCAAAGGTAAAAAGGTTTGCCCACGGACGAAGGGAGCACCATCAGGCAACAGAGGCCAGGCTGCCGTTCGCGAGCGCCTACCAGATAGTCACAAATACCCTTTGAAAGAGAGTCTGTCGCTCGCGTCCCAGATGAAAAAAACTCGTACTCGCACGATGCCCCGAAAAACTCACGCGCCGCCATGTGCGTTTCCGAGCACATTTTTCCAAGGCAACCTATCCTGATATCTTTTTGCATGGAGCGAGCCGACGAAAGGATTTCGCGGTAGATTGCGTTAAGCGAGTCGCCATGCATCGACCCCTTGTTCAGCTTGTGCAGCCGCGCAAGAAGAATTGCCTCCCTCTCGGGTGCAAAAACTTCCTTCCCCTCGTGGGCTTTCGCGTGACCGACTTGCTTTGCCAGCTTAAGGCGCTGGTTGAGCAGTTTCAGTATCTGGCGATCCACTAGGTCTATCTGTCGTCTCAGGTTGTGCAGCTTCATGTTCAGTTTTGTCCAAAGGCAGTTCGGTAGAAGTCACCGTCTCCGCAACGGCTACTTCTTCAGCAGGTTTGGGGAGTGCCACCCGTTTGAGTTCATCCGCATTTGGTAGCTCGGTCAAATCTTTTAAGCCGAAATGTTGCAGAAATTTTTCTGTCGTTACATAGAGTATCGGACGCCCCGGTGCAGCCGATCGTTCTGTGGGTCGTATGAGCCCTTTCTCTTGGAGCGTAGTGACCACGCCGTCCACTGCCACCCCACGAATAGCCTCCATTTCAGCTCTGGAAATTGGCTGTCGGTATGCGATGATCGCCAGAGTCTCCAGCGCGGGCTGGCTCAGGCGGCTCGACTTCGGCTGGTCGAAAAGATGCCTCACCCACAGGCTGAAATGTGGGCGAGAGACAAGCTGGAAGCCGCCCATGACCTCCTCCAACAAGTAGCACCTCTCTGAACCCAGCAGCTCCTCCCTTATCTCGTTGAGAGCAAGTAATATCTCACCCTCCTTGTGGGCGGCCAGTGCCTTAGTGGATTCGTTAGGCTCGAACTCCTCGGCTTCCTTCAGTGCCTTGCGTATCGCCTTGGGCGTCAGGGGGGACTGGGAGGAAAACAGCAGTGCTTCAATGACAGATTTAAGGGTCATGCGGTCAATACAGTTGTTTCGGGCTCAGACGAAGACTCCAGAACCCCTGCCCGATAAATTTCAATTTCTCCAAACATCTCGCTCTGGACAACTTTCAGCCGTTTCAAGCGCACCATCTCCAGCAGTGCCAGAAAAGTCACCACCACCTCCGTGCGGCTTCCAGCCTCCCTGAAAAGGTCGAAAAATAGAACGCGCTCGCGACTTGAAAAAAGCGTCGTGAGCATTTGTATTTTGTCGCCAACAGTGTGCTTGTCTTCAAATATCTCTTTAAGGTCTTCCGTTTTGTTTATGCGTTCAAGCACCTTCTGGAACGCCGTGATGAGGTCAAATACACCCACCTCCTCCACTGGCTTAGAAAGCGGCATCTCCGACACCTGTGGCGGGCTCTGCCGTGGAAAAACTCGTTCGCGGCTTATTTCAAGCTGCTGGAGCTGGAACGCGGCCTCCTTGAATTTTTTGTACTCAACAAGCTGACGGATCAAATCCCATCGCGGGTCGCTCTCCTCGGCGTCTGGCTCAGGCGGCTGCATGTCGGCGGGTAGCAGCGTTCGGCTTTTTATGTACATGAGTGTGGCAGCCATAACGATGAACTCACCGGCCAAGTCCAAGTTCATCATCTTCAAGACCTGCAAGTATTCTAAGTACTCCTTCGTAATCCGCTCTATCGGGATGTCGTAAACATCCACCTCATCTTTTTTTATAAGGTAAAGAAGCAGATCGAGCGGCCCCTCAAAAATGGGGAGACGCACCTTCAACTCTTCTTTTTCCTGAAAATCGAACATAACCTGATTCAAAACAGCCTCCTACGCTTGGAGTAAAATTTCAAATTTGCAACCGCATTTTGACCTATGTCAGCCCCGATGCACGCCGCGCCTTGGCGAGAGTAGCACGCGCCACCTCCCGGGCTTTGGCCGCCCCAGCGGCAAGCACGCTCTCCACTCGCTTGCGGTCAGCCACCCACTCCGCACGCCGTGCGCGGTATTCAGCAAAATAACCCCACAATGCACGGAAAAGCTCTTTCTTGTATTCCCCGTATCCTGTGCCGCCGCGCAAAAACGATTCTTTCATAGCATCCATCTCGGCCTGTTTGGCCACGAGCGAATAAAGCTGCAAAATCAGTGAGCCTTCCACGGACTTCGGTGCTTCCACAGGCGTGGAATCGGTTTTTATCCCCATCACCTTCTTTTTAAAAACATTCTCAGGGTCAGAGAGAAATATGCCGTTGTTGTAAGACTTCGACATTTTTTGCCCGTCGAGTCCAGGCACAGTCGCCACTTCATCCCGTATTTGCGGCTCGGGCAAACGGAAGGTTTCGCCGAACCGTTCGTTGAACTTGACGGCCACATCGCGTGCGACTTCAAGGTGTTGTTTCTGGTCGCGCCCAACAGGCACAAGCCCAGAGTCATAAATCAAAATATCCGCAGCCATCAGCACTGGATATGAAAAAAGAGCGTGGCTTGCAGGGAGCCCCCTAGCCGTCTTGTCCTTGTAAGAATGGCATCTCTCCAGAAGTCCCATCGGCGTCACGGTAGAAAGTAGCCACGCCAACTCTGTGACTTCGGGCACATCGCTCTGGCGGAAAAAAACTGCCCTCTCGGGATCAAGCCCAGCAGCCAAAAAATCCACCGCCACATCAAACGAATATTCGCGCAGCTTAGACGCATCAAAAAGCGATGTCAGGGCGTGGTAGTCGGCTATAAAATAAAACGCTTCACCCTTGTCTTGAAGTTCAATGGCAGGGCGCATCATCCCGAAATAATTGCCCAAGTGCAGAGGGCCAGACGGCTGTATGCCTGATAAAATTTTCATCGGTAATAAATTCTGAAAATCTAAATGTGTCTGCCCGCGTGCAGCGGTCAGAGGGATTGTTTCCTGACCTCGTTCTTTTCGTCCAAAATAATGACCTTGGGCTTATGCGTCGAAACCTGCCCAATTTCTACTTGAGCGAAGGACATGATCGTGAGCGGATCCCCAGGTTTACCTAGGTGCGCCGTCGCCCCGTTCAACTCAATCTGACGCCCACCCCTCTTGCCCTTGATCGTGTATGTCTCGAAACGGCTCCCGTTGCTCATGTTGCTGACCAAAATCTTTTCGTAAGGGAGCAGGCCGACTTTTTCCATCAGCTCCTCGTCAATAGTCATACTTCCCTCGTAGCGGACAGAGGCGTCCGTCACACGGGCTTCGTGAATTTTAGATTTCAGCATCGTTACCAGCATGTTCTTATTTTTAGAGACTTGGCGGCTGTAATCAACACTTTTCGGCTCTCTTTAAAGTTTGCCCCTGAATCATTGGTATTAACATTCTGAAAATACGGCATCATGCTGGGACCGCTGGCGTCTCGCCGGCATCTTCACTGGGAGCGCTGGCGTCTCGCCAGCTTCTTCTGATTTTGCCCACAAGATGCCAGCGGGACGCTGGCATTCCCAGCAAAAACGCGGGGGAAAAATCCCCCGCGTCGCCGTTTCGGGCTGTATGCCGCTCCTTATGCGCGGAGCAGGCACTTTTTCATATCTTCTTCAACCGTGCTTATTGCTTTAACGGAGAACTGCTCGACGAGCACCTTCAATACGGCAGGTGAAACAAACGCCGGCAGCGTGGGGCCGAGGCGAACATTTTTGATGCCGAGATAAAGGAGCGTCAGGAGAACGGCCACGGCTTTTTGCTCATACCAAGAGACGATGAGCGAGAGCGGTAGGTCGTTGACACCGCAGTTGAACGCCTTCGACAGTGCCACAGCGATTTGGATAGCGGAAAACGCATCGTTGCACTGCCCGCAATCCAGCAGGCGCGGTATGCCGTCTATGTCGCCGAAATCCAGCTTGTTGAAACGGAACTTCCCACAGCCGAGCGTCAAGATCACCGTATCTTTTGGGGCGGAAGTAGCGAAGTCCGTGAAGTAGTTGCGCCCTGTTTTAGCGCCGTCGCAACCGCCGATTAGGAAGAAGTGTTTAATCTTCCCCTGTTTCACTGCGTCAATCACCTTGTCGGCCACACCGAGGACAGCCTTGTGGGCGAAACCTACGAGGATCGTTTTATTTTCGCCGTCCTGAGCAAAACCAGGTGCTTCCAGTGCTGCCTTGATCAGCGGCGAGAAGTCCTTGTTTTCTAGGTGTTGCAAGCCTGGCCAAGCCACCATGCCAGATGTGAAAATGCGGTTCTGATATGTTTCTTTCGGCTTCTGAATGCAGTTGGTCGTCATCAGGATTGAGCCGGGAAACTCATCGAAATCTTCCCTCTGATCCTGCCACGCCCCGCCGTAGTGTCCCGCTAGATGCGCGTATTTTTTGAGTTCAGGGTAGCCGTGGGCGGGGAGCATTTCGCCATGCGTGTACACAAGGACACCCTTGCCTTCGGTCTGTTTGAGAAGCTCGCCTAAGTCTTTCAAATCATGCCCAGAAACTAGGATTGCTTTGCCTTTGAGCGGCGTAGTGCGGACTGGTGTCGGAACAGGGTCGCCGTATGTTCCGGTGTTGGCAGAGTCCAAAAGTGCCATCACAGCAAGATTGACCTCACCGCACTTCAGGCAAAGCCCGAGGAGCGCGTTGATATCCGCCGGGTTGCTTGCGAGGAACGACATGGCCTCGTGGATGAATGCGAAAACCTTGTCATCGGTCTTGCCCAAAACCAGCGCGTGGTGGGCGTAGGCAGCCAATCCTTTGACTCCGTAAACAAGGAGTTCTTGGAGTCCTGTAATATCTTTGCCGAGCGTGGCGATCTGTTTTTCAATCCCAACGCCCTCACCAGCGCGGATCAGCGCGTTGATGTCATCCATGTCCACTGCGGAACATGTGCGGGCTGGTATGGCAGGAGCCTTGCCAGATTTTTTGCAGGCCGCCTGATATGTTTCCTCAGCTAGAGCGGAAACCTGTTTCGCCCGCTTGAGCATCGTTTGCATCCGTTTCGTGTCGAAATTAACATTCGTCACTGTTGTAAAAAGCGCTTCGAGGGCGAATGCGTCCACCTCACTATTCCTCTCACCAAGCTGCCCTGCGGCATGCGCATAGGTGGAGATGCAATTTTTCAGCGCGTGAACCAACAGGTCTTGAAGGGCCGCCGTCTCGGGGTCCTTGCCACACACGCCAAACGAAGAGCAACCCGTCATCTGTGAGGTTTGCTCGCACTGGTAACAAAACATACTACTCATTTTATTTTTCCTTTTCTTTTTTAGTTTTATGAACAGATGCAAGTTATCCCGTTTGCGCCCCGCACGCTTTGACCAAGATCAAATTTTTCATTTTTTGCAAAATCACCCCTGCGAGGCACTTTACAAACAACTGTCAGGGGGCGGGAGGCTCGAACATATTGAAATAGCTGTCCCACACATCTTCGCCGCCAAAAATCCAGATCACTGCAGCAAGCATAAGCGGCGGACCGAAAGGTATGGCCATGTGCGACCCCAGCTTTTTTTTGTGAATGATCAAGCACGCCACGCCGAGGATGGAACCGAAAATGGAACCAGCCGCGATAGAAAAAAGCGTCGCTTTCCACCCGAGAAATGCTCCTATGCAGGCCATAAGTTTTACATCGCCCATCCCCATGGCCTCTTTTTTCAAGAAATTGGTGCCGATCGTGGCTATGGCCCATAGGATACCAGCCCCTGTCACGCCGCCAATCAGACTCCAGTTGAACGATTCCCAACGGCTCGTCTGAGCGTGGATGTCAGGCAATGCTACAGAGCAGGCCAGACCAATGACAAAACCGCCAAGCGTGATGCGGTCGGGAATCATGAGGTGGTCAAAATCAGTACACATCCCAACGATCAGCAGGGATATAAAAAGGCAGTACACCGCGCCGAGTTGAAGCCCGTAGCGATCTATGCATGCCACGAACATCGCCCCTGTGAGCAGTTCGATGAGAGGGTATCTAAAACTAAACCGCGCCCCGCAGCACCGCGCTTTGCCAAGCAGTAGGAACCACGAAACAACTGGGATGTTGAACCTCCACGAGATATCTGCCCCGCAGGCTGGGCAGAACGAGCGCGGCGCGGCCAGTGCTATTTCTCTTGGGATACGGTAAGCGCAGACATTGAGAAACGAGCCGATGCAGCAACCCATCAAAAAAACAAAAACGATCATGACGACATCGTGCGGGGCGTTCATGCGTGTTTTTCCAATGCAGCTCTCATTATATCAAGCGGGGCGGATTTCCCATGCCATATTTCAAAGGCCAACGCGCCTTGGTGCAAAAGCATGGAAAGGCCGTTGGCCGTGCGTGCCCCAGCGTCCGCCGCGGCGGCTAGGAGCGGCGTGATAGCGGGGCGGTAGATAATATCATAAACCAGATGGTGCGGCTGTATCAACTCTGGCGAGAGCGGCGGCGAGTCGCCCGGTTTCAGACCCGACGAAGTGGCGTTAACGATCATATCCATCTGCCCAACTTCTTGCTGCAAGAGCGGAGAATCCAACGCAATGGCGCGAAGGCGATCGCTCGGGCCGAGCAGCTTGTCGGAGTGTAGAAAAAACGAGACTTCGTTTTTCAACGCAACCGCTTTTTCCACCGTGCGGTTCACCAGCACAAGACGCTCGCATTTTTCCTTGGCGCACTGGAACGCTATGGATCGCCCCGCACCGCCGCAACCTACCACCATGATCCGCAGATCGCGCAGGTTGATGTGGAAAACATCCTGTATCGCTTTGGAAAAACCGCGTGCGTCCGTATTGTGCCCGATACGCTGCCCTTCACGCAAAAGAAGCGTGTTGCATGCGCCGATTTTTGATGCCTCATCACTGGCCGATGAGAGAAGTTTCATGACTTCCACTTTGTGCGGTATCGTCAAGTTTACACCCGCCACACCTGCCCGTTCCATAAGCCCGAGCGCGGCTGGCAGGCGTTCCACAGGAATATCGAAAGCCACATAATCTGCTGGGATACCGAGATGGTCTAAGGCGGCCTGCTGCATGACGGGCGAAAGCGAATGTGAGATCGGGGAACCGACCACACCATAGGCTGGGCGTTCGGGTCTCCAGTTTTCGAGCTGTTCAAATGTCAGAGTTTTCATCGGCTATTGCGGACAATGCACGCAAGTTAACCCAAAGGTTCATTTTTGTCATCGTTTTTTGAAAAGGATTGCCGTTGCGTCCAAGCTTGGCTTCATGCAAGATTTGAGGCGTGGACGATTTTTTCGATGCAGAAAAAAAAGAGCGCAGGGGGCAAGCCGAACCATTGGCCGCTCGCATGAGACCGAAAGATTTGGACGAATACGCAGGCCAAAGCCATCTGCTGGCACCTGGCAAACTGTTGCGCCGTTCCATAGAGTCCGACCGCCTTTCATCGCTTATTTTTTATGGCCCGCCAGGAACTGGCAAAACCTCTCTAGCCCATCTGATCGCCCTCAAGACACGCTGCCATTTCGAACGGCTCAGCGGCGTGGAATCTGGTACGGCAGACATGCGCCGTGTCTTGGCAGGAGCACTCCACCGCCTAGAAAATACTGGGGCGCGGACAATTCTGTTCGTTGACGAGATTCACCGTTTCAACAAGGCGCAGCAAGATGTGCTTTTGCCGGATGTGGAGAGCGGGCTGGTGCGACTGATCGGGGCGACAACGCACAACCCATTTTTTTATGTCAACGCCCCGCTTATTTCCAGGTCGCAGGTGTTCCAACTTGAACCGCTGGATTGCGAAGACCTGAAAACGCTTTTGAAACGCGCTCTGGCTGACAAAGAGCGCGGCTTGGGCGAAATGCCAATCAGGGTGGACGATGACGCTTTGCAGCACATTTGCAGGCAGGCAAACGGCGACGCACGCAAAGCTTTGAACTCACTGGAAATAGCGGCTCTCACCACGCCCCCATCACAAGACGGTGTTGCGCTCGTCTCCTTGTCCGTAGCCGAAGAGTGCATCCAGAAAAAAGCCGTGGTTTATGACGGAGACGAGGATCAGCATTACGACACAATTTCGGCCTTTATCAAATCAATACGGGGCAGCGACCCCGATGCCGCACTCTACTGGCTGGCCAAGATGCTTTACGCAGGCGAAGACATCCGTTTCATAGCCCGCAGGTTGGTCATAAGCGCAGCAGAAGATGTGGGGCTCGGCGACCCGAGAGGAATACTTGTTGCGACGGCAGCACAGCAGGCCGTAGAAAACATCGGAATGCCAGAGGCACGCATCCCGCTGGCGGAAGCAACAGTATATCTCGCCACCGCCCCGAAAAGTAACAGAGCATATCTAGCCATAGACGCTGCGCTTGAGGATATAAAAAATGGCGTCACGCTGCCCGTCCCCAAAAAACTGCGCGACACACACTACAAGGGAGCCGAGAAATTTGGACACGGCAAGGGCTACGAGTACTCGCACGATTTCAAAGACAACATCTCTGGACAAGACTTCCTCGGCGCCCCCAAAAAATACTACGACCCAAAAGATAGCGGCTACGAAAAGACAATCCGCGAACGCATGGAATATTGGGCATCTCTGAAAAAAAAGCAGAATGAATGAAGAAGAGAAAAAGTGATAAGGGGCAAGGGGCAAGGGGAAGACGCTGAGCGTGAGAAAGAGTTTTTCTGAAATCTGTGTGAATCAGTGTTAATCTGTGGTTGAAAATCTTCTTTGCGTCTTTGTTGCTTGGCGTGAAGAAGAATTGCAGAAGTTAGAATGCAAATTGCAGAATGAATGAAGAAGAGAAAAAGTGATAAGGGGCAAGGGGCAAGGGGCAAGGGGAAGACGCTGAGCGTGAGAAGGAGTTTTTCTGAAATCAGTGTTCATCGGTGTTAATCAGTGGTTAAAAATCTTCCATTCGTGAGCTTCGTGCCCTTCGTGGTGAAAAAATCTTCTTGGGGTCTTTGTCTCTTGCTGGGAGAAAAAAAGAGTGTTCACCACTGAGATTTTGTAAACAAGAACAATTGCCGAGCACAAAAACACCTTTTTTTTCGCCCCCGCTCTTTTTTGCATTGTGGTTGTGGCGTCATAGTGAGTAGGGTTGTATTCCATGAGAGTGATTTTTTTGGGGGATGTGGTCGGTGAACCTGGACGCGAAGCCGTGCGCATGTTGCTGCCGTTGGCCAAGGAAAAATACCGACCCGATTTCATCGTTATAAACGGCGAAAATTCAGCAGGCGGAAACGGCATCACCCCGAAGCTGGCCATAGAGCTGATGCGCTACGGCGCAGATGTGATAACGCTCGGCGACCATGTGTGGGACCAGAAAGAGATTGTTTCTTTTTTCAGCATTGAACCGCGCCTGATCCGGCCATTCAATTACCCAGATGGCACACCTGGCTGCGGCTATGTTGTCGTTCAGGGGAACGGAAAAAAACTCGGTGTCATAAACGCGCAGGGGCGAACATTTATCAAGCCAGAGCTAGACAACCCGTTTTTGCTGGTCGGCCCGATAATCGAGGAAATACGGAAGGAGACGCCCTGCATCCTTGTGGATTTCCACGCTGAAACTACTTCAGAAAAAATCGCTTTCGGGAGGCATCTGGACGGGCGCGTTTCAGCCGTTTTTGGGACGCACACGCATGTCCCCACTGCGGACGAGCAGATTTTCCCCAAGGGAACAGCTTACCAGACAGATGTCGGCATGACAGGCCCTTACAATTCGGTGATTGGTAGGCGCTCCGAAGAAGTCATCGCCCGATATTTGACGCTGACCCCGCAAAAGTGGTTTTTGAGCCAGCAAGACTTGCGTATAAGCGGGGCGTTTGTCGAGATTGACGAAGCGACTGGGCACGCCCTGCGCGTGGAACGGTTTCAGGTCAAAGACTCGGAGCTTCCCAAATCTGAATAAGAGTCCGCAAAAAGCGGCCAGAAAACCGACTGACTCGGGATGCTAATGATTCGGTGATTCGGCAAGGCAACTAAACAAAAAGCATGACACGCCACGCTGTATCATGCATGCTTATTGCAAGCATGAAACTCAACCGACCCGTTTTGTTTGTGGTTTTGTCGTCTCTTCTGTTGTTTGCTGTATTTTTTTTCTGGAAATCAAAAGTTTCTAACTCCTGCAACTATGACGCCGAGCCTTGGCGAGCCGCGCAGCTTTCTAAAAATGGAGATATGGTGCCCGTCTCCGTGCGAATTGTTAAACAGGGTCTTGAACACCAGCGCAACGGCGATGGCAACTGCCACAATATCGCAGCTCTCCACCGCTACCGCGTGGATCGCACCGCCACTGGACTGTGGAAAATTCGCATGGCCAGACAAGATGTGCTCAACCTGAAAGAGACCGATGTGGACGGCGACGGACGCACGGATGATGACACGGTGGGTTGCCACCCGTTCGATCTCTCCGAGGAAAACCCGCTGACACCAGTGGCTCCATTCTATGATACCACAGTGGGCAGCCAGCGTTTTTACGGCGGACTCTCTCTCGCGCACGCTGACAGCTACGACAAAAAAGTGTATTTCACTGAGGATGGAATGAACGCTGGGGAAGAAGGTGCAGGCAACCAGCCGCGCCGCAACTGGACTCTTTTCAACGAAAATTATTCCGTCGAATCTCCCTATAAAATGCACGGCGTATGGCTCTGGCAGAAATTCGATTTCCTCAACGGCGGTGCTGATTACCGCGTCAGTTTCGACGAAGCCTCTGAGTTGCGCCACCTCGTGATGCGCTACCACATGGGCATCGAAGGTTTCAGATGGGTAGTGCGCAACGGTGCCGAATTTTTTATCAGTGAAGAAGTTTATAGGGGAGCGGACGATGAGTCTGGCAAGGTTGGCGGCAAAATACATCGCTGCAACCCCACCAAAATACGCTGGGCAAAATACGAACCCAAAGCACCGCACGCGATTGCATTCGACCCGAGAAAGGCTGATTACCAGAAGCGCGTTTTCGATGATGTGAACGCCGTAGGGTGGTATATGTTCAAGGACACACTGGTGTCTGGTTATGTGGGACTCAAGTGGTATGCGTTCGAGGCAGACGCAGTGGTTCATCGCCCAGTCCGCCCCAGTGAAACTGTGGCTATGGCTGAGGTGAAAACTGGGGCAGCACCAGCCTTTTATATCTCGGCCTGCGAAGTCCCATACACGCTGTGGCGACAAGTGCTGCGACTGGCTTCATCCAGTGCATTCGCTGGGCCACGCGGCTTCGGGTTCGATCAGTTGGGGGCGATGGGCTCCATGTCGGTTCACAATCCCAGCGGACAGTATTTGCCGCACGACCAGTCAGAGCCTGTCACTGACATCTCACTCGCCGACGCGCTTGCATGGTGCAACGCCCTTTCCCAACAAGAATCTAAAACTCCATGCTACTATACCGACGCAGGGTTCACGGAAGTTTTTCGTGAAGTAGTCCGCAGCCCTATTTTTCCAGAGCCCACTGAAAAAGCCGTGCATGTGAAATGGGATGCCGATGGATACCGTCTGCCCACGGCTTCGGAGTGGCTTGCAGCATCAGGGCGAGAGACAGGGGCGCGTGTCTCATCTAGGGCGTCATCCAAAGGAACTCGCTCAGTAGGCGTGTGTAAGCCAAATGCGTTCGGAGTTTACGACATGAACGACAATGTGCGCGAGTGGGTATGGCCTGACGGCGACAAGCTTGATCTCAATGCCCAATCTGCCCCGTGCGTGATGGGTGGCGATTTCTCGGGGCATCCTGTATCTGCTACACCACAGACGATTCCGCTCTCAGAAAACCCACGCACTGGCTTCCGCGTAACGCGTAGAAAAACGGGGCAGATGCCTCCCCCTCCTTTTCATGCCACAGCCCATAAAATGAAAACGGGGAGCGATAAACAGACCTCCAAAACCGCACCCACCGAACTGCCACAACATGCACGCCCCATCTGCCTGCCCGTCCCACAACGCTCATATACACTTGGCAAAACAGAAATAACCTACGCGCAGTGGCGCACAGTTTACGACATCGCAGTGGCACGCGGATTTAAGTTCGATTTTTCGGGAGACATGGGTTCAATGGATTATTGGGGTTTTGGAGATGATTGGAAGGCTGCACCGCACACGCCCGATGAACCCGTCACAGGCATTTCCCAATACGATGCGATGGTCTGGTGCAACGCACTTTCCGAAGCGTCTGGCCTCAAGCCGCTCTATTACGAAGACGATTCTTTCAAGCTCCCTCTCCGCCGCTCTCCAGTGTTCCGCCCCCCGCAATTTCTGCTCGGCGAATTAAACACACTCTGGAAATCGGGTCGCCTTGTTCCAGGAGCACACGCGCATTCGGGCGTCTGGAAAACAGTGCATCTGCTAGAAAACGCAGCGGGATACAGGCTCCCGAAAGAGTCGGAATTCGTTCATGCAGCCAAAGCAGGTATCAACTCCACACTGGATACGGACGCTTTACTGGCGCAAGCATGGCTCGCTGACAACTCCGATTTTAGGACGCGCCCAGTGGCATCTAAACAGCCGAATGCATGGGGGTTACACGATCTTTACGGGAATGTCTCCGAACTTTCCACCCCTGACAAAAAAGAGAATAAAGGTAAAAACCAAACTGGCGGCTACGCACTCCGTATGGGAGCATCATTCATGGATGTCGCTGATAAACTTTTCTCTGGACTAATCATGAACCAAAGCAGTGGGCTGCCATATCCCGACATCGGTTTTCGAGTGCTATTGCAGCAAGAGCAAGGAGCGCAATAAACATGATCGCCAGCCGTTTTTTCACAGCAGTCGCCGGGATGCTCCTAGTGTGTTCGGCCACTGTTTGCGCAGTTGATCCCACAACATTCGACGCACTACAAGGATCAGTCCACCGCGCCAACCTCCAGCGCACTGGTGTCCACACAACCAAAGGTCTCGCAAAACCGAAGTCTCTGCGCTGGAAATTCCAGACAGGCGCGCCAGTCCGCTCCTCCCCCGTCGCCGTTGGTGGAACGCTCTTCGTTGGCAGCAACGACGGCTCTGTTTACGCGCTAGACTCTTCCACAGGAGTGCTGCGGTGGAAATTCGGCACGGGCGGCAAAGTCACCAGTTCCGCCGCCGTCTCACAGGGCACCGTTTACATCGCTAGCGAAGCGGGTTTCCTCTTTGCACTCGATGCAAAAACTGGCGAAGAAAAATGGAGCTACGCCACCCAAGACGCAACAGCCATCTCCCCCGCCCCGATCCAAGGCATCGTACTGATAGGCATCGGCAACAAAGGCGGCGCAGGCGAACTGTGCATGACCGCAAAACCTGTGGTAGCACTAGATGCAACCACAGGAAAACAACTCTGGAAAAGCCCCTCCAATGGTCCGCAGTGCATCGCGGCGATAGCCACGGACGGAACAGCCTTTTACGCTGGCATCAACGGCAGCTCATACGGGGCGTTCAGTCTGGAAGATGTCCGCACGCTATGGCAATACTCAGCAGGGCATCAAGCGCGGCAGTTTGCCTCCATGACCATTTTCCAAAAGCGCGTCTATATCCCCGCCGCCATTCGCGGTGCCATCGCTTGCGTGGATGCCTCCAAAGGCCAAAAAATATGGCAACGCGCCACGCTCCCGCACAACGAGACGCACGAGATGAACGCGGAAGGCATTTACGGATACGAAATTTTAACGGACTTGGCGGTGACAAAAGACCTAGTGCTGGCTGGCTGCAACGATGGGAAACTACACGCCTTCAAAACGGCCAGCGGCGAGAGAGCATGGACTTTCCAAACAGGCGGACGAGTCCGCAGCTCACCATCTGTAGCAGGTGTCCTAGCGTATTTCGGTAGCGAAGACGGCTGCCTCTACGCGGTGCATCTCAGCAGCGGCAAACTCGCATGGAAACAGTCTCTCGGAGCACCCATCAACAACTCCCCGTGGCCTGGCAACGGTGTGATTTATGCGGGCTGCGATGATGGTGCAGTGTACGCATGGGAGTAACCCTAGTCACACGCTGCCGCACAAAATATTTTCAGACGCAGTGATCCTTGCTCAATGCTGGGAACGCCGTGCGTATCGCAGGCATCCTGATTTTGTGTCTCATCACAAAAGATTGGTTATCCTAAAAAGGAAAATAAAAGTGGCAAAAAATGCAAAACCTCCTGTAAATCAAACCATTCTCAACCAACGAGTTGTCACCTGTTGGGTTCATTGCGGAGCGATGGGAATTTCATGAAAATCAGCGAGTTGCCAATCAAACACCAATCCCCTTTTCCTTTTTAGTCCCTTACCGTTTAAATCCTACGCAAAATGAGCGAGATTTTCAGGTC
>JFJP01038608.1_pt1 | contig 16597 bp, 16 predicted proteins | sample 431651 | NCBI WGS metagenome assembly JFJP01 (sample SAMN02602958, study PRJNA72255) | Microbial mat metagenome, whole genome shotgun sequencing project. | biome: fresh water; feature: sink hole; material: water; isolation source: purple microbial (photo- and chemosynthetic) mats found in... | reverse complement strand
TGTGTGCATGGGCACCGGTGGCATCGCAGCCGGTGGTGAGATGGTGATGAAGGCCTTCCAGGAGGAGATTGCCGCGGCCGGGGTTGATAACATTAAGGTTCAGGATCGCTGCAAGCTGCACAAGGTCGGTTGCCGCGGGTTCTGCGCCAAGGATGTTCTCGTCGATATCAATGTCGATGGTGAAGTTTCGACATATCAATATATCCAGCCGGAGATGGTGAAGAAGCTGGTCCAGGAACATGTGGTCAGGCAGAAGCCGGTCACGGAATGGCTGGTGCAGGATGATTATCATGTCTTTCATGACAACCAGACCAAGATCATCCTGGCGGATCTCGGCAAGATCAATCCGGAGTCGATCGACGATTATCTCGGGGTCAAAGGGTACAGTGCGGCGAAAAAAGCCCTGACAACGATGACCCCCGAAGAAGTTATCGTTACGGTCAAAAACTCTGGCCTGCGCGGTCGTGGCGGTGGCGGTTTCCCGACCGGCCTGAAATGGAGTCTCTGCGCCGCAAACGAGGCGGATCAGCGCTATGTCATCTGTAATGCTGATGAAGGTGATCCGGGTGCCTTCATGGACCGCTCGGTCGTTGAGGGTAATCCCCATGCGGTGATCGAGGGAATGATCATTACCGCCTACGCAATCGGCGCAAGTATCGGTTATGTCTACATCAGGGCTGAATATCCACTGGCGGTCGACCGCCTGCGGATCGCCATTGCGGCAGCCCGTGAGAAAGAATTTCTCGGCAAAAAGCTCTTTGGCAGCTCCTTTAATTTCGATATCAAAATCAAACTCGGAGCCGGTGCCTTTGTCTGCGGTGAAGAGACGGCACTGATCGCCTCGATTGAAGGCGAACGCGGCATGCCGCGGGCCAAACCGCCGTTCCCGGCCAACAAGGGACTCTGGGGTAAGCCGACCATTATCAATAACGTCGAGACGCTGGCCAATGTCCCTCCGATCATTAACAATGGCGCCGAATGGTTTGCGGCGATCGGTTCTGAAAAAAGCAAGGGCACAAAAGTTATCGCCCTCACCGGCAAGATCAGAAACACCGGCCTCATCGAGATCCCGATGGGTATGCCGCTCAATGACATCATCTTCAAGATCGGCGGTGGTATTGAAGGCGACAAACTGTTCAAGGCGGTGCAGACCGGCGGTCCCTCCGGCGGCTGCATTCCCCAGCAGTTTATCGATCTGCCCGTTGATTACGAAGGCCTGAAGTCAGTAGGTTCGATGATGGGTTCGGGCGGTATGGTGGTCCTCGATGAGACGGACTGCATGGTCAATATCGCTAAATTCTTCCTCCAGTTCACCCAGGATGAGTCCTGCGGCAAATGTGTGCCCTGCCGAATCGGCACCAAGCGCCTGCTCGAGATCCTGACCCGCATCACTGAAGGAAAGGGCAAGAAGGGCGATATTGAATTACTGCAGGAACTGGCCGAGGATGTGCGGGATTCTTCTCTCTGCGGACTCGGCATGTCGGCCCCGAACCCGGTACTCAGCACCATCAAGTACTTCAGGCACGAATACGAGGCGCATATCAACCAGAAGAAGTGCCCGGCCAAGGTTTGCAACAAGCTGCTGACCTTCTTCATCCGCCAGGATATGTGCGTCGGCTGCGGCATGTGTGCCAAGGCCTGTTCGGTAGGCGCCATCACAGGAGAGAAGAAACAGCCGCACCATATCGACAATGCGGTCTGTATCCAATGCGGATCATGCTTTGATGTCTGTAAATTCAACGCGGTGATAAAGGATTAGACTATGATAAGCCTGACGATAGATGAAAAGAAAATTGAGGCACCTGATGGGGCTACTGTTCTGGAAGCGGCCCGTCTGGCGAAAATTGATATTCCGACTCTCTGCCATGATCCACGCATGAAGCCCCACGGCGCTTGCCGGCTCTGCATCGTCGATATAGCCGGGTTGCCGCGGCCGGTCACCTCCTGTACCACCCCGGCCACCGAGGGCATGGTGGTAACGACCGTGAGCCCCCGGCTGGAGCGTCTGCGCAAGACCACGGTCGAACTGCTGCTCTCTGATCATCCGAACGACTGCATGGTCTGCATCAAGGCGGGTGACTGCACGCTGCAGGAACTGGCCTATAAATACGCCATCCGGGAGAGCCGTTTTAAGGGCGCTGTCCGTCAGCATAACCGGGTTGACAACAATCCCTTCATTATGCGGGAGCAGGACAAGTGCGTGCTCTGCGGTCTCTGTGTCCGGGTCTGCGATGAGGTGATGGGGGTCGGGGCCATCGGCTATGCCAACCGCGGCTTTGAATCGGATATCTGCCCGCCCTTTAAAAACGAACTCAACTGCGAGTTCTGCGGCCAGTGTGTTTCCGTCTGTCCCACCGGGGCATTGTCAGCCAAGATGTGGGCCGGCCAACCCCGTCTGGAAGGAGTCAATACTACTGAGACAACCTGCACCTATTGCGGTTGTGGCTGTAATCTCACGCTGCATAATCATGGCAATAAAATTGTTAAGATTACTTCTCGCTCAGACAACCACAACCGCGGTTGGCTGTGTGTCAAAGGACGGTTCGGCTATGAGTTTATCAACAGCCCGGACCGCTTGACCACACCGCTGATTCGCAGGGAAAAAGGCGGTAAGCTCGAACCGGCCAGCTGGGATGAGGCTCTCGGACTTGTTGTGGCTAAAATGTCGGCCATAAAAAAGGAACATGGCGCCGATGCCATAGGTGGTCTTGCTTCTGCCAGATGCACCAACGAAGAGAATTATCTCTTCCAGAAACTCATGCGGGCGGGGATAGGCACAAACAACGTTGATCACTGCGCCAGATATTGACACAGCGCGACGGTGGCCGGTCTGGCCGCCAAATTCGGTTCTGGGGCAATGACGAATTCTGTTGAAGGCATCTCGCGCAACGAGGCGCTTTTTGTCATTGGTTCCAACACTACGGAGAATCATCCGATCATCGGTCTGCGTATGAAAGAGGCGGTCGCTCGCGGAGCCAAGTTGATCGTCGCGGATCCACGTAAAATTCCTCTCGTGAAGTTTGCCACCCTCTGGCTGCGGCATAAGCCAGGGACTGATTCCGTGCTGCTCAATGCCATTATGCATGTCATCCTGGCCGAAGGGCTTGAAGATAAATCCTTTATTGCCGAACGTACCGAGGGTTTCAGCGAGTTTAAGGAATCACTTAAGGAGTTTACTCCGGATTTCGCTGAGACGATTACCAGTGTACCGGCGGAGGATATTCGTAAGGCCGCCAGGATCTATGCTTCGGCTGCCAATGCCGGCATTTACTATGCCATGGGCATTACCCAGCATGTAATGGGGACGTACAACGTTCATGCGGTAGGAAACCTGGCGATGCTCACTGGCAACCTTGGCAAGGACGCCGCAGGCGTCAATCCGCTCAGAGGCCAGAACAATGTTCAGGGAGCCTGCGACATGGGTTGTCTGCCTGATGTTTTCCCGGGATATCAGAAGGTGGCAAATCCCGAGATCCGTCAGAGGTACGAGGCAGCATGGGGCGTTTCACTCTCTGAGGTGCCGGGACTACCGGCCTCGGAGATGACCGAGGCGATGCTTAACGGCCGCATGAAGGCAATGTATATATTCGGTGAAAACCCGGCAGTATCCGACCCCAACACCAATCATGCTGTGAAGGGCTTTGAGAGCCTGGAGTTTTTGGTCGTACAGGATATCTTCCTCACCGAGACCGCGGAACTGGCCGATGTGGTGCTGCCAAGTGCCTCGTTTGCCGAGAAAGACGGCACCTTTACCTGCTCTGAGCGAAGGGTGCAGCGAGTCAGGCCGGCAATCGCCTCGCCGGGTGAGGCCCGAGAAGACTTGTCCATCATCCATGAGGTACATCAGCGTCTGATTGGTGGTGACCTTACTACGAAAGTCCAGGCCCAGGATGTTTTTGCCGAGGCCGCCGGCCTCTGGCCGAACATGGCCGGCATGGATTATGGCCGCCTCGACCAGGAGAGCCTGCAGTGGCCCTGTCCGACCAAGGATCATCCCGGAACCCCCTATCTCTTCGAGAAGGCATTCCCGCGCAACGAAACAGGCAAGGCCTTGTTCACCAAAGTGCCGTATGTTGTCTCGCATGAACTGCCGGATACAGAATATCCCTATGTCCTGACAACCGGCAGGGAGTTGTTCCATTACCACACCGGCACAATGACCAGGCGATCGACCGGTCTTGATGCGGTGGCTCCAGAGGCTTTTGTCGAGGTAAATCCAGCAGATGCCAAGGATCTCGGGGTCAAGGACAAGGAGATGCTGACGGTGACATCGCGTCGGGGTACTATTCGGGTAAAGGCCCGGGTCTCTGATATTGTGCCGCCAAAGGTTGTCTTTATACCTTTCCATTATCAGGAGGCTGGTGCCAACAGGCTGACAAGCGATGCTCTCGACCCGATCTGCAAGATCATGGAGGCTAAAGTTTGTGCTGTTCGTCTAGAGCGATAGGCAACGTACCCTGTTTCAGCTGAGCAGGGAAGGCAGTAACCGGGGAATCAGGTTGTATGTTGGCCTGATTCCCTTTTTGTTCCATGGGAAAGGGTTCATGGATTTTTAAATTTCAGCCCTGAGTGGGTGTTAAGTAAAGTGGATACGGAAATCATCATCCTGCAATATGACGGTTGCTCTCCGATTGATTGCACCAGCTTAATTGTTGTCCCTGAGATTGCTGTTCATGAACCGGGGTATATTTCAACCATGACCGTCAAGGCAGCGGCTCATGCCAAACATGAGTTCCAGGCCATGGCCCAGATGGCATATTTTCAGTATCAGGACGACGAACTGGAAATTACTCCGCTGCATGATTCTCTCGCTATAACCTTTCGTGGGGCAACCGAATATCTGACCGCAGGCCTGGCACTGTATCGTGATACGGCAGGGCATTTTCATGCCTTGATCCATGAGGGGCAGAATCGTAAAAAACTTCTCGAGGCTGCCCATCGCTACTGCACTCGCTGGGTCCGACTTGATATTTGAAATCATCGGCAGAAAAGGACAGGATAATGAAAATGCCAGACAACGGAACCGGCCATTCCCTGCAGCGGGTACTCGTCTTTCAACAGAACGGCAGCGGTGAACGTAAGATAGCCGGCGTCCGGGCGTACGGTGGAGATATCATTGCTCTTGAAATTATCTCGATTGATGAGGTCCTGCCGCCGGTCCTCGATGATGCCAGGAAATATCTGCCGGAGACGATTGAGGCGGACTTGGTGCTTGACTATTTCAAACATCAGGATCTCTCGCACGATCTCGTAGAAATCTGCGTTGAACAAGGTGTTCCGGTTGTATCGTCAGGAAAGAAAAGACTTGGCAGGCAGGTGATGGCGCCCCCCACCTGTTGCGGGCTGCCGAGGCAGGATTGTCTCGGTCCATATGGCGAACGATTCGGCACCCCGGAGTTTGAGGTAAGAGTCAGAGATGGTCTGATTGCCGAGGTGAGAGTGCTGCGAGGTGCACCTTGCGGTGCATCCTGGGATGCGGCAAAGCGGCTCATTGGCGTCCCGGCTGACGACGCAGCCCGAAAGATCGGGCTCGACACCCAATTCTACTGCTCGGCAGATCCTGCCGGCTGGGATCCGATCTATGCCAAAAGCCCGGTGCATTTTGCCGGCAGGGTCCACAGTCAGGCCCTGCAGATAGCCATTGAAAAGAGCAGAAAATGAACGTTAACTTGTATCTCCGACAGGGAGGATGCAGTGTTCATCCACTACAGAGAGCTCAATGAGCACTATTGTCAATAGCGGTTGGCGGATTGGCCTGATCATTACCATAAGTATGGCTCTGGCGGTGACAGGAGCCTTTCTCCTCAGAAAACCAGTGCTCCATATTGATGTGCCTGGCGCCCGGATTCTCTCGCCGCCCGTCAGGGTTTCTCCCTTTTCGCTGCTCGATCAGAGAGGACAACTGTTCAGTAACGAACGTCTCGCCGGCAATTGGACGCTTGCCACTGTTGGCTTCACCTATTGTCCTGATATCTGCCCAACGACGCTGTCGGAAATGTCTGCCGTCTTTAAAAAGATGGAAACTGTATCTGGCGCGTTCAAGATGCCCAGGTTTGTTTTTTTCAGTGTCGATCCCTTCAGGGATACACCTGAGGTGCTGGAAAAATACCTTGCATATTTCCGTCGGGATTTTATCGGCGTCACCGGGGCGCCTGCAGCCATCCAGAGCCTTGCAAATGAGCTTGGGCTGCACTATGTCTATAGCGACCCTGAAGATGGTCAGCTGGTGGATGGTGTTCTACAGAAACCGGCCATTGAAGATTATGCAGTAATTCACTCGACGAGTGTAGTGTTTATCACCCCCACGGGAGAAATGGTGGCGACAATGGCGCCTCCCTTTAAGACGGATGAGGTTGTTTCGGTTTTTGAAAAGCTGCGTACCCATTATGGAAACTGACAGATGAAAAGAATTCTCGGCCTGTTGGCTATCATGCTTTTTGGCCCGTTGTTAGTGACTAGCTCCCTGGCGGGAGATATTACCGTGACCGATCCATGGGTTCGAGAGGCGCCCCCCGGAGCAAAAGCCACCGCCGCCTATATGACGATCAGCAACACTTCGTCACGGACTGTTCAGTTGGATTCGGCTGCGAGTGCCGATTTCGGGATGATTGAAATGCATCGAACCGAGATGCATGACGGCATGGCGCATATGAAGAAACAGACCGGAATACGGATCGAGGCTGGAAAAAATGTCCAGCTCAAGCCCGGTGATTTTCATCTCATGCTGATGCAGCCACGCCGGTCTCTTAAGACTGGAGACCAATGCGCTCTGCAACTTCTTTTTGATAACGGCGAGAGTATTGCGGTGCAGGCTCTTGTGCGAAAACAGTAACAACCCCCTGCTGATCTGCTGGCGACAGCAGGCCGTGGAATGGGGCGATTCCTTCCTCTCGCTGCTGTTTGTCTGTACTGCAAGGGACCCTGCCCATCCTATAATGCGGGAGAGAGACGGGGAACAGCCCATTTTCAGCTCAAGTGATCATGGGCTGCTCCCTGCAGCGCGAGCTCACCAATTTTTTTCCAGCAAAGCAAAATGGCTGCGGGGGTTGACGCAGGCCGGACATTTAGCCGGGGCTTCGGTGCCGTGATGCAGATAGCCGCAGTTCAGGCACTTCCAGATCCTCTCTTCACTGCGGGAAAAGCATCTTCCAGCCAGCACATTATCTGCCAGTTCCCGGAACATCTCCTCGTGATGCCGTTCGGCGACACTGATGGCATCCAGGGTTTCAGCCGCCCGCTCGAAATCCTCCTCACGAGCGATGCGGGCGAAACTCTTGTACATCGTGCCATGCACGTGCAGTTCGAGTTCGGCCGAGGACAACAGGTTGCTATGGGTATCGAGGATAACTCCGGCTGGAAAGGTCCAGCAGATTTCCAACTCGCCGCCATTAAAAAATTTGAAGAACCTCAGGGCGTGCTCATATTCCTGCTCGGCGGTCTCGTCAAAAAGACGGGCTATCTGCAGATATCCTTCCTCGCGGGCCCGGCTGGCAAAAAAATTGTAGCGAGTGCGAGCCTGGGCTTCCGCGGAAAAAGAGATGAGCAGGTTGTTGGCCGTCCTGCTCTCGCGAAATTTCATCAGCATCTCCTTTCAGGTGGATTATTCTTCGATGGTGATGGCCTCGGCCCCGCATTCACGAGCCGCCCTACGGACGATGTCCTCAAGATGGGCCGGAATAACGTCAAATTTGACGATGGATAGGAGTTGGTCTTCATTATACTCGAAGACCTCAGGGCAGAGTTTGTTGCAGTTCCTGTCACCCATACACTGTTTGCTTATGCTTGCTTTCATGGCAATCTCCTCTTCTGAGTGGATGTTCGGGCCCGCTGGTCGAGGGCCGATAAATGCGACATATACAAGTCTTATAGGGCAATAAGGCATCCGTCAAATCTATTCGTGCACGGGTATAAAATTTCGGGCCGTACCTGGCTCTTTGTGGTATCAAAAAAGGATGGATAGTGGCGGGAATGACAGAGAGCCGCTGAACATTTTTGCCGACAGAATTGGCAAAGGATTGAAAGGAAAAGGAGAGATTGAGATGTTTCGAAATGCCATGGAAATCTTTATCCTTTTGGATCGAAGCAACTGCCGCAAATGTGGTGAGAAGACCTGCATGGCCTTTGCTGGTGCAGTACTGCGCGGCCAGAAGAAGCTGGAACACTGTCCGAAAATCGATGCGGCGACGCTTGCCAGTTATAGCATGGTTCAAGAACAATCGACCGCTGTCGATGACGATCCGGAAGCGTCCCTGTTTGTGCTGCGTCAGCAGGTCAGGGAGATTGATCTTACAGAGACTGCCAGACGTGTTGGCGGAGAATTCGTCAACGGGCGCCTGATCGTCAGAATTCTCGGGAAGGATTTCAGCGTCGATACCGAGGGAAATCTCTCTTCCTTCATCCACATAATTCCTTGGGTGAGCGCGCCGTTCTTGACGTATGTCCTGCATTGCCAGGGGGCTCCTGTAACCGGAGAGTGGATTTCCTTCAGAGAGATCAAGGACGGACGGGAGCGCTATCCGCTCTTTCAAAAGCGTGGCGAGGAGGCTATGAAACGGGTTGCCGATACCTGGCCCGATCTGTTTTCTGATATAGTCAGTCTCTTTAACGGCCGACGGGTTGAGGCTCACTTTGATTCCGATATTTCAGTCGTCCTCCCCGTTCTGCCTTTGGTTCCTCTGCTGATCTGCTATTGGCGTGAGACGGATGGGATTGATTCCAGCCTCAATATATTCTTTGATCAGTCGATTAATGCCAATCTCGATGTAGGGGCAGCCTATATGCTGGCGACAGGTCTTACCCAGATGTTTGAGAAGCTGGCCCTGCGGCATGGTTACACCATTCCGCAGAAATGATTATTTGTGGCTGTTTGCTGACACTTGTCAGGTTGTGTGCTGGATATGAACGCGACTGGCAGTAAAGGTTTAGATGACAAAGGGATAGACGGTGTTGGTTGCGGGAATTTGCAGAATTATTGTATGTGGTATATGAAATCACTTTGCATCTTCTGCAGTGGGGAGTAAAAAAGAATGTGCATGATATCATGACCTGGAGCTGAAGAACGTTTACCGATTCATTTTCTAACCGTTTTGTTCTGATCACGTCCCACAGGATTACCTGGTGATTGCAGAATGACCAGCGTATGAAAACTCGGGGCTGATCTGAAGGAGGATCTTGTTTTGACAAAGATTAGCCCGGGACAGGAAAAAAAGGACAGAGTTGGTGCGGTGCTGGTTGTTGGGGCTGGCATCGGAGGCATGCAGGCGGCCCTTGATCTGGCCGGCAGCGGCCTTCTGGTTCATCTGCTCAATGATGAACCTTCCATTGGCGGGACGATGTCCAGGCTGGACAAGACCTTCCCCACCGGTGACTGCGCCATGTGCATGATTTCCCCGCGCATGGTCGAGAGCAGCCGCCATCCCAATATCAAAATGCATACCCTGGCGAGCGTCACCAAGGTCTCAGGCGAGGAAGGCAATTTCACCGTAACCATCCTCGAGAAGGCCCGTTATGTCGATGCCGACCGTTGTACCGGTTGTGGTGCCTGCGAAGGAGAATGCCCGACCAAGGTCAGCAATTTTTTTAACCAGGGGCTCGACAAGCGCAAGGCCATCTATGCCCTCTTTCCCCAGGCTGTGCCGAACACCCGGGCAATCGATGCGGCTCATTGCCTCTTTCTTACCAAAGGGGTTTGCCGCAAATGTGAAAAGGCCTGCGATGCCAACGCCATCAACTTTGACGACACCGATAAAGAGTACGAACTCAAGGTCGGCTCGATCATTCTGACTCCTGGTGCCAAAACCTATGATCCCGGCATCCGCCAGGAACTCGGTTACGGCCGCTTGAAAAATGTTGTCACCTCACTGCAGTTCGAGCGTCTGCTGTCGGCATCCGGCCCTTGCGGCGGGACGGTGGAGCGGCCATCCGACGGCAGTCATCCGAAGCGGCTGGCCTGGATTCAGTGTGTCGGTTCGCGCAACGCCCATAATGCCAATCCCTGGTGTTCGTCGGTGTGCTGCATGTATGCCGCCAAACAGTCGATTATCGCCAAGGAGCATGACCCGGAGGTGGATGCGACTGTTTTTTATATGGAACTGCGGGCCTTCGGCAAGGATTTTGACAAGTACATAGACAAGGCCAAAAACAGCGGGGTCCGCTATGTCCGGTCGATGATCTCGGAGATTGTTGAAGATCCACAGACCAAGAATTTGCTTATCCATTCTGTGGACGAAGAAGGTCGGCTGATCCATGAAGAGTACGACATGGTCATTCTTTCGATCGGTTTCGAGCCCCGAGAGAATGCCGATGGATTTGCCCGGATTTTTGGTATCGATACCGATTCCTACGGGTTTGCCAAAACTTCGAAACTTGAACCTGTCGCCACCAGCCGGCCTGGCGTCTATGTCGCCGGGACCTATCAGGGCCCCAAGGATATCCCGGAGACAGTTATCCAGGGGAGCGGTTCGGCGGCCAAGGCCATGGCCCTGCTTGGCGAGAGTCGGGGCAGCGAAATCGAGGAGGTGGTCCTGCCCGATGAGCGGGATATCACAGGTGAGGAGCCGAAAATCGGAGTCATCGTCTGCCACTGCGGCGTAAATATCGCCGGTACGGTTGATGTCAAGCGGGTTGCAGAGGCCGCAGCCACCCAGCCCGGCGTCAGTCACACGGAAACCATCATCTATGCCTGCGCCCCGGACGGTCAGCAGAAGATCAGGGACCTTATCAAGGAGAAGGGTCTGAATCGGGTTGTGGTTGCCTCCTGTACGCCACGTACCCATGCCCCTCTTTTTCAGGATACCATCCGTGAGGTTGGTCTGAACAAGTTCCTCTTTGAACTGGCAGATATCCGTGAACAGTGCTCCTGGTGCCACATGGCCGACAAGGAGAAGGCCACCACCAAGGCCATCGAAATAGTTAACATGAATGTGGCCAAGACACGCTTGCTTGATCCGGTTTCTTCAAAATCGGTCGGTGTTACCCATGATGCGCTGGTGATCGGTGGCGGCATAGCCGGCATGACAGCTTCCCTCTCGCTTGCTGAACAGGGATACGGAGTGCATCTGGTAGAGCGGGAGGGTTCTCTTGGCGGTCTTTTGAAAAATGTCCGGCATAACCTGGAAGGCGACGATGTCCAGGCCTTTCTGACTGAGACCAAGGCCAGGGTCGAGGAAAATGAGAAGATAACCGTTCATCTCGGGACAACGGTAGATAATACTGATGGGTTCGTCGGTAATTTCGAGACGACGCTGGCAGATGGCTCGAAATTTACTCACGGGGCTATTCTTGTGGCGAGTGGCGGAACTGAATATGTTCCGACGGAATATGGATATGGTCAGTCGGGACAGGTCATGACCCAGCGCGAGCTAGAGTCGTGGCTGGCAGCGAATTCTCCTAAGGCCAGTGACCGGTTTGTGATGATCCAGTGTGTCGGTTCGCGTGAGGAACCGACAAATTACTGTTCGCGGATCTGCTGTCAGGACGCCCTGAAAAACAGTATCGCCATCAAGGAGCGGATGCCGGACGCCCAAGTGACTGTCCTGTACCGCGACCTGCGGGCGTATGGTCTGAAGGAGGACTACTACAAGAAGGCCCGTGATCTCGGTGTTCTGTTCTTTCTCTACACTCCTGACCGTAAGCCTGAAGTTATTTCGGAAGGCGAGGCGCTCAGGGTGCGGTTTGACGGCAAGGTACTTGGCCGGGAGATGGAGATCGAGGCCGACTACGCAGTTCTGTCCACAGGTCTGCGGCCCCAGGAGGATGCCCAGAAGCTTTCTCAGACCTACAAACTCACCCGTAACAGTGACGGCTATTTTATGGAGGCCCATGTCAAGCTCCGGCCTGTTGACTTTGCCAGCGAGGGGCTGTTTCTTGCCGGTTTGGCGCATGCTCCGAAAAACCTCGAAGAGACGGTCAGCCAAGCCCTGGCCGCTGCCGGCAGGGCTGGGACCCTGCTCTCGCATGAAAGTTTGACGGTTTCGGGTATCATTGCCAAGCACAATCGTGATATCTGCATGTCATGTCTGGCTTGTTTTCGTATCTGTCCTTTCGGGTCGCCTTTTATTGACGAGGATGGCAGGGTGAGCCATAATGAGGTGAAGTGCGCCGGCTGCGGTCTCTGTGCCGGTATCTGTCCGGCCAAGGCCTTCCAGGTTAACTGTTTCCGGGATGACCAGATACTGGCAATGATTGATTCGGTGACGACTCTTGCAGAGCATCAAGATCAGGGGAGCGAAAACACATGATACCAGATGGAGAAAAGACCCTCGAGAGACAAGGTCCTGAAATGCTTTATGAAATTCCGTCGGACTGGGATGCCAATATTGTGGCCTTCGCCTGCCATTACTGCGCTTTCGCAGCAGCAGACTTGGCAGGAGTGATGCGACTTTCTTATGCTCCTAACGTTAAGATCGTGCGCCTGCCCTGCACCGGCAAACTTGATCATATCTATGTCTTGAGAGCTTTTGAACGGGGCATAGATGGTGTTTTTGTCGCTGGCTGAATGGAGGGCCAATGCCATTTCCTGGAAGGAAATACCAACGCTGCAAAACGAGTACAGAAGTTGAAAGGCCTGCTGGCTACGGTCGGCATTGATCCCGAGAGATTGCAGTTTTATAATCTGTCTGCGGCTCAGGGGCCCCGGTGGGCCGAAATCTGCACCGAATTCACTGAGCGGATCAAGAAACTCGGGCCCTCGCCAATCGGGCTGGCCCTGAGGAAGAAGAAAAAGTCTGCGAAGCAATGAACCTGCACTGTCAGCATGTTTACCGATAGTCCTGCCTTATAGCAAAGAAGGAGTCGAGGAACCATGATAGTAGGAGAACAGAAACCGTTTGAAGAGATCTGGGAGATGATCAAGGGTCACAAGAGACTCACGGTCTTTGGTTGCAATACCTGCGTTGCAGTCTGTCACCAGGGCGGTAACAAGGAGGCCGGGATACTGGCCTCCTTGCTCAGGATGCGGGCAACCCAGGAGGGGGTTGATATCGAGATTGTCGACAGCGGCATCGAGCGACAATGCGAACACGAATTTTTCGACCAGGCACGTGACCTCCTCGAGAAGTCCGAAGCTGTACTCAGTCTGGCCTGCGGCATCGGTGTGCAGTTTGTTGCAACCAAATATCATTCGACACCGGTTTATCCGGCCTTGAACACCACTTTTCTCGGTGATGTTATCGCTGTCGGCCATTTTACCGAGAAGTGCCAGGCCTGCGGTGACTGCGTTCTTGGTATTACTGGCGGTGTCTGCCCGGTTAGCCGCTGCTGCAAGCGTTTGATGAATGGCCCCTGCGGCGGGTCTTCAAACGGCAAGTGTGAGATTTCCAAGGATCTGGATTGCGCCTGGCAGCTTATTATCGATCGCCTGGAAGCCCTTGGCAAACTCGATGATTACGAGAAAATCCCCCCTCTCAAGAATTGGTCGAAGGATAGGGCTGGCGGACCCCGTTCATTCAAACTGGAGGGCATATAATCGTGGAACTGAAAACAAGCAGCAGGCTGGAAAAGGTATTGAAGAGCGGTCAGTTGGCGGTTACCAGTGAGTGCGGTCCGCCCCGGTCGAGCAACCCTGAGGGGATTATCAAAAAGGGCCAGCTGATCAAGGATCACGTCGATGCAATCAATGTCACTGATAATCAGACCTCGGTAACTCGGCTCTGCAGTCTGGCGGCTTGCGTCCATCTGAAATTGCAGGGACTCGATCCCGTCCTGCAGATGGTTGTGCGCGACCGCAACCGGATTGCGCTGCAGAGCGATATCCTCGGGGCAGCTTCGTTCGGCATCAACAACGTCCTCTGCCTTTCCGGTGATCATCAGAGCTTTGGCGACAATCCTCAGGCCCAGAACGTTTTTGACCTTGATTCGATGCAGTTGGTCCAAACTGTTCGGCTGATGCGCGACGAGGGTAAATTCCTCAGCGGTGACGAGATCAAGGTTCCGCCGAATCTCTTTGTCGGTGCTGCCGCAAATCCTTTCGCCGATCCTTTTAAAATCAGAGTTCCGCGACTTGCCAAAAAGATTGCGGCTGGGGCTGAGTTCATCCAGACCCAATGTATATATAATGTGGATAAATTTGAGTTGTGGATGCAGGGTGTACGTGACAGGGGGCTTGACGAAAAAATCTATATTCTGGCCGGGATCACCCCGATGCGTTCCGTTGGTATGGCCAAGTATCTGAAAAAATCCGTGCCGGGTATGGACGTTCCCGAAGAACTCATCAAGCGGATGTCTGGTGTCGAAAAGACCCAGCAGGCGGCTGAAGGAATAACCATTGCGGTTGAGACGATCCAGCGACTCAAGGAGGTCAAGGGCGTGAGCGGGTTTCATGTCATGGCCATCGAATGGGAAGAGAAGGTGCCGGAAATCGTCGAGCGTTCAGGTCTTTTCCCGCGTCCGACAATTGCGTGAAGAAGCATTTTTGAGGTCAACGGCGTTAATTCCGGTTGGATAAGGGTGTATCATGTGCCAGATGCGTGTTGTAATGGAAAAGGATAGCGGCGAAGAATTGTTGTTTGAAAATGTGACGAGTATCGACGTCCTTGAAAAGGGGCTTGCCGTCACGACGCTTTTTGAGGGGTCTCAGGTAATTACTGGATCAGTCATTCGGCGGATGGACTTTCTGGCGGGTAAGATTTTCCTCTCACCTGCTTGAATCTGTGCATGGTGGTGAAAGAATTTTCCCCGTGCTAAAAAATAAACCTGCCAGGAGAACAGAGAGTGGGACATACTGACAAAATAAAAATATTGCTGCAGCACTGGATCGATCATAACAAAGAGCATGCCGGTGAATACAGCAAATGGCAGGAAGCGATGGTCGATGAGGGTTTTGGTGAGGTTGCGGGATATATCGGGGCGGCCGTCCAGGAGATGTCTCGGGTCAATGAATATCTCGAAAGGGCGCTTGAAGAGGCGGGTGGCAAGGTGAAAGAAGACGAAGGGCACGACCATGGGCATGGCCACCACCATCACCATCATCACTGAGTTTTCCTGATAGCGGTTTCTTCTCAAATATGCAGCCTGCACAGCCAGAGATAGTGGTTTCGTGCAGGCTGTATGTCTTTTTTTCTGCATACTTCTCGAGGTGGCCATCCGTATTTATGGCCGGATATGCAAGTCTTGTAATACTCAGCTGATCCGTTACTCTTCTCGGTGTTTTTTGAGTACTCCAATCCAGAGAGAAAAAACTTGTAAATGATGGTTCCGGAAAAAATGTAAATGACAGAAGAAATTGATTTTCTAGATATATTTCAGTGCGTAAGCTACGGCATTATCGTTACTGACAAAAACGGGGTAATAACTCATGTCAATGATCAGTCGCGAAATATCCTGCGAATAGACGCCAAACAGCATGTCGGCAAAGATATAGCGAGCATCCTGCCGCTCATCGGTAGATCAACCCACCAATGCCTTCAGACGGGCAAGGATATTCCCGGACACCAGATCCTCGGTAAAAGAGCCAAGCTGATCCTTAATGTCGCTCCGATAGTTAGAGAGTCCCGGACCATCGGTGCCATCTGCAGTTTTCAAGAACTCAGCAGTTTTGAGACATCCGCCAAAAAACTCGATTCGTATAAGACCCTGAATCGTCAACTTGAAACTATATTCAATGCTTCATCAGACGGCATATGGGTCTGTGATGGACAGGGAATCGTTATCAGCATCAATCGGGCTTCGGAACTGCTCAACGGCATCAGGAAAAAGGATGTCATTGGCCGAAATATAACTGATTTGGTAGAGCATAAGGTCTTCGATCAATCTGTAACCGCCAAGGTTATGGCAAGCGGCCGCCGGCAGACCGTCATGCAGCATGTGGCCAAAACAGATCGCTATCTGCTGGCTACTGGCACACCGTCCATCGACAGCAGTGGTAAGATTGCCCTCATTGTCGTAAATGAGCGGGATATGACAGAGCTGAATATCCTGCGTGAGCAGTTTGAGCAAAGTCAGAAAATCGGAGAAAAATACAAAGCGGAACTTTCAGAATTGGCACTTATGGAGCTCAAGCGCAATGAGATTATCGCGGAGAGCAACAAGATGCGCCATGTCCTGCAGACTTCTCTCAAGCTCGCCCATATTGGCGCTTCGAATATTCTCATTCTCGGGGAATCCGGTGTCGGAAAAGGGTTGTTAGCGAAATTGATCCATCAGAACAGCTCAAGGTGTGAAAACCCTTTTGTGGAAATCAATTGTGCCGCCCTTCCCGAAAATCTTCTTGAGGCTGAGCTTTTCGGCTATGAGAAGGGGGCCTTCACGGGGGCCAGTGAGAAGGGCAAGGTCGGGCTTTTTGAACTGGCCCAGGGCGGAACTCTCTTTCTCGATGAAATCGGCGACATGCCATTGTCGCTGCAAGTAAAATTGCTCAAGTATCTGGACGACAAGGTGATCCGGCGCATCGGCGGGACGCAGTCGATTCAGATTGACTGTACGACGATTGCAGCAACAAACCAGAATCTGCACAGTCTGGTACAGGCCAGGCAGTTTCGTGAAGATCTCTACTATCGGCTGAAGAATTTTACCCTTGAGATCCCGCCATTGCGCCAACGACCCGAGGATATTGCAGGATTAGTCCGGTTTTATCTTCAGAGCTTCAACACCAAATATAATT
>JFJP01006428.1_pt1 | contig 16599 bp, 14 predicted proteins | sample 431651 | NCBI WGS metagenome assembly JFJP01 (sample SAMN02602958, study PRJNA72255) | Microbial mat metagenome, whole genome shotgun sequencing project. | biome: fresh water; feature: sink hole; material: water; isolation source: purple microbial (photo- and chemosynthetic) mats found in... | reverse complement strand
CCGATGCGGAAATCCTGTGCAATGGCGGCCCCAGCCACCAAGCCAGACGCCAGCGCCACCAGCAGGGCGCGGGACAGGGAAGTTGAGAGGGAAATGGTCTTCATCAGAAGGATGTACCGATCTGGAACTGGAATTTTTGGATTCTATCGCCGGCAAATTTCCGCACCGGATTGGCGTAAGCAAAGCGCAGCGGTCCGATGGGCGAAATCCAGCTCAGGCCGACGCCGACCGAGGAGCGCATGTCGCTGAATGTCAGCTTGTCGCTTTCACCGTACACATTGCCCACATCAAAGAAGCCGAACACGCGCAGCGTCCGGTCGTTGCCGGCACCCGGGAACGGCGCGATGAACTCGACGTTCAACCCCACCTTCTTGGGCCCGCCAATGAAAGACCCGGTGATGTCGCGCGGGCCCAGCGTGCCCTGGTCGAAACCGCGCACCGAACCCAGACCGCCACCGAAATAGTTCTTGAACACCGGGAACGGACGGCCACCGATGCCCTTGCCCCAGCCCACATCGGCATTGAAGGCCAGGGTGTACTGCTTGCTCAGCGGCAGGTACTGCTGGAACTGGTAACCCAGCTTGACGTAACGGGTATCGCCGGCAACACCCAACTCGCCGTTGACCCGCTGCAGCCGGCCCGTGGTGGGCACCAGCGCACTGTCGCGGTTGTCGCGACTCCAGCCCAGGGTCAGGGGAATCGAGGTGCTCTTGAAACCGAAATCGGTTGCGTATTTCAGATAAGCGGCCGGAATGTTGGTGCCCGTCTCGATCTCGGTCTGCTCGGCGCCAATGCCAAAGAAAATGGTGTCTTGCTCGGTGAAGGGAACACCAAAGCGCACCGACACACCAGGCGTGATAAGACGGTAGTCGCCGCCCTGCTCGGTGAACGGCGTGGTCGTGCGGTAGTACAGGTCAAACGTCCGCGAAATGCCGTCGGGGGTGAAATACGGGTTGGTCGTGCTGAGCACGAACTGGCGGTTGAACTTGCTGGTATTCAGATCCAGACCCAGGTAGTTGCCTGAGCCGAACACGTTTTCCTGCTTGATACCGGCGATCAGCGAGAGTCCGTCGGCCTGTCCATAGCCGGCGCCCAGGGTCAGGTTGCCCGTGGGCTTCTCGGCCACCGAAAGCATGAGATCCACCTGATCGGGCGAGCCAGGCACGGGCTGGGTTTCCACGCCCACCTGGGTAAAGAAGCCCAGGCGGTCCACCCGGTCGCGGGAGAGGCGGATGCGGTCGCTGTCGTACCAGGCCGATTCCAGCTGGCGGAACTCGCGACGAATCACCTCGTCGCGGGTGCGGTCGTTGCCCTCGATGTTGATGCGACGCACATACACGCGGCGGGACGGCTGGGCGCGCAACACGAACGCCACACGGTTGTTCACACGGTCGATCTCGGGCACCGCTTCCACCTGAGCGAACGCGTAGCCAAACGAACCAAAGTAATCGGTGAACGCCTTCACCGTGTTGGACACATCTTCCGCGTTGTAAGCCTCACCGGCGCGCAAGGCCACCAGGGACTGAAACTCGGCCTCCTTGCCCAAGTAGTCGCCCTGCAGTGCCACCGACGACACCACGAAGCGGTTGCCTTCGACGATGTTGATGGTGATCGTCATGTCTTCCTTGCCCGGATCGATCGCCACCTGCGTGGAGTCGATGCGGAACTCCAGGAAGCCACGGGTGAGGTAGTAAGACCGCAGACTTTCAAGGTCGGCGTTGAGTTTGGCGCGCGAGTAGCGGTCGGACTTGGTGTACCAGGTCAGCCATCCGCCGTCGCTCAGATCAAAGAGGCCGCGCAACGTGGACTCGGAAAACGCCTGATTCCCAACGATACGAATGTCTTTGATTTTCGCCACGTCGCCCTCGGTGACGCTGAAATTCAGACTGACCCGGTTGCGATCAGCCGGCGTGACGGTGGTCACCACCTGCGCGGCATACATGCTGCGGTTGATGTACTGGCGCTTGAGTTCCTGCTCGGCCCGATCGGCCAGCGCTTTGTCGAACGGCCGCCCTTCGGTCAGGCCGATATCGCGCAGCGACTTCTTCAGTACCTCGGCATCGAATTCCTTGATGCCGGAGAAGCTCACGTCGGCAACCGAGGGGCGCTCTTCCACGATCACCACCAGCACATCGCCATTGACCTGCAAGCGCACATCGCTGAACAAACCAAGGCCGAACAACGAGCGGATGGCGGTCGAGCCCTTGTCGTCGTTGTACTGATCGCCAATGCGAAATGGCAGCGAGGCAAACACGGTGCCAGGCTCGATGCGCTGCAGACCCTCAATGCGAATGTCGCGCACTGTGAATGGGTCCACCGCCCAGGCAGGCAAGGCCGCGAGCAGAGAAGACGCGAGCACCGACCAGGTCAGGCCACGCAGACCCATCGTGATTTTTTTCATGAGAAGGAAATGTTCAGCCCAACAGGCGGGCCACATCGTTGAACAAGGCGACGGCCATGAGCGCCACCAGGAGGGCGACACCACCGCGCTGCAGGCGCTCCATCCAAGCATCACTCACACTGCGCCCGGTCACACCCTCCCAAAGATAATACATCAGGTGCCCCCCATCAAGGACCGGCAACGGCAGCAGGTTCAGCACCCCCAGACTCACACTGATCAGGGCCAAAAACAGCAGGTAAGAGGTAATCCCCAGGCTGGCCGATTTGCCCGCATAGTCGGCAATGGTGATGGGCCCGCTGAGGTTTTTGAGCGAGGCCTCGCCGATCACCATGCGCCCCATCATCTTGAGGGTGAGCCAGGAAACCTCCACCGTGCGCACGGCACCTTGCCACAGGCCGTCCAGCGGCCCAAAGCGCACCGTCATCATCTCAGGCGCAGCACCAATGTAAGCGCCGACACGGCCGACCCAAGCCCCGTCTTGCTGCTCTGGCGCGGGCTTGACCACAATGGCCACCGCCTGCTCACCGCGGCGAACTTCCCAGCGCTGCTCGACCGCCTGCCCCGACGGCCCAACGCCAGCCCGGATCAGGGCACGCAAACGCTGGCCGTCGCCCACCGGCTGCCCGTCGACCTTGAGCACCCGGTCGCCTTCGCGCAAGCCCGCCGCTGAGGCTGCACCCCCAGCCATCACATTGCCCACCACCGGCTCGCTCCAGGGCCCAACGATGCCAATGCGCTGAAACAAACTCGCGTCGGCCTCGCGCACATCGAGTTCCGTCAACGGCAAGTTCACAGCACGTGCACTGCCGCCCTCGGTGTCCGACACCCAGAGCGTGAGGTCTTCGCTGGACAGGGCGGCCTGGGTAAGCCGCCAGCGCAGATCGTCGAACGAACTCACGTCGCTTGGCGTCTCGTCAGGCCGCGCCATCTGCAACACCCACTCACCACCACGAAGACCTGCACGATCGGCCAGCGAGGACGCCACCGGTGAGCCCAGCACCGGCTTGGGCTCTTCGACGCCAGTCCAGTTGACCACCGCGTACAGCAGGACGGCCAGCAGCAGATTGGCCAGCGGGCCCGCCGCCACGATGGCAGCGCGCGAGCGCAGTGGCTGCGTGTTGAAAGCCAGGTGACGCTCGGCGGGGTCCACCGGCGCCTCGCGCTCGTCCAGCATGCGCACATAGCCGCCGAGCGGCAGCATGCCGAGCACAAACTCGGTGGGGCTGTCCTTGCGGCGCCACGTCAGCAGCGGTTTGCCGAAACCCACCGAAAAGCGCAGCACCTTCACACCGCAGGCCACGGCCACGCGGTAGTGCCCATACTCATGCACCGCAATGAGCAGTCCGAGCGCTACAACAAAGGCAACCAGTGTGAACATGGGGTGGTTTGGGACAAGTAAACAAAAAATCAGGCTGCGAAGCGCAGAACCAGCTCACGCGCCAGCGCACGCGCTTCCCCGTCAATCGCCAGCAGGTCGTTCAACGACTGCGGCTTGGAGGGCAACAAGGCAGACAAAGTTGCATGGTTGACCGCGTGAATGCGGTCAAAGCGCAAACCCTGCGCCAGGAAGGCGGCCACCGCCACCTCGTTTGCCGCATTGAGCACGGCGGTGGTGCCGCTTGGGCCTGCCAGCGCCTCCCAGGCCAGGCCCAGACCTGGGAAGCGCCCGGGGTCAGGTGCCTCAAACGTCAGGGCGCCAATCGTGCTGAAGTCCAGCGCCGCCGCACCGGAGGCCATGCGCTCCGGCCAAGACAGCCCGTAGGCAATGGGCACACGCATGTCTGCCGTGCCCAGTTGCGCCACCACCGAGCGGTCGTGGTACTGCACCATGGAATGAATGACGCTTTGCGGGTGGATCACCACCTCGATCTGCGCTGGCGCCACGGCGAACAGGTAATGCGCTTCAATCACCTCCAGCGCCTTGTTCATCATGGTGGCCGAGTCGACCGATATCTTGCGACCCATGACCCAGTTGGGATGTGCACAGGCCTGATCTGGCGTGACATCGCCCAAGGTGGCGGGATCGCGGCTGCGAAACGGCCCTCCCGAGGCGGTGAGCACAATCTTTTCCACTTGGCGCGACCAGGTCGAGGAATCGGCAGGCAGCGACTGAAAAATCGCCGAGTGCTCGCTGTCGATCGGCAGCAAGGTGGCGCCACCCTGGCGCACCGCGTCCATGAACAGGTCGCCGCCCACCACCAGCGACTCCTTGTTCGCCAGCAGCAGCTTCTTCCCCGCGCGTGCGGCCGCCAGCGCCGGCGCCAAACCGGCTGCACCCACGATGGCCGCCATCACCGTCTGCACCTCAGGCGCAGCGCTGACCTCACACAAAGCCTGAGGACCAGACAGAACCTCCACGGGCAGCGCCAACTCGCGAAGACGCGACCGCAATTCAGCGGCATGCGGCTCACTGACCATCACCGCATAACGCGGCAAAAATCGCTGGCATTGGGCCAACAGGGCATCCACCTGCGTGGCGGCGGTGAGAGCAAAGGCCTGGAAGCGCTCCGGGTGCCGCGACATGACATCCAGGGTGTTACTGCCCACCGAGCCGGTAGAGCCCAAAACCGTGACGCGCTGCAATAGAGACATGGATTCAAAAAGTGACAAGCATCATGGACAACGGCAGCACGGGCAGCAAGGCATCGACACGGTCGAGCACTCCACCATGCCCCGGCAACAACCGGCTGGAATCTTTGGCCCCTGCGCTGCGCTTCACCAAAGACTCGACCAGATCGCCCGCCACACTCATCGCGATGAGAAACGACAGGCTGACCAGCGCGAGCACCGGGCCCAACGACCAGAGCCTGGCGTAAAGGCTGCCACCACCACCCAACCCACGGGCGTCGGCCACCAGCCATACGCCTGCAAGAAGCAGCACGCCAAGCGCACCACTGATCGCGCCCTCCCAGGTCTTGCCCGGGCTCACGGCGGGAGCCAACTTGCGGCGCCCGAACGTCTTGCCCCCGAAATAGGCGGCCACGTCGGCCATCCAGACCAGGGTAAGCACAGACAGCAAAAACTCCAGCCCGATCTGGCGCGCCTGCACCAGGGCCAGCCACGCGCAGGCGATCAGCGTCAGCCCGACCACCAGACGCAGCGCCGCAGGCCAGGCAACCCAGGCCGCCACACCGCGCGAGAGCATCGCCACCACCAGCAACACCCAGACGGGCGCCAGCGCAAGCCAAAGCACACGCCAGCCGTGTGCCAGCCCGCCAGCCGACCAGAAAACCAGCAGAAGCACGCCCAGCCCGACGCCGATCAGCGCAGCAGTCACTGGGCGGCAGCCGTTCAGCCGAGACCACTCCCAACAAGCCGCCATGATCAGCAACAGCGAGAGCGCGCCGAAGGGCTCGATGCGCGGATAAAACAGCGCGGGCAGCACCACGGCCAGCATAAGCAGGGCCGTGATGAGCCGCTGCTTAAGCATAGTGTTGCCCTGCTGCCGGCCTGATCTGTTCACCGGTCTGACCAAAACGCCGCTCGCGCTCGGCAAAAGCAGCGAGGGCTCTGTCCAGCTCCTCGGCATCGAAGTCGGGCCACAGGCACGGCGAGAACACCAGCTCGGTGTAGGCCGACTGCCACAGCAGGAAGTTGCTGATGCGCATCTCGCCACCGGTGCGGATCATCAGATCGGGATCACCCACATGGGCCAGCGAGGTGGCTTCGCTCAGGCTCTTCTCGGTGATCTCTCGCCCCTCGGCCGCCAGCCGCCGCGCCGCCTGCGCAATGTCCCAGCGGCCGCCGTAGTTGAAGCAGACGTTGAGCACCAGCCGATGGTTGTTCTCGGTACCCGACTCGGCCGCCGCCAGACCCTGCACCACCCGCTCCGACAGGCCGCGGCGGTCACCGGGGAAGTGCAGCCGCACACCGGCCTCGGCCAATTTGTCCACCTCGTGCCTCAACACAAACGCCAGCAAGTCAAGCAGGCCCGCCACCTCAGCCTGTGGACGGCTCCAGTTCTCGGACGAAAACGCGAACACGGTGAGCACCTTGACCCCGCGCTCGATGCACGCCTTGACCACGCGGCGCAGCGCCTCCACGCCCTGCTTGTGTCCAGCCACCCTGGGCAGGTGCCGCCGATGAGCCCAGCGACCGTTGCCGTCCATGACGATCGCCACGTGACGCGGCACGGGAGACGAGCCAGTTTCGGGCAGGGATGGAAGCGGGTTCATCGTGACCAAGTGGGGCAGGCAGCGGGAAGCAAAAGCGCCTCACACCTCCATGATGTCCTGTTCCTTGGCGGCCACCAGCCGGTCCACCTCATTGATCACGCGATCGGTCAGCTTTTGCACGTCGTCGTGCGCGCGGCGCTCATCGTCTTCGGATGCCAGCTTGTCCTTGACCAGCTTCTTCACCGCTTCGTTGGCGTCGCGACGCAAGTTGCGAATGGCAATCTTGGCCGACTCGCCCTCGTTGCGCACCACCTTGGTGAGCTCCTTGCGGCGCTCCTCGGTCATGGCCGGCATCGGCACGCGAATGAGATCGCCCTGGCTTGACGGGTTCAGGCCGAGATCCGACTCGCGAATCGCCTTCTCGATTTTCGCGCCCATGCCCTTCTCCCAGGGTGCAACGCCGATCGTGCGCGCATCCAGCAACGAGAGGTTCGCCACCTGCGACAAGGGCAGCATGGAGCCGTAGTAATCCACATGCACCGTGTCCAGCAACTGGGGGTTGGCGCGACCGGTGCGAATCCTGGTCAGACCTTGCTTGAACGACTCCACCGACTGGTGCATCTTGTGCTCGGTGGTTTGTCGAATCTCGGGAATGCTCATGAAAACTCCTCAGAAATGGCAATCTGCCCCGGCCCTTGGCCAGACAGCGGGCCTACTCAAACGTGCACCAGCGTGCCCTCGTCCTCACCCAGCACCACCCTGCGCAGGGCGCCCGGCTTGAAGATCGAAAACACCTTGACTGGCAACCGCTGATCCCGGCACAGCGCGAACGCGGTGGCGTCCATCACCTGCAGGTTGCGGGCAATGGCCTCGTCGAAAGAAATGCTGGTGTAGCGCGTGGCCGACGGGTCCTTGTTCGGATCGGCGGAGTAAACGCCATCGACCTTGGTGGCCTTCAGCACAATCTCGGCGCCGATCTCGGCACCGCGCAACGCCGCCGCCGTGTCGGTGGTGAAAAAAGGATTCCCGGTGCCGGCCGCGAACACCACCACCTTGCCCTCTTCCAGGTACTGCAGGGCCTTGGGCCGCACATACGGCTCGACCACCTGTTCAATGGCGATCGCCGACATCACCCGCGCGATCAGACCGGCCTTGTCCATCGTGTCAGCCAGCGCCAGCGAATTCATCACCGTGGCGAGCATGCCCATGTAATCGGCGGTGGCACGGTCCATGCCGACCGAACCGCCCGCGACGCCGCGAAAAATGTTGCCGCCGCCGATGACGATCGCAACCTCGACCCCCAGCCGCGTGACGTCAGCGATTTCCTCAACCATGCGAACGATGGTTGCCCGGTTGATGCCAAACGCATCGTCGCCCATGAGGGCTTCGCCCGACAGTTTCAGCAGAATCCGCTTGTAGGCAGGCATAAACAACTTTCAGGATTTCCAGGTGACAAGCTCGCAACCCTCAGAGTGTAGCGAGGCGGCCCAAGCCGGGCCAGGCTCGGCGCCTTGGCTAGACAGGCCGCCAAAGGCGACCCGCAGACGCTCAGGCGCCCTTGGCTGCTGCGACCTGCGCGGCCACCTCGGCGGCAAAGTCGTCCACTTTCTTCTCAATGCCTTCGCCCACCACGTACAGGGTGAAGCCCTTGACGGTGGTACCTGCGGCCTTGAGCATCTGCTCCACAGTCAGCTTGTCGTTTTTGACGAACGTCTGGTTGAACAGTGACACCTCCTTGAGGTATTTCTGCACCGAACCTTCAATCATCTTGGCAGCGATGTCGGCTGGCTTGCCCGACTCGGCTGCCTTGGCGGTGGCGACCGAGCGCTCCTTCTCGATCAGCTCGGCAGGCACGTCGGCGCTGGTCAGGGCCACGGGCTTCATGGCTGCGATGTGCATCGCGGTGTCTTTCGCAGCAACCTCGTCGCCTTCAAACTCCACCACCACACCAATTCGGGTGCCGTGCAGGTAGCTGGCAAGCTGCCCGCCATTGCTGTAGCGCTTGAAACGGCGAAAGCTCATGTTCTCGCCGATCTTGCCAATCAAACCGGTACGCACATCTTCCAGAGATGGGCCAAAGCCGTCCTGACTGTAGGGCAGCGCACCCAGCGCAGCCACGTCGGCAGGGTTGTGCTCGGCCACCAGGGACGCTGCGGCGTTGGCCAGCGCCAGGAAACTGTCGTTCTTGGTCACGAAGTCGGTTTCGCAGTTGACTTCGATCAGGGCGCCGGTGTTGCCGGCGATCGCGCTGGCGACCACACCTTCGGCCGTCACGCGGCCTGCGGCCTTGCCGGCCTTGGTGCCCAGCTTGACGCGGAGCAACTCTTCAGCCTTGACCATGTCGCCTTCGGCTTCGGTCAAGGCTCGCTTGCATTCCATCATGGGCGCATCGGTTTTGGCGCGCAGTTCTGCCACCATGCTTGCGGTAATTGCCATTCGGATTCTCCATGGGCCGCGCTGCCACGATCGGGCAGCGGGCGGTTATTTGACGGATGGGATGGTGAAAAGGGGCCACACGAGCCCCTGTTTCAGGCGGCGCCTGGGCTTAGGCGGACGCGCCTTCCTTGACTTCGACGAATTCATCGGAGCCCTCGGCGGCAACCGACTTCACCACCTCGTTCACAGCGTTGTTGCGGCCTTCAAGCACCGCATCGGCGATGCCGCGGGCGTAGAGTGCGACAGCGCGAGCCGAGTCGTCGTTGCCAGGGATCACGTAATCGATGCCCACCGGCGAGTGGTTGGTATCCACCACACCCACCAGCGGAATACCCAGCTTCTGAGCTTCCAGCACAGCGATCTTGTGGAAACCGACGTCGATCACAAAAATGGCATCGGGCAGAGCAGTCATGTCCTGAATGCCGCCAATGTCTTTTTCCAGCTTCTCCATCTCGCGAGCAAACATCAGCTGCTCTTTCTTGCTCATCGTATCCAGGCCAGCTTCTTGCTGTGCCTGCATGTCTTTGAGGCGCTTGATGGAGGTCTTGACCGTCTTGAAGTTGGTCAGCATGCCGCCGAGCCAGCGCTGGTCAACAAAAGGCACGCCAGCGCGACGCGCTTCCTGGGCCACGATGTCGCGGGACTGGCGCTTGGTGCCGACCATCAGGATCGTGCCGCGGTTGGCAGACAGCTGGCGAACAAACTTTGCTGCGTCTTCAAACAACGGCAGCGTCTTCTCGAGGTTGACGATGTGGATCTTGTTGCGATGCCCGAAGATGTACGGAGCCATCTTGGGGTTCCAGAAGCGGGTTTGGTGACCAAAGTGGACACCGGCTTCCAGCATTTCGCGCATGGAGATAGACATGAAAATAGCTTTCCAAAGGTTGCTTCTAAAATCCGGCCCCGATCGCGACAACAGCAGGCCTGATGGCCCCAGCGGCTGCCGCAACACCCGGATGGGCCGGTTTGCGATTGACTTTGACAAGACACTGGCACAAAAAAACGCCAGCGAACTGCAAAGCCATTCAAGTATAGCAGTGGCGCTCGGGATCCATGCCCTGCAGCTGCAGCCTCTGCCGTCAGACCGAAGAGGCCCGGCCTGCGAGCTGACCGCAACCAGTCTTGACGCCGAACCAGCCCCCACGCAGGATGAAGGCTTGGTCGCGCGCCTTTGCGCACGCGACAGGAGAAAACCCATGGTCATGTCAACCGCCACCAAGAACGCCGACCAGAGAGCGCTCGAGGTCGACCACGCTTGGAGCATGCCGCCGTTAGCGACCCGTTCAAAAGGGGCGGCTGCAGGTCACGAAAGTGACGCGATCCGAAGCCGGATCCGCGGCCAGCTCAGTCGATGCCCCCAGCCCATCGAAGCCGGCAGGCCCCTGCCGCGCCATCTGCACAGGTTTGGCGGCGTGCAACGCTCCCCCAGGGCCTGAGGCAGGTATGGCATTGCGACGGATCGGCGTCCACAGCCGCGAGGCGCTCCTTAGCGTGTCGGCCACCCGCGCGGTCGAGGCGATGGCGGCGGCTGCGCTGCCGCCGCACACACTGATGGCCCGAGCCGGGTTGGCGACCGCGCGGCTGGCCCAGGCCTTGGCTCCGCATGCGAGATGCATCTGGATCGCTTGCGGTCCAGGCAACAACGGGGGAGACGGACTGGTCGCAGCGCGCCTGCTCCACGAATGGGCGCAGGCCGCGGGCGGCCATCGGGAGGTGGTGGTGACCCTGCACGCGGGCACCACAACGCCGCCCGACGCGGCGCAGGCACTCGCCGAAGCCCGCTCAGCGGGCGTGCGGTTCAGCGCAAGCCCGCCCACAGCGTGGGATCTTGGCATTGATGCGCTGCTCGGTATTGGCGTCACCCGGGCGCCCAGCGGCCAGCTGGCCGATTGGCTCGGCCTGCTGCACCGATCTGCTGCGCCTTGTCTTTGCGTCGATGTGCCTTCCGGGCTGGACGCCGACACCGGCCACACCCATGAGCTGTTGAACGACTCAGTGCCTGCGCAGCCGGGCGCGCCGCGCCACACCCTGTCACTGCTTTGCCTGAAGCCGGGCCTGCTGACAGCCCACGGCCGCGATCAGGCCGGTGAGATCTGGCTAGACGATTTGCAGTGCCCGGTCGTGACGGAAGCGCTCAGATCCAGGGCGCCGGTGACGGCTTGGCTGGCGGGGCGTGTCGAACCGCCCCGGATTCAGGCTTCGCGCCCGCACGCCAGCCACAAGGGCACGCGCGCCGACGTGGTGGTCCTCGGTGGCCAGGACATCACCTTCAATGGCGCCGGGATGACCGGCGCCGCCGTGCTCGCGGCGCGATCCGCCCTGCACGGCGGTGCAGGCCGGGTGCTGCTGGGTTTGCTGGCAGATGGGCACACAGACCTGCGCTGGGACCCGCAGGCGCCGGAGTTGATGTTGCGGCGGGTCGACCTGCTGCTGCAGCGCGAGACGCTTGAACGATCGGTGGTGGTGTGCGGCTGCGGCGGTGGTGAAGCGGTGGCTGCGGTGCTGCCCGCGGTGATGGCGGGCGCTTGGCGGCTGGTGCTGGATGCCGACGCGCTCAACGCCATTGCCCGGGATACCGGGTTACAGACCCAGCTGCGCCAGCGCAGCGGGTTCACCGTGATCACACCCCATCCGCTGGAGGCCGCGCGCTTGCTCGGGATCACCACCCCCGAGGTGATGCGCGAACGGCTTCAAGCCAGTCAACAGCTGGCCACTGGCTACGGCGTGGTGTGTGTGCTGAAAGGTTCGGGCACCGTGATCGCTGCGCCCGGCGCAACGCCACAGATCAACCCCACCGGCAACGCCGCACTCGCCACCGCTGGCACAGGCGATGTGCTGGCCGGCATGGTGGGCGCTGCGCTCACCGACCCGCAGCACGGCACGTCAGACAAGCTGCTGGATCAGGTGGCCTCCGCGGTGTTTCAACACGGCTGGCTGGCCGACGAGTGGGTGCGAACCACCAACGAGGCCTTGAGTGCCGGCCGGCTGGCGTCAAGGGTGCATCCGCTGGTGTGACGGACCTCTGCCAGCAACCACCCAAAACGGCGCGCCGCAGATTCAACCCAGCAGCATCAGCGCCACCTGCAGCAAGATGATCAGCACCAGCACCGACAGGTCGACACCACCCACGGTGGGCACGATGCGGCGCAGCGGCCGCAGAACGGGCGCACACAGGCGGTCCAGAGTCCCCACCACGGGCGAGTGTGGCTGCACCCAGGACAACACGGCATACGCCAGCAACAGCACCATCAGCCCCTGAAACACCGTGCGCAGCAGCAGCTTGATGGCCAGGGTGGGGATGGCAAGCATCATGGCGGCCGAAGAGGCCGACACGCTAGAAAACGCGTTGACCAGCGTGAGCCAAAGCCCGCCATACGCGATTGCCAGCAACAGGGCGGCCATCAGGCTGCCCCAATCGACCCGGCTCTGCGCCAGACTGCGCGGCAGCACGCGGCGCACCGGCCTGACCACCCAGTCGGTCATGGCGATTACGAAGCGACCCGGCTGGGCCGACATCTGAATGCGCAGGTGGTTCATCCAAGCACGCAACAAGGCCGAGGCGACCAGAAAGAAAAACACCGTATCCAGCAGAAACAACACAACGCGCATAACACCCACCCCAAACAACAAGCCGATTCGCCGCGAGCTCGAACACGCCGCCGTCAGCGGCGACCCTTGCCCGATTTTCCTGCCTTGCCAGGGCCACCACTGCGCGGTGCACCGCGCTCGCCACTCGGGCCCGCGGCTTTCCGGTCGGACCGCTTGGCAGCAGTGCCCGCCTTGCCCTTGGTAGCGGTTCGGGCCGTTGTCGCGCCGTCGTCCGACTTCGCACGACGCGGTCTGGGCGCGGCCGAATCGTCTGCATCGGCACCCGACTTGTCGCGCATGGCCCGCTGTGTCAGATCTTCGCCCTCGGTCACCAGGCGGAAGTCGATTCGGCGACCATCGAGATCCACGCGGCTCACCTGCACCTGCACCCGGCTGCCCAGCGCATAGCGAATGCCGGTGCGCTCTCCGCGCAGCTCCTGGCGCGCCTCGTCAAAACGGAAATACTCACCGCCCAGCTCGGTGATGTGCACCAGGCCCTCGACATACATGCTGTCGAGCGTGACGAACAGGCCAAAACTCGTCACCGAACTCACCACACCGCTGAACTCCTCGCCCAGGTGCTCGCGCATGTACTTGCATTTGAGCCAGGCTTCCACGTCGCGGCTGGCCTCGTCGGCCCGGCGCTCGTTGGCACTGCAATGCAGTCCCGCAGCCTGCCAGGCCAGCGTGTCGGCCGACATCTTTTTCACCGGCTGCCCCGTGGGCACCTTGACGCGGCTGGCCAGGCGCTTGCTGAGCTTGGCATGGGCCTCACCCGGCGTGGGCAGTTCCGGCAACTGGTAGCGCTTGCCCGCCAGAATGGCCTTGATCACGCGGTGCACCAGCAGATCGGGGTAGCGGCGAATCGGGCTGGTGAAGTGGGTGTAGGCCTCGAAGGCCAGGCCAAAGTGGCCCTCGTTGTTCGGCGTGTAGATCGCCTGCGACATCGAGCGCAGCAACATGCTGTGGATCTGCTGCGACTCCGGGCGCTCCTTGGTGGCCTCGGCAATGCGCTGAAACTCCGACGGTTGCGGGTTTTCGCTGATGGTCTGCACCACGCCCATGGCCTTGAGGTAGTTGCGCAGAATGTCCTGCTTCTCCGGCGTCGGCCCCTCGTGTACCCGAAACAGCCCGGTGTGCTTTCCCTGGCCAATGAAGTCGGCCGAACACACGTTGGCCGCCAGCATCGCTTCCTCAATCAGCTTGTGCGCATCGTTGCGGGTGCGTGGAATGATTTTTTCGATCCGACCCGACTCGTCGCACACGATCTGCGTCTCCACCGTCTCGAAGTCCACCGCACCACGGGCGTTGCGCGCAGCCAGCAGCGCGCGATACACATCGTGCAGATTGAGCAGATAAGGCAGAACCGCCTTGCGCTGGGTGGCTTCGGGCCCGCGGGTGTTTTGCAGCGCCGCGGCCACCTCGGTGTAGGTCAGCCGCGCATGGCTGAACATGACCGCCGGGTAGAACTGATAGGCGTGCACTTCGCCCTTGGCGTTGACCAGCATGTCGCACACCATGCACAAGCGCTCCACCCCAGGATTCAGCGAGCACAGGCCGTTCGACAGCTTCTCCGGCAGCATCGGGATGACGCGCCGCGGGAAGTAGACCGAGGTAGCTCGGTCGTAAGCGTCCACATCGATCGGCGATCCGGTTTCAACATAGTGACTCACATCGGCAATCGCCACCAGCAAACGCCAGCCCTTGCCGCGGCCCACCTTGGCCGGTTCGCAATACACCGCATCGTCAAAATCGCGCGCATCCTCGCCGTCGATGGTGACAAGCGGCACATCGCGCAAGTCCACGCGTTGCCGGTGGTCGCCAGCCAGCACATGATCCGGCAGGCTGCGGGCCTGGGCCAAAGCTGGCTCGGAGAACTCGTGGGGCACTGCGTACTTGCGCACCGCAATTTCGATCTCCATGCCCGGGTCGTCGATCTCGCCCAGCACCTCTTTCACGCGGCCCACGGGCTGGCCGTACAAGGCTGGCGGCTCGGTGAGCTCAACCACCACCACCTGCCCTGCCTTGGCCGAGCCGGTCGCCGCCTTGGGAATCAGCACGTCCTGACCGTACCGCTTGTCCTCCGGCGCCACCAACCAGATGCCACCCTCCAGCAGCAAGCGGCCGATGATGGGCGTGTTCGCACGCTCCACGATCTCGGTCACGCGGCCTTCCGGCCGACCCTTGCGGTCCAGGCGCACGATCCGCGCCTTCACCCGATCCTTGTGCAAGACCGCGCGCATCTCGTTGGATGGCAGGTAGATGTCGGGCTGCCCGTCGTCGCGGATCACAAATCCGTGGCCATCGCGATGGCCAGAAACAACACCTTCAAATTCGGCCAACAGGCTGTTTTTTTCGTTCACAATTTTTCTGCTAGAATTTCGGTTTTCCTGAAATGCCCAGGTGGCGGAATTGGTAGACGCACTAGTTTCAGGTACTAGCGCTTAACGGCGTGGAGGTTCGAGTCCTCTCCTGGGCACCACGATCATAAGGGCTTGCAAACGTGATGTTTGCAAGCCCTTTTTTCATGGGTTCGGCGAAACAAACACCGCCGCCAATTACCCGATGAACGCGCAAAACCCGCGAACGGGTTGAGCGACTTGGACTCTGCGCAAGGCGGAAGCGTGACCGAGCAAGCCGCTCGTTACTCAAAACGGTACCGCCAGCAGGTCGTGCCCTTCAGCGGCAACGACACGCGCCTTGGTGAACTCACCCACCTTGAGCGTCTTGCTGATTTTTTCGGGTGGCAACAGGCGCACCAAACCATCGATCTCTGGCGCGTCGGCGTAGCTGCGGCCCACACCGCCCTTCTTGCCCAGACCGGGCGCTGAATCCACCAACACCTGCATGGTGGCACCGATGCGCTGGCGCAGCTTCTCGCTCGACACCCGCTCGGCCACCGCCATGAAGCGCGCCCGGCGCTCCTCGCGCAGCTCGGCCGGCACCGGATTGGCCAGACCGTTGGCCGCCGCACCCTGCACCGGGGAATAGGCAAAGCAGCCGGCGCGATCGATCTGCGCTTCCTGCACAAAATCCAGCAGATGCTGGAATTCAGACTCGGTTTCGCCGGGAAACCCCGCAATAAAGGTGCTGCGCACCACGATCTCCGGGCACATCTCCCGCCAGCGCGCGATGCGCTCCAGATTCTTCTCGCCACTCGCCGGCCGCTTCATGCGCCTGAGCACATCGGGGTGGCTGTGTTGCAGCGGCACATCGAGGTAGGGCAGGCACAGCCCGTCAACCATCAAAGGGATGATGTCGTCCACATGCGGGTAGGGATAGACGTAGTGCAAGCGCACCCAGGCGCCAAACCCCTTGGCCAGCTCGCCGAGCGCGCGCACCAGATCAAACATTCGGGTCTTGACCGGCTTGCCATCCCAAAAGCCCACCCGATACTGCATGTCGACCCCGTAAGCCGAAGTGTCCTGGCTCACCACCAGCAACTCCTTCACGCCCGCCTCGAACAGCTTGCGCGCCTCGGTCAGCACATCCCCGATCGGCCTGCTCACCAGATCGCCACGCATCGACGGGATGATGCAGAAGGTGCAACGGTGGTTGCAGCCCTCGCTGATCTTCAGGTAAGCGTAGTGGCGCGGCGTGAGTTTGATGCCTTGCGCGGGCACCAGGTCAACAAAAGGATCGTGCGGCTTGGGCAGATGCAGGTGCACCGCCTCCATCACCTCGAAGGTGGCATGGGGACCCGTCACGGCCAGCACGCTGGGGTGCATGTTGCGAACCAGATTGCCTCCGCCCTCAGCTTCGCGCGCGCCCAGGCAACCGGTCACGATCACCTTGCCGTTCTCGGCCAGTGCCTCACCAATCGTGTCGAGGCTTTCGCGCACGGCGTCGTCGATGAACCCGCAGGTGTTCACGATCACCAGATCGGCCCCAGCGAAGGTCTTGGCGGTCTGGTAACCCTCTGCGCTGAGTTGGGTCAGGATCAGTTCGGAGTCGGTCAGCGCTTTGGGGCAGCCCAGGCTCACAAAGCCCACTTTGGGTGCACCAGCGCTTGGAGGAATGACAATTTCGTTCATCGCCCAATTGTCTCAGAGCGCCAGA
>JFJP01038606.1_pt1 | contig 16601 bp, 7 predicted proteins | sample 431651 | NCBI WGS metagenome assembly JFJP01 (sample SAMN02602958, study PRJNA72255) | Microbial mat metagenome, whole genome shotgun sequencing project. | biome: fresh water; feature: sink hole; material: water; isolation source: purple microbial (photo- and chemosynthetic) mats found in... | reverse complement strand
TTTAAAAAATCATTTTCATCGACTTGAGCTGCTCTTTGTTGTTGTTTTTTTGTAAAATTCTTGGCCCAAACCTTGGGATGTATCCGAGAACTATTGATGTATTTGTAGGGACCAATCACATTATCCGAAACAGCCACACCAGTCAAAGCAGATTTGTAGGCTTGATCTTTTAACTCGTGATGAAACCACATCACAAATTTTTTGGTTTTTTTATTGTAAATAACTCTGGGTCGTTCTAGAATACATTCTTTCTGTAACATTGATTTTTCGTCCTCTATCACTTTTAAGGCAATGCCTTCGTCTTTCCAATTGTATAAATCTTTGGAACTGTATACATGAAAGCCTACCATCGCTTTATCCCCATTTTTCCCAGACCCTTTGTGTTCACCAAACCAATAATAAGTATCCTTGTGATACAAAAATCCGCCTCCGTGTGCATTGATGTATATTTCTTTGTTGTCTGTCCATAATTTACCTGGCTTGAATTGGTTATGTATGGTTTGTGCCATGATAGTAGCGGAACAAAACCATATATAAATTAATAATATCTTTCTCATTTTAATAGTTTTTAAAATTCAATAGTATTTTGTTTTTTGACTTATTATTTTTTGAAAAAACTGGAATTAAGTGTAATTTAATAAAAATGACATAGTGGAGAGATATAAACTTTTTCCATTTGCTAAAAAATTTGTCTTTTGCATCCACTTTTTGCCTTTTTTTTGTTTCGTAGCCCAACTATGCAACTTAAAAAAGACTTCAATGGGCTACAAAATAATAAATTTTCGCTAAAATGCGAAAAGTTTAAATCAATTCAGTGTTTATTTATCAAAAAAATCCAAATTCCAAGAGTCATACCATTTCAAAAAGGGAACTCCGTTTTCAAATTGAATCGGCAACCAAATATAACCGCTATACATTAGACTCTCTGGTTTCCATCGATCTCCCATAAAAATGAAGGCATCCTTTTTTCCGTTTACTGGCAAAACATAAGTACTTTGAGAACGAAAGGTTGTTTTATTTTCTTCTTCTGTTCCTCTACAAGGGTTTTCTAAAGCTTTCCAGCCTTGCATCATGTTATCTGAAACGGCCAATCTTCCAGGATTTGGTTTCCAGCCAGTAGTATAAGATGAAAACATAAAATATTTTCCATCTTTTTTGAAAATGGCGGGAGCCTCATTGGCTTCACCCGGAAAAACACGCACATAGTCATCGGTTACCGACAAATAATCATCGGATAGTTTTGAAATTAACAGCGTTTGGTTTTCTTCGGAAGCTGTGATGTGATAGGCTTGTTCGTCATCATCTACAAATAAGGTCATATCCCTAGACATTTGACCACTTTCAAAATCTCGACACATTATAATTCCGTCTATCTTTTTTTGGTTTTTTTCTAAACCTTCTTCAGTAGCTAGAGCTACGTTTTGTTGTTGCTCTAAAGTGAAATTTCTAGCCCAAACTTTGGGATGTATTCTAAAACTATTGATGTATCGATAAGGTCCTGTAACATTGTCTGCGACGGCAACACCTGTTAAAGCAGCTTTGTAGCCTTGATCTTTTAACTCGTGATGGAACCACATTACGAATTTCTTGGTTTTCTTATTGTAAATGACTTTTGGACGTTCAAGAACACTTCCTTTTTGCAACATAGAGTTTTCGTCATCCAACATTTTTAGAGCAATATCTTGGTCTTTCCAGTTGTATAAGTCTTTTGAACTATAAACGTGAACGCCTACTAAAGCTTTATGTCCCATTTTTCCAGGCCCTTTATGCTCGCCAAACCAATAATAAGTATCATTATAATACAAAAATCCACCGCCGTGAGCATTGATGGGAATTCCATTGTCATCTAGCCATAATTCTCCGGGTTTAAATTCAGTATTGGTAGTTTGAGCCATCATTGAAGCACAACAAAACCAAACAAACAATTGCAATGTCATTCTCATATTTATTATTTTAATTAATTTTCAAATATACCTCAAAGGTGGGGTGTCAATTTTGAAGGGTCTAAATTTTAAAACTTCGTTCTTTTTTGTCCGCTGCGGCGGACTATATGTTGGTAGTATAAAAATACCCCAGGTTCTCTTTTGTCCCATAGGGACTATATGACGAGTGCCATTTTTATTAGGTTTTATAAAAAACATATAGTCCGCCGCGGCGGACAAATGTACATCACATAAATCAAATTTCTAGCAATATTATGTCCCTACGTGACAAAAAACGGACTGAATAAATTTTCGCTAATTTCCTCAAATTTGACACCCCACCTGTTAGGTCTGTATTGAGAATCAAAAAGTTATAAATTCAACTCTTGATACGCATTATTAACTCCATATTAATTATTAAAATTCCAAATTACTTCATCTTTTAACTTCTTGTTTTTTGAAAATACGGTAATAGTATTTTGTCCATCAAGCAATTTGATGTTGTCAAATTTCATGACTTGAATGTCTGATACCATCTTTTGTGTGGCTATTTTTTCATTATTCAAATATAATGTAACTTCCTCCTGATTGGTGTAAACCTTAACAGAAATAAAATTAGTTTGCCTTTCCTTGTTTCTTCTCTCTGCTATATAAAGTACAGGTGCTGCCGACCAGTTGGCTTTGTAAAAGTAGAAAGCATCTTTTTTTACTTCCCTGTCATAAGTGACCAATCCCTTTTGGTTCATATTGGGAACTCCGCCTCTATTCCAAACATTGACCGACATATCAAACATAGTCCAAACATAAGTTCCCCAAAGATAAGGTCTGTCTTTAAATATTTTCCAAGTCAACTCGTGATAATTGGATTGTTCCATTTCGGGAAAATAATTCCCCACAGGTTTTTCGAGTTTTGAAGCATCTTGATGGTGAATATTGGCTTCTACCCCATACTCACTGATGGCTAATGGTCTTTCTGGGAAATCTTTATGAGAAGTATCGAGCCACGAACCCATATCTTTGTATTTGCCATAGTACCAACCGAAATATTTATTCCAAGCTTGAAGGTCGGTAATGTTTCCCATATTAGAAACCATACCTTCATCGCTGGCAGAAACGGAATGTCTGGTTTTGTCTAGTGTATGAACCAATTCGTTCAATTCTTTGGTCAATCCTAAGCATGGTTCATCGGGACTTTTGTAAGCTCTTACCTCATTCCAAAGTCCCCAAACAAAAATACTGGGATGATTGTAATTTTGGAGAATAAGTTCGGTGAGTTGTTGCTTGGCATTTTCACCTTCTCGACCACTATAATCGTGTACGAAAGGGATTTCTGCCCAAGCAAGAATTCCTTTTTTATCGGCCAATTCATAAGCTATGTCTGAATGTTGATAATGGGCAAAACGCACTGTTGTTGCTCCAATTTCATCAACCAAATCCATATCAGTAAGGTGTTGTTGTTTGGTTAGAGCTGGCCCTGTTTGCTTCCACTCTTGGTGCATATTGACCCCATGTAAATTATAGGGTTTTTTATTTAAAACAAACCCTTTATTGGCATCAAAAGAATAGGTTCTTATCCCGAAGTTTTGAGCTAATAGGTCTGTTGATTTTTCAGTAATCAATTTTGCTTCAATCGAATAAAGATTTGGGTTTTCAAGTCCGTTCCACAAAATTGGGTTTTTAATCAATATGCTTGAAGTTATAACTTTATTGGCACCAGTAATTTCAAATTTTTCGTTTTTTGATAACACCAGATTATCAAGAGCGTCTTTTAGGGTATATTCTAATTGTGCTTCTTTTAGATTTGAGGTGTTTGAAACGTGGGTGCGAATTTCAATTTTTGCTTCGTTTTGTGTAATTTCTTTGACTTCAACAAACAACCCGGAAGAGGAATGGAATGTCGGCGATATATTACATTTTGGAGTGCTAAAAATTTGTACGGGTCTGTAAATTCCTCCGTAGTGATTAAACAATTTGTCGTTGACCGGAATTCTTTTAAAATTGGGTTCATTGCTTACATTTACAGCAATTAAATTTTTCTCTCCAAATTTGACGAGATTCGTGATTTCGTAGCAAAAAGCGGAATATCCACCAATATGCTTGCCTACTCTTTTTTCGTTAACAAATACTTCTGCTTCGTGTCCGACGCCTTCAAAACGAATATAAATCCGTTGATTTTGCATAGAAATAGGTATTTCTTTAAAAGTTCTATACCAAGTTTCGCCTCTGTAATAGCCTATATTTTCGATGGCATCCATAGAATAGGTGTGGGGAATTTTTACGGCAACCCAATCATTGGCAGAAAAAGACAATTTCTCGACATAATTGATTTTCCCTTTTTGGAATGTCCATTCATCAAGATTAATAGTCTCTCTGTTTTTTAAAAAAGGAGCTTGCCCACTGCAAGGATTTTGCAATAAGAACAAAATGAAAAATGGAATAATCTTGAACATTTTATTTATTCTTTGAAAGGGACATTTATTTGGTATAAATAATTCTAATCAACAGTTGAAATAGTAAAATAGAACTTAGGTCTCAGTACCGAAAATCATAAAATTATGAGTTCAAATCTTGATTTGCTTAAATAGTCTTTTGTAACTATAAATACATTTTATTTAATGGGTACTATCTTATAAGAATATTGCAAATCACCAGCGTTTACTCTATATTTTTTATGAGCTAAACCTTGTGGACTCCAGCTATTATCTCCTCCAACTCCTGTTTGTCCGTAATCTATATTGATGTTGACCAAATCACGCTTTTTAATATCGGTCGAATGGCGTTGCATTTTTTTATCGCCATCATCAAAATCGTCATTGTATTGGTGGTGTGCACTAAAACTTAACAATTTCGGGCCTTCAATTTTAATGCCTTTTCCATTATTGTTTGTAAAGGTAACCCAACGCACATCGGTTTTGTACCCATTTTCTTGAGGGCGGATATAGGAAAAATACAAATCGGAAACCGAGGCTTTGTATTGACCCACCAATGCGGCTGTTTTTCTATCTTGATAATTCTCGTGTGGCCCTCTTCCAAACCAATTTACGGTTTGGAATTCGTCATGGATGATGAAATTATTTCCAAATCTTGGCAAATGAGGCAGATTCGTTTTAATATTTGCCAATTGATTGTTTACCGTGATTTCGCCCAACGCATTGAGGGTGTAGGAAACTATTATTTGCCCCTCAACTGCTGGCAAATCGAATGTAGCTTGAATAGTAACTTCATCTTTTACTGATGTATTAGAATTGATTTTGATTTCTCTTGTATTCTGTAAAAATTTGACTTCTTTTAGCACTTGATTTTTAGTGGCCTGTTTCCATTTGGCTAATGTTTTTTGTGCTTTTGCTCCAAAATCATTATCGGTGGTGGCTCTCCAAAAATTGGGTTCAACTCCTTTAAGCAAAATATTTCCGTTTCCATAATCCAATGAACTTAGCGTTCCTTTGTCGTTATCAAATTCTATTTTGAAATTTGGATTTGAAATTAAAGTGATTGCATTTTGTTTAACTATTGAAATGGCACCTTTGCCCTCAGATTTTGTGGCAACCAATTTTTCATTGGGCAACTCAAACTGTTCAAAAGCCACGATATGGTTCATTGGCATTAAATCAGTAGCAATTGTATTCAAGGCGAACACATTCAAGTGGTATTCTGCGTTTTGAAATACAATCTTTGGCAAATCAATTTTTACGATTTTGGTTTGATATGAGGGAATATCCAATGTTGGTATAACCCCAGAGGCTATTTCTATTCCGTTCTCCAAAAGTTTCCAAGTAAATTGAAATTGATTCAAGTTCGTGAAATCATAAATATTCTTGATGGAAATTTCACCTTCATTTAAGTTAGATTCCTTGAATTTAATATATTGATACACTTTTTTCACTTCAAATAATGCCGGATGTGCCGTTCTATCGGGAGCAATAATTCCGTTGCCACAAAAATTTTCATCGTTCTGATAATTGAATCCTCCTAAATCTCCACCATAAGCCCAAAATTTTTCTCCAGCTGCATTTTTGGTCAAAATCCCTTGATCGACCCAATCCCAAATAAAACCGCCTTGCATGGTAGGATATTTTTCGATAACATCCCAATAATCCTGAAAATTTCCGGTGCTATTCCCCATCGAGTGTGCATATTCGCATTGAATTAATGGTCGGGTTTGGTTTTTTTCGACATACTCAATCATTTTTTCAATGGGCCAATACATCGGAGCTTGAATATCAGTATTGGCAGCACCAGAAGCACCTTCATACTGTGTGGGTCTTGTGGTGTCGTGTTCTTTCAACCATTTGTAGGTGGCAACGAAGTTTTCGCCATTGCCCGCTTCATTTCCTAATGACCAAGTCACAATACAAGGATGATTTTTATCTCGTTCGAACATTTTTATTGTTCTGTCTAAATGGGTGGCTTTCCATTGTGGCAAATAAGCAGGATGAACCGCCAGTTTTGCCTTGTTGCCTTCTAAACCTTGATTGGTGGCTCCCATACCGTGGGTTTCAATATTGGCTTCGTCGATAACATAAAAACCATATTTGTCGCACAATCTATAAAAATGGGCGTTTTTAGGAAAATGACAACAACGAATGGCGTTGATGTTGTTTTGTTTCATCAGCTCTAAATCTTTAATGGTTAGTGCTTCCGAAATGACGTGACCTTCGGTTTCGCTATGGTCGTGAATGTTTACTCCTTTGATTAATATGGGTTTTCCATTGACTAAAAATTGGTTGTTTTTGATGGATACATTTCTAAAGCCTACTTTGATGGATGTTGCTTCAGTCACCACTCCTTTTTTGTCTTTCAATTCTATCAAAAGGGTATATAAATTGGGCGTTTCTGCATTCCAAGTTTTAACATTAGATAGTTTTGTGTTAAAATCTAAAGTATTTCCCCCTTTTTTGATAACGATGTTTTTGTTGTCAGAAAACACAGTATTTTCTCCGTCCAACAACTTGATGGATACACTATTATTTGCATTGGCTTTACCGTTGTTCTCTATTTGAAGTGACAAATTAAAAACACCGTCTTTGTAATCATTTTCTAAATCGGAAACGACTCTAAAATCTCTAACGGTCACTTTATTAGTAGCATAAATAAATACATCGCGTTCAATTCCGCTTATCCTCCAAAAATCTTGATCTTCTAAATAACTTCCGTCGTGCCAACGTAAAACTTGAACAGCAACGGTGTTTTTTCCTTTTTGGACAACATCTGTTATTTTAAAAGCCGCAGGGGTTTTGCTATCTTCATTATAACCTACTTTTTTGCCATTTACCCAAACATACATGGCACCACTAACGCCTTCAAAATTGAGGTAAATGTCTTTTCCGCTCCAATTTTCAGGAACTTCAAACTCTCTTTTGTAACTCCCATTGTTATTGGTGTTGTGAGGAATAAATGGCGGATTTGGTGGAAACATATAGATAATGTTGGTATAAAACGGAATGCCATATCCTTTTAACTCCCAGTTTGAGGGTACTTCTATTTTATCCCAACCTTTTAGGGAGAAATCATTTTTGTAGAAATCAGTGGGTCTTGTGGTTACATTATCGGCAAAATAAAAATCCCAACTGCCGTTTAAGGATTTGTAAAATGGAGAATTGTTCCAACTTTCGTTTGCCAATGCACTGTTAGCATCGCCATATCTATAAAAAGAAGCTGTAGGTTTCTCTCTATTAGTCTGAAAAATTTCGGGGTTTTCCCATTCAGGATTTTCCCATTTTGGTGCGGTGTAGGTTGGTTTTTCAACAACTTGTGCTTTTCCTGAAATTAGGGTTGTCAAGGCTAAAAAAAGTGCTAAACGATAGGTCTTCATTTTAAAATAGGTTTTAGTTTTGAGAATTTATTTTTTTTTGGGCAGAGTCAGTAATGGTCAGATATTTGTTGATTTGCAACCATTCTTCGCATTGTTTTGTCCAGTTTTTGCTGCTGGTTCCCTCACGACCTAAACCAAAACCGTGTTTTCCGTTTTGGTATAAGTGAATTTCGGATGGGACATTGTACTTTTTTAAAGCCAAAAAATATTGGATGCTATTTTCTACAGGAACACTCTTGTCGTCTATGGCGTGAATCAAGAAGGTTGGCGGTGTTTGGGCATTGATTTGTTTTTCGTTCGAATATTTTTCAATCAATTCTGCAGAAGGAGCAAGACCTAATAATTTATTTTTGGAACCTTGATGTGTAACTTTTTCTTCCATTGAAATAACGGGATAAATCAAAATAGAAAAAGAGGGTCTTGCACTGACAGTATCTGTTACTTTATACACCTCTTCATTGTAATGTGTTGATAACGTGGAAGCAAGATGACCGCCAGCAGAAAAACCGATGACCCCAACTTTTTGAGAATTTATTCCCCACTTTGTAGCATTTCGTCTTATAAACCGAATGGATTCTTGTGCATCTTGTAATGGACCAATGGTTTTGTCTTGCATAATGTCGTCACTTGGCAATCGATACTTCAAAATAAAGGCAGTTATACCTAAAGAATTGAACCATTTTGCCACTTTAACGCCTTCGCCAAATACATACAAATTAGAATATCCGCCACCGGGACAAATAACCACTGCGGCTCCATTTGGCTTTTCTGGTAAAAACACGGAAAGAGTAGGCACAGAAACCTTGCTGAAAAATTCTACTGTTCCATTTTTAATATCTACAACTTCTTTGTAGTCTATAGCGTTAATTGCTCCAGGAATTTCATTGCTCCATAAAGGAATCACTTCATTTTGAGCTTGCAAAAAATGGGTGACACCAAAAATGAGGGTCAGGATTAGCAGTGTTTTAGTAATTAGATGTTTCATAGATGTTGACTCTAGCTTTATATCTAGAACTTATTTTGGTTTATAAAAAATTTATTTAAACTGAAAAACTTCCGATTCTGTTCTGCTTGATTCCAATATTTTTGCTAGTTCAGCTACTTTTTCGGGCATTTTCGTTGCCAAGTCATTGGTTTCGGAAATATCATTTTCTAGATTGTACAATTGGTAATTCCCATTTTTATTAACATTGTATTTTATCAATTTCCAATTGGCTTGTCTAATGGCTTGTCTTCCTCCCAACTCGTGAAATTCCCAATACAAATAGTTGTGCTTTTTTTGATTTCCTTTGTTTAAGAGTGTCGGCAGAAAAGAAATTCCATCTATTTCAGTATTAATTTTGGAATGGGTTAGCGTTGCCAAAGTAGGTAGTACATCCCAAAATGCAGAAATATGGTCGGTTTTGCTTCCTTGGGCAATTTTTCCTTTCCATTTGGCAATCATCGGAATGCGAATTCCTCCTTCATATAAATCTCTTTTATAGCCTTTGAGAGGACCATTGCTATTGAAATAATCGGGGTCGGCACCACCTTCTCTGTGAGGGCCATTGTCTGATGTGAAAATGATGATTGTATTTTCTTCCAATCCCAATTCTTTTATTTTGTCAACAATTTGACCCACTTGTTCGTCTAGCAAGGTTACCATAGAGGCAAAAGCTGCGTGAGAATAAGATTGAGAAGCGTAATCTCCTTTTCTAAAGTTTTTGCCTGCATCCGTCCCGATATATGCTTTTTCGGGTTCAAATTTTCCTATAAATTTATTCATATACCCTTCAGGCGCTATCAGTTCTGCATGAGGTAAAGGGCTAGCATAGTACAAGAAGAAAGATTCTTTTTGATGTTTTTCTATAAATGAAAGTGCTTTTTTATGAATTAAATCAGGAGCATATTGCCCATTTTTAGTCCCTTCATTTTCAGTAAGTAGTATTTTATTATCATTGTCCCACAAATGGTAGGGATAAAAACTATGTGCCAATTTTTGACAGTTGTAACCATAAAAAGCATCAAATCCTTGTAGTAACGGATTGCCTTCGGAGCCTACATTTCCTAAACCCCATTTGCCAAAAGCACCAGTGGTATATCCTTTTTCTTTAAGCAATTCAGCGATGGTAAAGGTTTCTTTTGGTATTGGATATTGACCCTCTGGCTCTACTTCTTTATTTCCTCTGATAAAAGTATGTCCTGTGTGCTTACCTGTCAACAAAGCAGATCTAGAGGGCGCACAAACCGCTGCTCCTGAGTAGTGCTGGGTAAACAACATTCCTTGTTTGGCTAATTTGTCAATATTGGGTGTTGAAAATTTTTCTTGACCATAGCAACTCAAATCACCATATCCTAAATCGTCTGCAAGAATGTATATAATGTTAGGTTTTGATTTATCTAATGCCTTGTTTTTTTGAGCATTACATAAAAAAAAGGTAAAATATATAAAAATAAAAAATATTGTTTTTGGGTATTTCATATATTTGTTTAAGGAAATTATTCCAACTTTATTTCTTGAATATTTCCATTCTCTTTGCCTCGAATTTTTTCAAAGCAAGTAATCATTTCTTTCAGTTTTTTGGGATTGGATTGTGCCAAATTGTGTTCCTGTCCAATATCTTCTTTTAAATTATACAATTGATAGTCTTTATCATTTCCTATTTTGATGTTGACTTCTTTATTCAATGCTGGTCCTTTATAAGGTGGAATCATTGCCCAGTCCCCTTTTCGGAAAGCTGTTTTGGAAGAGGCTTCTATAACAAGATCTTTGCGGCCAGTGTCTTTTTTACCAGTAAAAGTATTGATTAAGTTTTGGCTGTCATTTGTGGTTACTTTGCTTCCCACTAAAGAAGCCAAAGATTCCAACAAATCAATTTGACAAACTAATGCATTAGAAACTGCCGGTTTTATTTTTCCTTGCCAATTCACGATAAAAGGAACTCTTGTTCCTGCTTCGAATAAACTGTATTTTCCTCCTTTTAGAGGACCAGCCGGTTTATGATTTCCAACTTTTTCGACTGCATCATCATAGTAGCCATCGTTTAAAACAGGACCATTATCGCTTGATAAAACAATCAAAGTATTTTCTAATAGCCCTTCTTTTTCGAGTGTTTTAATGAATTCTCCAATGGTCCAATCGGCCTCTAAAATAACATCGCCTCGAGGTCCCATTCCTGATTTACCAACAAATCGAGGATTAGGTGTTCGTGGAACGTGGGGTTGTTGTATGGCATAATACAGAAAAAACGGTTCGTTTTTATGCGTTTTTACATAGTCTTGGGCTTTTGCTAAAAAATGATCAGACATATCGACATCGTTCCAAATGGCTGATTTTCCGCCTTTCATAAAACCAATTCTTGGAATTCCATTCACCACGCTATTATTGTGTCCATGATGCCATTTCATTTGCACCAATTCAGGATTAGTAATGGCAGTCGGTACTCCATCGAAATTTTTGTCATAATTCACTTCGATAGGATCTTTTGGGTCTAGTCCAACTACTAAACCATTTTCTATATAAACCGTTGGAACTCTATCTTGTGTTGCTGCCATAATATGCGAATAATCAAACCCAACTTCATTTGGACTAGGGCTGATTTTTGTGTTCCAATCTAGGTTCCCATCTCCTAAACCTAAATGCCATTTCCCAACAATTCCGGTGTAATATCCCTTTTGTTTCAACATTTTAGGAATGGTCATTTGATTGGTTCCGATAAGCATAGGAGCGGTTCCGGGCAAAATTTTGGCGTCTTTTTCGCGCCACGGATAAACCCCAGTTAGCAATCCATAACGACTTGGAGTACACGTTGCCGAGGTGGCATAGCCATTAGTAAAACGAATGCCTCCGTTGGCGAGCTTATCCATATTGGGAGTTTTCAATTCTGTTGCCCCATAAGCACTCACGTCTCCATAGCCTAAATCATCGGCATAGATGAAAACTATATTGGGTAATTTTTTTTTGGAATTTTTCTGTTGTGCTTTTGCAATTCCAGAATTTAGGATAACTACTGCAATTAACAGGTATTTCATAAAGTGTTTTGTCTTTTTCATCAAATTTAGGATTTACTTTTTTGTTCTATTTTATAACGATTTTTTTATTCAATTCTGTTTATCCAAATTGTGTTTATCATTCAAATAAAAGTGATTTACACAATTCCATTTTTTAAATAAATAAATTACTTTTATGACAATAATTTTATTTAATAACAAAAGTAAAGTTTAACCTATGTTTAAAGGGGTATAATTAGTTCAAATAATAGGTCGGAACGAGCATTTATAGAATTAAAGGGGTATTTTATAAAATTTCACATACTTTTACGAACTAATATTAGTAAAGATTTCGATTGGTAAAATTATTTAAAAATGCTTTTTCAATAAACCTGTTTTTTGATGCAAGACCATTCTATTTTTAAAAATACTCTTCATATAAAAACCAATCCGACCCAAATTTTAATTATAAAGAGATTATAAAATGCAAAAGACAATTCTAATTTTTCATTTATTGTTGGTTTCAATCCTACAGGCTCAAAATGATGATGCCAATTATGTTATGGAATACATTACTACGAGTCAAGGGTTGCCTCACGATTATGTAACTTCGATAATCAGTGACGACTTGAATTTAAAATGGATGGGGACAGAAAATGGATTGACTAAGTATAACGGTTACAATTTTGAAAATATTAAACCGGGAAAAAGCTATAAAAAACTAAAAAACGAAAACATTGAAGTCTTGTTTAAAGACAAATTCAATATTATTTGGATTGGTACTAAAAGTGGTGGGATTTCCTCTTTAGATTTGAAAAACAACACCATTAAAAACTACAATCATTTAATAGATATTGACAGAAATAATGCCATAAATGTTACAGCAATTGCAGCCGACGATGTTGGTAATATTTGGATTGGTACTTTGGAAAATGGTGTTTTTGTCATTAATCCAAAACAGAACAAATTGATAAAACACATAAAGATTAGTTCAATTATAAATTGTATTATAAAGGACAATAGCTCCAATATGTTGATTAGTTTTTATCAAACATTGTCGAAATTTAATACTTCTGGAAAGCTAATAAAAAACTACAATTTCAAAACCAATCTTTCGGATATTATTCTAGATTCAAAACGCAACAAAATATGGATTGGAACCACAAACGATAATACTAAATTATATTATCTTGATATTAAAATTAATAAGTTAGATTCAATAGAAACAGGTGTAAATACAGAATTTTATAAAACACTTTCATTAGATTCTCAAAACCGACTTTGGATTGGCACTTGGGGCAAAGGATTGTATAGAAGTAATACCGATTTGACAAAATTCTCCAGAATAGAATTAGTAGCGCCAAATTCAGGAAAAATATACACAAATTACAAAACAATACTTAAAGTTCACCACGATAAAAACAATCAAATATGGGTGGCAACTGCAAACGGAGGCGTTGTGAAATTAATTGAAGGTAAAGAATTTAAAAACGCAAGCGAAATAATCAATACCAGAGATTTGAATGGAGATTTGAATTTTACCACAATCTTTAAAAATAAAAATAATTTATTTGTTGGAACATTAAATAATGGACTTTTTACAGGAACTAATTTTACAAATCTAAAGCCCATAAACGAAATTGGATTGACAAAAATAATTGCCTTGTATGAACACAACAATAAATTGTATATAGGGAGTAAAACCAACTTTTATATTTATGACCTAATACAAAATAAAATAGTGTACTCCAATAGAAAAGTATTAAAAGCCACTGCATTTTATGTGGATAAGACCAACACTCTTTTTATTGGTACACAACAAAACGGAATTGGAATTGTGGCACTCTCAAATATAAATAACCCAAAAGCCTTTGTTTTTTATTCTGATCTAAAAACAGGTAATAATAAAATTGAAAGTAACCGAATTACTAGTATTAAGGAGGATTCCAAAGGCAATATTTGGGTAGGCACTTACAATGGTTTGCATTTATACGACCGTGCCAAAAGAAAATTTGATGCTCAAACGCTAATGATTAATGACAAATTGCCTAGTGTAATCATTAATTCAATGGAAATTAAAAACGATAATATTTGGCTAGGAACTCCGAGTGGACTACTTGAATTGGTTTATGAAAACAAAAAACTAAGAATTAAGAAGAAACTCACAAAAGAAGAAGGTTTGAATAGTGATTTTATTTGTGCCATTACTTTTGATGCAAAATCTAACATTTGGTTGAGTACCAAAACAGAGATAGTAAAATACAATAAAAAAAAGCATTTTTTTACAAGCTATGGCGAAAATGATGGTGTAAAAACAACCTCTTTCAACAATAGAGGTTTATTTAATTATGAAAATAATCAAATCTATTTTGGGGGAATTGACAATATTACTTATTTCAATCCTAATACAATTAATGGTGCAAATTCCGTATCCGAAGTGATTTTTACAAACCTCAGGGTAAACAACAGCATCATTCAATTTCCAGTTGAAAAAAACGAACATAATATTATAGACAAAAATTTTAGTTATGTTGATAATATTCAACTTAGTCACAAAGATAAATTTTTCTCCATTGGGTTCATTACTAATGATTTTTCAGGGAAATTAAACATTAAATACCGCTACAAACTAGAAGGTTATCAAAACAAATGGCTTGATTTGCAAAATCAAAACGAAATCAATTTTGCTGGTCTAAGCAGCGGAAAATATACCCTTAAAGTTTCGGCAACTCGGGACAATCAAACTTGGAGCAAACCCAAAAGTATTGTTATAGAAATATTGAATTCGCCCTGGAAAAGCCCTTGGGCGATAACGGCATATATTATTTTGACAGTAATATCCTTGTATTATATTTTAAAATTCTACAAAAATCAATTGGTACTTAAAAACAATCTGGAAATTGCAAAAAAAGAAAAGGAAAAAGAGATTGAACTAAGCGAATTAAAACTAAATTTCTTTACCAATATATCTCACGAATTTAGAACGCCATTAACGCTCATTATTAGCCCACTGAGTGAGCTTTTGGATAATCCTGACTTGGATCCAAAAGTTGCCAAAAAGCTAGGTGTCATTGACCGAAATGCCAATAGATTGCTCAACTTAATCAATCAATTGTTGGATTTTCGTAAAGCAGAATATGGTCTCCTACAATTGAATGTATCCAAAGGCAATATCGTTCGATTTTCGAAAGAAGTACATCTATATTTTAGGGAAATGGCAAAATCTAAAGGCATCAAATACAAGTTTAAGCATAGTGAAGACGAAATTATTTTCCCATTTGATAGAAATAAAATTGAAATTGTATTGTGTAATTTATTGTCCAATGCCATAAAATACTGTAGTGCAGGAGACAAGATTACTATAGAAATTGCAAAAGAAGACGCATATTGTATCATTACTGTCAAAGATACTGGCTTAGGGATGGAAGCCGATTATTTGGATATGATTTTCGATCATTTTTACCAAATTAAATCGGCTGAATCTACTGAAATGATTGGAAGCGGCATAGGACTTTCGTTCTCAAAAAAAATCATCGAACTCCATCACGGCAACATTGAAGTAAAAAGCGAAATAAATAAAGGTGCCGAATTTATAATTAAACTCCCTTTAAACTTAAAATATAGCCAAAACGAAATAGACACGAAGTTTATTAATACTGACAATATTAAAGCATACAATACCAAATGGAATGAAAATCAAATAGAAAATTTAAACATTAGCACCAAAGAAAACACACTTTTGCTGATTGATGACAATCAGGAAATACTGGATTATTTGAAAGATATTCTATCGGATTCTTATAATATACTTATGGCTAACGGTGGAGACGAAGGATTCAAAATAGCTTCAAACGAAATTCCTGATTTAATAGTAAGCGATGTTATGATGCCCGGCAAAGACGGGATTACACTTTGCAAAGAGCTCAAATCACAAATTATCACTTCGCATATTCCCATTATTTTATTGACCGCAAGATCATCTACAGTTTTTGAAATTCAAGGACTTCAAACTGGTGCCGATGATTATATCACTAAACCGTTTAATCCCACAATAATAAAGGCTAGAATTGACAGTTTACTCGAAAACAGAAAAAAAATTAGAACTCTTTTATTGAATAAAATACAATTTGAACCAACTCAAGAAGAAATAGAAAAGGATTCTAATACCGAAAGTGCTTTTATACATAAAGCCATTCTCTTGGTTGAAAACAATATGCAAAACAGTTCATTTAGTATTGATACCATGGTCGAAGAACTCAATATGAGTCAATCTACTTTATATCGCAAAATCAAATCATTGACAGGTCTATCTTTGACTTCATTTATTAGGTCAATAAGACTAAAAAAAGCAGCACATCTCATTTTGACTGATGATTTGAATTTGAGCCAAATTGCTTATGAAGTGGGTTTTAATGATTATAAATATTTCAAAATTTCGTTTGAAAAACAATTTGACTGTTTGCCCTCAAAATACAAAGAAAAAATGACTAAAAAATACACCTAAATAGGCGTTTATACCTATTATGTATTGCTTCGCCTGTTCGCTATTGCTCGGGTCAATATAGTCCATGAAAAATGGACTATTTTCATTCTATCCCGAATTTTCGGGACAAGTAATCGGCATTATACCATAAACTATTAGACTATTTTACAAATGTTATTGGTATTAAATCACTTCAAATTCTATAATGATTATTCTTGTTATAGAAACCTAGCTAGACAAAAAGTTTAAATCACTTCATGAATAAAGTATGCGAATCAAGGGTTGTAACAAAATACTATTATTCTTAAGGTTAAACCTAACAGGTTTTTAACCCAACTTGCAGAAATTAACCTGTCAAGTATCTAAAAAGTTCAATTTCTTGTTTTATATGTTCAGGTTTGGGGACTACAAATTT
>JFJP01040503.1_pt1 | contig 16603 bp, 27 predicted proteins | sample 431651 | NCBI WGS metagenome assembly JFJP01 (sample SAMN02602958, study PRJNA72255) | Microbial mat metagenome, whole genome shotgun sequencing project. | biome: fresh water; feature: sink hole; material: water; isolation source: purple microbial (photo- and chemosynthetic) mats found in... | reverse complement strand
AAAGGGGTGATGATAACATGTAGTGGTCGTTTAGGTGGCTCTGACATGGCTCGTCGGGAATCACAACGTGAAGGACGTATTCCTCGTCATACTTTGCGGGCTAATATTGACTACGCTTGTGTTGAAGCCTTGACCACGTTTAGTAAAATTGGAATAAAAGTTTGGGTCTATAAAGGTGATATTCTGCCGAAGCCCAAAGAGGAAAATGTAGTTGCTTATGCTGCCTCCTAACACGAGGTTGTAAAGCTGCATTTTCACTTCACAGTGTAAAACATACTGAGGTTCGTACTATGTTAATGCCAAAAAGGGTAAAGTATAGGAAGCAAATGCGGGGCCGTATGAGAGGGCAAGCCTTGCGCGGGGCCAAAGTATCTTATGGTGACTTTGGTTTGCAGGCATTAGAACCCTGCTGGATGACTAGCCGCCAAATCGAGTCAGCCCGTCGTGCGATTGTCCGTTATGTCCGTCGTGGTGGAAAGTTGTGGATCCGTGTGTTTCCAGATAAACCAGTGACTAAAAAGGCTGCTGAAACTCGGATGGGAAGCGGTAAAGGTCCCGTTGACCATTGGGTGGTGGTGGTTAAGCCAGGTCGGATGCTTTTCGAAATAACTGGTGTGTCTGAAGAGGTGGCTAAAGAAGCCATGCGCTTAGCTTCACATAAGTTGCCCATTAAAACTCAGTTTGTGCAACGAACTGATTAGGAGTGTAAGCCATGAATGCACCTGAAATTAGAGGTTGGTCTAACAACGAAATTCAAAAGAAGTTAGAAGATGCCCACCATGAGCTTTTTAATCTGCGTTTTCAATTGGCGGTTGGTCAGATAAAACAATTTGGTCAATTTAAGCAGCTTAAAAAAGATATTGCTCGAATGAATACCATTTTAAATGAGCGTCGGCTTGCTTCCTTATCATAAAAGGTAGAGTTAGAATAGGTATTATGGCTAAAGAACGAAGAAGAATGTTAATTGGTCGTGTGACCAGTAATAAAATGAATAAAACCATAGTGGTTCAAGTTGAGCGTTTACGTCGGCATCCACGCTATGGTAAAGTAATTCGTTTTCACAAACGATATAAGGCTCATGATGAGCAAGAAAGTGCTGGAATTGGCGACGTGGTTAAAATTATTGAGTCAATGCCAATCAGTAAAGAAAAACGTTGGGCTTTGGTTGAAGTTTTAGAGAGACAACAAGTAGAAAGCTAAAAAATTACTATGTTAAGATATAGTGATTTGTGGAGCAATTGTTATGATACAACAAGAAAGCCGTCTCAAAGTAGCGGATAATAGTGGAGCCAAAGAACTTTTGTGTATTCGAGTTGTGGGTGGTTCCTCTCGGCGTTATGCTAGTATCGGTGATGTAATTACTGCTTCAGTTAAGCAAGTTTCCCCTCATAGTACAGTTAAAAAGGGGGCTGTGGTAAAGGCTGTGGTAGTAAGAACTCGTAAAGAAATCGGTCGTCCAGATGGTTCATATATTCGGTTTGATGATAATGCCGCGGTTATTCTTGACTCTGAAGGGCAAGGGCCTCGAGGTACACGTATTTTTGGGCCGGTCGCTCGTGAGTTACGTGAAAAAGGTTTCATGAGAATTGTTTCCTTGGCTCCGGAAGTACTTTAGAACTTGTTCTAGGTAAGAGGTTAAAATGCAAAGAATTAAAAAGGGTGACCTAGTTCAAATTATTAGTGGAAATCAAGTTGGGGTTCGTGGAACGGTTGAAGAAGTTATTCGTGCTTGGTATGTAGACCAACAAACGAAAAAACGAGTGAAATTAGACCCCAATAAAGATTTAGTCAGAGTTGAAGGTGTTAATGTACGTAAGAAACATAAAAAACGTACTGCACCTAATGTACCTGGTGAGATTGTTGATATTACCACTCCAGTCCACATTTCTAACGTTATGGTAGTTTGTAGGAAATGTGATGAAGCAACTCGAGTTGGTTATAAGCAAGATGCTGATAAAAAGACGCGTTTTTGTAAACGCTGTAATTCATCCATTGATGCTTAATACTAGTAATTTATCTTCATTAACTGAAACTGTTGAATGGAGTGCGGAATAATAATATGGCTGTACCTCGCTTAAAAGAAAAGTATAAGAATGAAATTGTTCCGGCTATGTTGAAGGAATTTAATTACTCAAACCTTCATCAAGTGCCACGTATCGAAAAGGTTATTGTGAATATTGGCCTTGGTGAGGCGTTGCAAAATGCTAAAGCCTTAGAAAATGCCACAAATGACCTTAAGGTAATCACTGGACAGCATCCTATAGTGACTCGTGCTAAAAAATCTATTGCAACCTTTAAACTACGAGAAGGCCAATCCATCGGTGCTAAAGTCACTTTACGTGGTAGCCGCATGTGGGATTTTTTAGATAGGCTGCTTAATATTTCGTTGGCTCGTCAACGAGATTTTCGTGGAATTTCCTCTGATAGTTTTGATGGTCGAGGTAACTATACGTTAGGGTTAGCCGAGCAATTATCTTGGCCAGAAATTGACTACGATAAGATTGATAAGGTTCGTGGAATGGGGATTACCATCGTAACAACGGCTGATAATGATGAAGAAAGTCGTAAAATGTTAAGCCTAATGGGAATGCCTTTTAGAGGGAGATAACAAAGATGGCTAAAAAGTGTATGGTGGTTCGAGAAACACGCCGTAAATATGCTGTACGTGTCCGTAATCGTTGTAATCAATGTGGGCGGCCACGAGCTTATATACGTCGTTTTGGCTTATGTCGTATTTGCTTCCGTAAATTGGCTAATGAGGGTAAAATCCCTGGTGTTGTTAAGTCTAGTTGGTAAACTTAGCCGAGCATGTCTTTTATTTTAGTTGAAGAGAGGAATTTGTATGAGCACAACTGATCCAATTGCCGATATGCTGACCCGTATTAGAAATGCTAGTCTTGTTCAGCATCCTCATGTGGCAATGCCTACTTCCAAAATGCGGCAAGCTATTGCTATTCTTCTGAAAGAAGAAGGGTTTATTCAAGATTATGAAATTCTGCCAGGAAAAATTAACTCGGTGTTACTTATACGCTTAAAGTATACTCCTGAACGCCGCCCCAAAGCAGTTATTGGGGGAGTACAACGTATTAGTAAACCTGGAAAAAGAGTTTATTGTACTACAGATAAAATCCCAAATGTGAGAAGTGGTTTAGGTATTTCTATTGTTTCTACCCCTAAAGGGGTCATGACAGGTAGCCAGGCACGACGTAAGCATGTAGGTGGTGAAATCCTCTGTTACGTCTGGTAACGTTGTAGGATTTAGGAGATTTTTCTATGTCAAGAATAGGTAAACTACCCATCCCTCTTCCTAAAGGTGTTACAGTAGATATTAATCGTAACTCTGTTAGAGTTAAAGGTGTAAAAGGGGAGTTACAACAAGATTTTCCACCTGAGATTGGTATTAAACAAGAAGATGGTCATGTTGTTATTACTCGACCTAGTGACCATCGTTCTCATCGATGTAAACATGGTCTTGTACGAGCTTTACTTGGTAATATGGTAGCTGGGGTTAGTCAAGGTTTTACACGTGAGTTGAAGATTGAAGGTGTTGGTTATCGGGCGAATGTGCAGGCAAATAACCTGGTTCTAAGCCTTGGCTATTCTCACCCAATTGTTTTTGAGCCTCCAGCAAATGTCAGCTTTTCGGTTGATAAAACAGGTACACAAGTAATAGTGAGTGGTATGGATAAAGCAGTTGTGGGTGAAATTGCTGCTCGTATACGTCGAATGCGTCCACCAGAACCCTATAAGGGTAAAGGTGTACGATATGTGAATGAAATAATCTTACGTAAAGCTGGTAAGGCTGGTAAGGCTAAATAAGAGGTTTCAAAGATTATCATTAATCTTTGAGGTTTGATTAACGAGGTAATTATGAAAAAAATAAATCCAAGTTATTTAGCACGACAACGTCGCCATAAACGTGTACGAAAGCAACTCTCTGGTACATCTGAACGACCTCGCTTAAATGTTTTTCGTAGTTTATCCCACATTTACGCGCAAGTAATAGATGATATTCGAGGAGTGACTATTGCCTCAGCTTCTACTTTAGACTTTGGTGTTAATCAGGTATCAGAAAAACATTCTAAAACTGAGCAAGCGATGATGGTAGGTAAATTAGTGGCCGAACGAGCTTTAGGTGCTGGGGTTACTAAAGTTGTTTTTGACCGTGGTGGTTATAAATACCATGGTCGGGTGAAAGCACTTGCAGATGCTTCTCGCGAAGCGGGATTGGAGTTTTAAGGAGAGTTTTATGGCAAAACGTGAATTTCAAGAAACAGTTGAAGAGCTAGATGAACGAGTAGTGCATATTGCAAGAACTGCTAAGGTTGTGAAAGGTGGACGACGTTTTAGTTTTCGTGCTTGCGTCGTTGTGGGTGATAATAAAGGTAGTGTTGGTGTTGGTGTTGGTAAAGCGCGTGAAGTTCCTGAAGCGATTCGTAAGGGTTCAGAGCGAGCTAAACATAACATGCGTAAAGTTGCTACGACTGATACAACTATTCCCCATGAAATTACAACCCGTTTTAGCGCGGCTGAAGTATTTCTAAAGCCAGCGTCACCAGGCACGGGTGTTATTGCTGGTGGTGGTGTTCGGGCGGTTATTGAAGCTGTGGGTATTCATGACATTTTGACTAAAAGTAAAGGTAGCTCTAATATTCTTAATGTTGTACGAGCTACCATTAAAGCACTCAATGAATTGCAAGATCCCGCCGAAATAGCTCGTAATCGTGGTTTGCCTATAGAACGAGTTCAACCTTTTTGGGTTACAAGGAAGAATACTAATGGCTAATTTATCTAAAACATTGAGCGTTACATTAGTAAGAAGCGCAATTGGTTATGCTGAAGGTCAAAAAAAGACGGTTCGTGCTTTAGGACTACGTCGGTTGGGTCAAACAATTCAGCATCAAGATACTCCTGCCATTCGGGGTATGATTAATAAAGTATCCCATTTAGTTGAGATTAAAAATTAATTTTCAACAACCCATTTATACTGTTTAAGATAAAATTAAGTTAAAAATTGTGGAGTCAATTGGCAATGAAGTTACATGATTTAAAGCCTGCTCCTGGTAGCAAAAAAAGCAGAAAAAGAATTGGGCGTGGTATGGCATCAGGAACAGGTAAAACATCAGGTCGTGGTACCAAAGGCCAAAAAGCCCGTTCAGGTGGTGGCAAAGGTCCCTTTTTCGAGGGTGGGCAGCTACCTTTAGTTAGACGTTTACCGTTTCGTCGTGGGTTTACTAATATTCATCGGATTGAATATAAACCGGTTAATGTTAGCCGGTTGCAAGAAAGGTTTGCTGAAAGTGGCCTCCAAGAAATTACTCCTCAATTGCTAGTTGAAATGGGGATTATTAAATTGTCAGATAAAGCTGTGGCTATTTTAGGCAATGGCGAAATTACAACCTCTTTTGTTGTTAAAGCGCATCACTTTTCAAAAACTGCTAAAGAAAAAATCGAAGCTGTTGGTGGAACTGTTGAAGTTTTACCTTTGCTATAGGGATTGATAATGATAGAAGCAATCCGTAATGCACTAATTTTACCGGATTTACGTCGTAAAATATTTTTTACTCTTTTGATACTTATTGTGTATCGGGCTGCGGCACATGTTCCTGTGCCGGGCGTTAATCCATCTGCTTTGCGTTCTTTTTTGGATGCTGGTCAAGGTGGTAGCCAGGTCATTGTTCAATTTTTGAACTTACTATCTGGTGGGGCCTTAGTAAATTTTTCTGTCATGGCAATGGGGGTATATCCGTATATTACGGCCTCTATTATCTTACAGCTTCTTAATCCTTTGGTTCCTCAATTACAAGAGTTGGCTAAAGAAGGTGAACAGGGCAGAAACAAAATCACCATGTATACATACATCTTGACTGTACCCTTGGCTATATTACAAGCTTATGGTCAGGCAATTTTTATGCAAAATACCGTTCCAGACATGATAAATAATTTTGGGTTTACGGTAGATTTTTTATCCACTACTACAACTCTTTTGACAATGACTGCTGGAACTATGTTAGCTGTTTGGCTTGGTGAACTTATTACTGAACAAGGTATTGGTAATGGAACTTCCATTATTATCTTTGGTGGGATTGTTTCCAATATGCCTAGTCAAATTGCTGGTTTCGTTAGTCGTCAGGAATGGCTTAACCTTGTAATATTTACGACAGTCACTGTAATAACTATTGCTGTTATTGCAGTGGTTCAAGAAGGTCAGAGACGTATACCTGTACAATATGGGAAGCGGGTGCGTGGAACAAAGGTTTATGGTGGACAAAGTACACACATACCTTTACGGGTTAATAGTGCTGGTATGATCCCCCTCATTTTTGCACAGTCTATAATGATTTTTCCTAGTGCTGTGGCTAGCTACCTTCAGTTTAGTAGTACACCTTTTGTTGCAACCATAGCTAATGGGATAGTTCGTTGGTTTAGTCCTAACCCTTCATCTTTTCCTTACTGGATAGTTTACTTTATAATGGTTGTTGGTTTTACCTATTTCTATACTGATGTTATTTTTAAACAACAAAACCTAGCTGAAAATTTGCAACGTAATGGTGGATTTATTCCTGGGCTGCGCCCAGGCAAACGTACAGAAGAATATCTTAATCTGGTGTTGCAACGAATTACATTTGCTGGTGCTTTGATGCTTGGCTTTGTCGCTATTTTACCTTGGATTGTAAATATTATTCCTGGTATTAGCCAAAGTGGTTCACAAACACAATCGTTGTTGATTACTAGCACAGGTTTGTTGATTGTTGTTGGAGTTGTATTAGATACTGTGAAACAACTTGAAGCGCAACTTTTGATGCGTCATTATGAGGGCTTTATTAGATAGGCCTGGCTTAAGGAGATATTATCCATGAAAGTAAAACCATCAATTAAACCTCGTTGTGATTATTGTAAAATTATTAAGCGGCATGGCATTGTGAGGATTATTTGTAAAAGAAATCCTCGACATAAGCAACGCCAAGGGTAAGGAGTGAATTTATGGCTCGTATTGCTGGGGTAGACTTGCCACGTAATAAACGTGTTGAAATTGGCTTGACCTATATTTATGGTGTTGGTTTATACACTAGTCAAGAAATAATTAAGAATACCGGTATTAATCCAGATACTCGTATCAAAGATTTATCCGAAGAGGAAGTTACACGCTTACGTGATATAATTGACCATACTTATGTGGTTGAAGGTGATTTACGTCGTGAAGTTGGTTTAAACATTAAACGTTTACAAGAAATTGGCTGTTATCGTGGTTTACGCCATCGACGTAGTTTGCCTGCGCGTGGGCAGCGTACTCGAACAAATGCTCGTACAAGACGAGGAACAAGAAAAACCGTGGCTGGGAAGAAACGAGCTGCACGCAAGAAATAATAAATGTAATAATTGTATTTATTATTGTTTGCTGATAGTGAAAGGGAGTTTATGGCAAAGCAAAAAGGTCGAAAGACACGATCCGCTAAAAAAGAAAGAAAAAATATTCCTTATGGTCGGGCTTATATCTACTCGACATTTAATAATACCGTTGTGACTATTACCGACCAAAAAGGTAATGTGATTTGTTGGGCCAGTGGTGGTACGAGTGGTTTTAAAGGGTCACGTAAGAGTACCCCTTATGCTGCTCAGTTAGCTGCTAGAAATGCTGCCAAAATAGCCCAAGAAAATGGTGTTCGTGAATTAGATGTTTTTGTTAAGGGGCCTGGGCCTGGTCGTGAGTCCGCTATTCGTTCACTACAAGGTAGTGATTTAAAGCTCCGGTCAATTACTGATAGAACACCAATTCCTCATAATGGATGTAGACCACCTAAAAGACGTCGTGTATAATCGGTTTTGTAGGTAAGCATCACTTTTTTTGGCCCAATGTGTAATAGCCATTGTGGTTTATGTCTTGTGGTTTTGGAGGGTGTTTCTTGTCTGACTTTAATCTTGTATTACCTAAAATAGAAACTGAAGCAATCTCTCAAAGTTCTGGTCAATTTAGTATTGGACCTTTGGAAAGTGGTTATGGGATTACTTTAGGCAATGCCCTACGTCGTGTATTGCTTTCGTCATTAACTGGAGCCGCTGTAACATCTATTCGAGTGAGTGGTGTTCATCACGAATTTTCTGATATACCTCATGTTCGTGAGGATATGACAGCTCTTATTTTGAATGTCAAACAGCTACGCTTCAAGTTATTTCAAAACGAATCGGTTCGCTTAAGATGTGAGGTTAGAGGGGGCGGTATTGTCACTGGCGGTGATTTAGTAGGTTCTTCTACACAAGTTGAAATTATTAACCCAGAGATGCCCTTGTTAACCGCTGACTCTACTGATGTTGAACTTGACCTTGAACTAGTTGTTCAAATGGGGCGAGGTTATTCACCTGCTGAAGAGCGGGGTAAATTACCTATAGGTGAGATACCCGTTGATGCTATTTTTAGCCCAGTTCTTAAAGCTAATTATGTTGTAGAGCGTACCCGCATTGGACAATCTACTGATTATGACCGTCTGTTACTTGAAATTCTTACTGATGGTACAATTTCACCGCGTGATGCCTTAAGCGAGTCAGCTAAAATTCTGGTACAACATTTTTCGCTTGTTGCTGGTGCAACTCAAGAAGAAAAACCAGTCAAATATGACGAAAAAAGTGTTGAGCATATACCTGATAAAATCAATGAAACGCCGATTGAAGATTTAGAGCTTTCTGTGCGTGCTTATAATTGCTTGAAACGTGCTGGAATTACTCAGGTAGGTGAAATTCTAAATAAGCTGAAAAAAGGTCAGGATGAATTACTGGCTATTCGCAACTTTGGACAAAAGTCACTAGATGAGTTGATGGAACGTTTAGAAGAAAAAGGATTTCTTGCCTTGATGAATGAAGAAGACAGTGGCAGTAAAGTTTCTGTCTCAGAGTTTTTAAGCCAGTAGGAGTAGAGAATATGCGACATAATGTAATGGGGCGGAAGCTCGGTCGTTCAATGAAACATCGTAAGGCTTTGTTACGAAATTTGGCTACAGAATTATTTCGCCATAATCGTATAAAAACGACTGAAGCCAAAGCTAGAAGTGTACAACCTATTGCAGAAAAATTAATTACTTTAGCTAAACGAGGTGATTTACATTCTCGTCGTTTGGCTGCTCGGGAAATTTGTGACCCTATGGTTTTGCGTAAATTGTTTGATGAGACTGCTCATGCTATTGAAGGACGTAATAGTGGTTACACTCGTATATACAAGTTAGGCCCCCGTCAAGGTGATGCAGCTAATGTAGCTTTGATTGAAATTGTTGGGGTATAACGGTAAAATAGTTTAATTGCTTTAGTGTTAATTCAGCGATATTATGCCACAGTTGAATATGATGGTACGGATTTTTTAGGATATCAATTTCAGCCTAATGCACGTACTGTTCAAGGTGAGATAGAAAAAGTCATAGCTAAAGTAACTAAGGCATTTATACGGATTGATGGTGCGGGAAGGACTGACACAGGTGTTCACGCAGTTGGGCAAGTAATTGCTTTTAATGTTGCATGGAAACATAATCTTGAAGATTTACATCGTGCGCTTAATGCTATTTTGCCCAAAGATATTGTAATTAAAACATTAGGTATTATAACAGAACCATTTTCCCCTCGTTTTGATGCATTAAATCGTTCATATCGTTATACTATTTTCAACCAAGCATGGCCTACTATTTTGATGGCTCGTTATGCTTATCATATAAAGCCTCAGTTGAATTTAGAACTTATGAACGATGCCAGCCAATTGTTAATCGGCACTCATAATTTTGCTTCTTTTGGTAAGCCAACTCAGGGAAATAATACAGTACGTCAAATAACCCAAGCAAAATGGTCAACCATTGGCACTCAGTTAAATTTTGATATAACTGCTAATGCTTTCTTATATCGTATGGTGCGAAATATTGTGGGGACTTTAATTCAAGTTGGGTTAGGTCGGTTACAAGTTAGTCAAGTTCAAGATATTTTATTAGCCCATGATTTAAAGGCTGGTTCTTATACTGCCCCACCCCATGGTTTATGTCTGATGAGTGTAACCTACCCAGAAACAGTTAAACTATCTTAAATTTTTGTTCCCGTTGCAGGAGATAATTTGTGAGAACAGTTAGTATAAAAACCGATGAAGTAGAAAGAGACTGGTATGTAATAGATGCTCAAGGTGAAACCTTAGGCCGATTAGTTACTAAAATTGCTACGGTGTTGTGTGGTAAGCATAAACCAGTTTATACGCGTCATGTCGATTGTGGCGATTATGTTATTGTTGTTAACGCCGAGAAGGTGCATACAACAGGACGAAAAATGCTCCAAAAGAGATATTATCGTCACTCTGGTTATCCTGGTGGTCTTACCTCCATAAGTTTACGCGACCAGCTTAAAAAGTTCCCAGAGCGAGTTATTGAGCATGCCGTACGCGGAATGTTGCCAAAAAGCCGCTTAGGTGGACAAATGTATAGGAAGCTGAAAGTTTATGGTGGTTCAAGCCATCCACATGAAGCGCAAAAACCTCAAGTAATGGAAGTTAAATAACGGAGAAAGTTCATGGCAGAAACCCAATATTATGAAGGCGTTGGTCGTCGTAAAGTTGCCACCGCCCGTGTTCGTTTGCATACTGGTGGTAGCGGCACAATTAAAGTTAATGACAAACCCATGGATGTCTATTTTCCTCGTAAAGTAGACCAAGTTAATATTCAAAAAGTGCTTCAGGTGACTGGTACGGATGGCCGTTTTGATATTACTGTTAAAGTATCGGGCGGAGGAATTACGGGGCAGGCTACTGCAGTGCAGTTAGGACTTGCTCGTGCCTTATTAAAGGTTGACCCTGAGCGACGTAAGACTTTACGCAAATATCATTTGCTTACTCGTGATGCTAGAGCTAAGGAACGGAAGAAACCTGGCCTCAAGCGCGCTCGTAAAGCACCACAATACACTAAACGTTAATCTTTTCGGTTGTGTAGTTTGTGTATTTAAATAGTAATTAGCTTTAATTTAAAAAAGCTACGCAATAAGTCATTTGCGTAGCTTTTTTTACGTTAAAGTGTTATAGGACTTACGCAAAAGCTAAGTCTACCCCCCTTAATCCCCCCGACATCGGAGGGAGATTTTGCGCCCTCTCCTACCCCCCTTAATCCCCCCGACATCGGAGGGAGATTTTGCGCCCTCTCCTACGTAGGAGAGGGTTGGGGTGAGGTGTTTGCGTAAGTCCTATGTTAAAATCGGTATAAAATCATGATAACCGCTAAACCAAACATCAGAATACTGATTTGGAGTGGGCGGTCAGTTAGAAATACTTCATCAGGTGCGCCTCCATTCCCTTGAACGTGGATAATGTATAAATAACGAAAAATTCCATAGATGACGAAGGGAATTGTGAGCATCATGGCATGGTTATCGGGTAGATTGGGGGCAAAGAAAGTGTAAAAACAGTAAGTCATGACTGTGCCTGCCGTTACAATAGCAATCATCTCATCTAAAAAAGGTAGATTATATTCATTCAAAATTGCTCGTGTTTGAGAAGCCTGCCCTTTGAGTAACAAGAGTTCTTGCCGACGTTTGCCCAAAGCGAGAAATAACGCTCCAAACATAGTAAACACATAGAGCCAGGGCGAGAAGCGTTCTGCTTGAACTAATACCACTCCCCCCCCCACCCGTAGCACAAAACCTGCCGTTATGGCTAAAACATCTATAATCACAACATTTTTTAGTTTAAAAGAGTAGGCTATTTGTAAGATAAGATAACTGACAATGATAAAACCAAAATAAATATGTAAGTTAAAACTAATGGGTATGCAGATGAGCATTAATGCTATTACGGTAATTATGGCCGCTTGGGTAGAAACTTGGCCTGCTGCAATAGGACGGTAACGTTTGATTGGGTGTTGGCGGTCTTTTTCGACATCAACTAAATCGTTGATTAAGTAGACAGTGCCTGATACAAAACAAAGTATTATAAACCCCGCTAGAGTATTGAGGGCAGGTAAAAGGTGGAATAATTTTAAGTCGAAAATTAGAGCAGTGAAAATGAGGCCATTTTTGGTCCATTGTTTTGGCCGTAGGGTTTTTAAAATTCCGATGAGCAAAGGTATATCTCCTTGAAGTAATTAACGGGCATGGTATCTTAATTGAATGGGTTTGGCAAGCTGAATAGCTCATAGTAAGTTGAAAATAACATGACAAAATTAAGATTAGATGTTTTATTAGTTGAGAGAGGCTTGGCGGAGAGTCGTAGTAAGGCGCAGGCTTTAATTATGGCGGGCAAGGTTGAGGTGAATAGCCAAGTTGTCACCAAGGTGGGGACAACTATTTTATCTGAAGCTGTATTAACGATTAAGCATGATTTGCCTTATGTGGGGCGTGGTGGTTTAAAGTTGGCGGCGGCGTTAGATACATTTGCGATAGACCCCCATGGGGCGATTTGTGCAGATGTGGGCGCGTCAACGGGTGGGTTTACGGATGTTTTATTACAACATGGGGCTAGTCGGGTTTATGCGATTGATGTGGGTTATGGGCAATTGGCATGGTCGTTACGGCAAGATGAACGAGTTGTGGTGATGGAACGAACGAATGTACGCTATGTTAATGTTTTGCCTGACCCCATTAATTTGGTGGTGATTGATGTCTCATTTATTTCATTGGCCTTAATTTTGCCACCGATTATTACATGGTTGTCAACGCCTGCTGCTATTATTGCGCTGATTAAACCACAGTTTGAAGCGGGGCGGCATCAAGTCGGTAAAAAAGGAGTTATTCGTGATGAGGCCGTTCATCGGGAGGTCTTAGAAAAAATGGTGGTTTTAGGCTCTCATTTAGGGTTGACTTTATTGGGGTTACGACCGTCACCCATCACAGGCGCGACGGGTAATCGTGAATTTTTGATTCATTGGGGTTGGCAAACTCCGCAAGCGTCGGCTGATGCCTTAATTTTGATAGAAAATTGTATGTTGACTCAGGACGGAAGCAGCATGGTTTAAACGGCTTTAATTGTTTGTCAGAACGCCCTCTAAATAGTAAAATTAGAGTATCAATTGGTTTTGTCACTTCTTAACAAATGTAGGTTATGGGTGGGCATTATGTTAAAATATCTTGGTGGTTCACAATCAGAGTCCAATGACTCAGAAGCCAGTAAAAATGAAACCGACGAATTGTCTCTTGATGAGCCAGGTGAACAGAAAGTATCCGTTAGCCGTCCCGTCGCCATTAGACCTGAATCGGCTAAAAAGCCAGAAACAGAGGATGAAGAGAAAGCGGTACTCAGAGAAAAAATTACTCGCTTGGAATATCGTATTACTTATTTGGAACGAATTGTTAAGGTGAGCCAAATTCTTAATACGGTGCTTACTCTACTCTTGAGCCTTTGTTGCAAATTATTATCCAATCAGCCACTGAACTCATTGACACGGATGCTTGCTCCATTTTGCTGATTGATAAAAATACGGGCGAGTTACATTTTACGGAGGCCACTGGGGGGGTGAGTGAGGCTTTACGAAATGTTTCCGTCCCGCTAGATAGTAGCATTGCGGGGCTAATTGTCCGCACTGACAAGCCCATTTTAATTCGGGATGTAAAAAATGATGAACGCTGGCATCAAGATATTGATAAAGCTCTCAGTTTTGAAACCCGTTCTATTTTAGGCGTTCCTTTAAAGGTGCGTGACCAAGTGATTGGGGCGTTAGAGGTGGTCAATAAGCGTTCGGTGGAAGGTTTTACGCAAGATGACATTCAAATTGCGACCACTTTGGCGGCTCAGGCGGCGGTGGCTTTAGAAAATGCGCGGCTGTTAGATGAGCTACAGAAAGCCTACCGTAATTTAGCCGAGATTGACCAAATTAAGAGTGATTTTGTCAATATTGCGGCGCATGAGCTTCGCACGCCCCTTGCCGTAATTTTAGGTTATGCTAGTTTCCTGCGCGAAAATGTGAAAGGTCAAGCCAGTGAACAGTTAGATATTGTTGTGAACAGTGCCATGCATCTGCGGACTTTAATTGGCGACATGGTCAATTTACATCACATTCAAAGTAATAAAGTCATGTTAGACCGTTCCGTTTTTTCATTGCGGCAACTCATTTTGGATGTATTGGATGAATTTTCCGAGTTGATGAAAGGCCAGCAACAAATTCTGACCAAAAAATTTGTGCCTGATGGCGACCCCTTGAATATTGATGCTGACCGCCAAAAAATTTATTTAGTTTTTGCTAACCTTATTTCGAATGCAATTAAATTTACGCCTGAAGGTGGGCGGATTCATATTAATTTGCAACTTAAGGGTTACAAATATCACATTAACATCATAGATACGGGCATTGGTATCCCTGAAACAGAATATGACCGTATCTTTGACCAATTCCATCAAGTGGAACCCTCGCTCACGCGTAAATATCAGGGCATGGGTTTGGGCTTGTCCATTGCCAAAGGCATGGTTGAGGTTCATCAAGGGCGAATTTGGGTGCAAAGTGTGGTTGGCAAAGGCAGTAATTTTAATGTTATTTTACCGAGCGCGCCCGATGCGTAATCATTTGAGGTAATATAACCGTATTATAAAGAAGTTAAATGTGGGTTTAGCTCCTTTATAATACGGTTGACCCGAACTTGCCAGACATAATTGTTGTGGGTGATATTAACGTAGATGTAATTTTTGCAATTCCTGCCTATCCTATCCCTGGGAATGAAACAGTTGCCTCTGCGGTTCAACTCCATACAGGTGGGTCAGGGGTGAATACTGCCATTGCTTTGGCGAAAATGGACATGGATGTGGGTTTTGTGGGGCGCATAGGGCAAGATGCTCTGGCCAAGCAAGTTTTGGTGGATTTACAGGAAGCGGGCGTAGATTGCTCACAATTACAAGTTGACCCCAAAGTTAGCACGGGGCTGATTTTCATTGCCGTGACGGCGGATGGCGAGCGCACCATGTTTAGCGCACGGGGGGCGAATGTATTTATTGATTCCCGTGCGCTAGATTTGAATTATTTTAAGTCGGCTCGATGGATACACCTTTCGGGCTACTCTTTTTTATCTTACCAACAATATGAAACTCTTCGCATGGCCTTAGATATTGCCGATAATTCGCCCCATACACGGGTCAGTCTTGATATTGGCACCGAGCCAGCCTTACGCGCCCGTTCACAAATCATCCAAATTTTACCACGGGTGGATGTTATTTTTCCTAATGCCGTAGAGTTATCGCTCCTCAGTCAAGGGTTGCCGATTGATGAAGGGGTGGATTATTTGTTAAATGAGCATAAAGCCAACGCGATTGTGGCGAAACAGGGGCGGCATGGCAGCATTTTAGCCACTGGCAATAGCCGCCTTAAGTTGCCTGCGTTTGATGTGGAAGTGAAAGATAGCACTGGCGCAGGTGACTGTTTTAATGCAGGGGTGGTGTTAGGGCGATTGGTGGGCTTAAGTTGGGGCGCATCGTTAGCTTTAGGTAATGCGCTCGGTGGCCTGGCCACAGCCCAAGATGGCGGAGCTTTAACTACTGTTACTAAAAATACCATTTTGAAACTGCTAGAAAAACATTTTTTCCATGAAGCCTGGCAACCTCACCAATCCATCTTAGAGGAATTAGCCGCTTACTTTGAAGGCGTAACTTAAATATTTAGTTATCTGACGACTCGCAGTCATCAGATAACTTCTCAAATTCATCAGAGTTCTTATGAATATTAAACAACCCAACCAACATTGGCTCATTTGGGATGGTCACTGAGGTTTCTGAAGTCGGACTATCGTCTGGGTCAGACGACAAGATAGTAAGCAGAAATTTTATTCCGTCTCCTACCAAGAATGTCCCACGCCACCGATGACTCCCGCGCTCTATACGGCTTGTGAGCGCGCCATTCACATTATTACGCCTGATGGTCAAATTATTAAAGCGGGGCGGGCGGCCATGTTTATTTTGACTGAACTGGGTTATCCCCGTTGGCTTATTGCCCCATTTATGCGCCGACCATTACTATGGTTTGTAGAATTGGGGTATCATGTTGTGGCTGAAAATCGCCCGTTGTTTAGTAAAATTCTTTTTACCGAGTGGCAATTAGCTGTGACTGAACGTGAAAATTTAGCTCCGTTCATATATAAAACGAGCCTCATTTTTGTTGGCGTGCTTTTGGGTATAGGTTTAATTTTTGCCCTTACTAAGGCTAGAATCCGCTAAGACACGCGAAGAAATCGGAAGAAAAAACTTAGCTTTTCTTAGCATACTTCGTGGATTCTGGACAATTAGTTACAATTTATGAATTTACAAGGAGTATTACATGACCGTTAGAAATATCATTATTGTGGGTTCAGGGCCAGCAGGCTTAACCGCCGCCATTTACGCCGCGCGCGGCAATCTGCAACCTCTAGTCATAGAAGGGTATCAACCAGGCGGGCAACTCATGTTGACCTCCGAAGTGGAGAATTTCCCAGGCTTCAAGGAGGGTATCATGGGGCCAGATTTGATGATAAATTTTCGCGCCCAAGCTGAACGTTTTGGGGCGGAGTTCATTACCAAAGATGTCACGCGGGTAGAGTTGGCGGGCGAGGTTAAAAAAGTGTGGGTTGATGATGAACTTTATGAAGGCCAGGCCGTCATTGTATCAACGGGCGCATCGGCCAATTTGTTGGGGCTGCCCAATGAAAG
>JFJP01024508.1_pt1 | contig 16607 bp, 20 predicted proteins | sample 431651 | NCBI WGS metagenome assembly JFJP01 (sample SAMN02602958, study PRJNA72255) | Microbial mat metagenome, whole genome shotgun sequencing project. | biome: fresh water; feature: sink hole; material: water; isolation source: purple microbial (photo- and chemosynthetic) mats found in... | reverse complement strand
CATTCTTTAATTATGTTCAAGATATTATGTTTTAAACATAAAGGAATACGAAGATGAAATCAAATCCTTTTTATTACGGCGGAGCTGTTGGAGATGAGCATTTTTGCAATAGGGTCTCGGAGATAAAAGAGCTTCGTACTGATATGTTATCGGGTTTGAATATCCTCATTTATGCGCCGAGGAGATTTGGCAAGACCTCTTTTGTGCTCAAAACACTCGAAGAGTTGGAGGGGGAGAGGGTCAAGTATGTTTTTTTGGACTTGATGTATCTCTCCACCGTCGATGAATTTATCAACAAATATTTTAATGTCTTAGCAAAAAGCCTAGAAGAGCCGACAGACAAAGTGGTGAACTTCTTCAAATCCATCTTAAAGCTTCGCCCAAATATCAATGTCAATTTTGACTCTGCTGGAAATCCGAGCTTTTCGCTAGCCATGAGCAATGAAGATAGGACAAAAGCCCTTGAGGATGTGCTAAATATTCCGTATGAATTTGCAAAAAACGGGCAAAAGATAGTGGTGGTCTTCGATGAGTTTCAGGAGATTGTGGGTTTGGAGCTAGAGTCCAAGCTACGAAGTGTCATCCAACGCCACGGCGACAAGGTGGCGTATATATTTATGGGGAGCAAAAAAAGCTTGCTCCATCAGATGTTTTTGGACAAATCAAGACCTTTTTATAAGTCCGTCAAACACTTCAAGATACAAGAGATAGCAAAGGAGTCGTGGCGGGAGTTTGTCGCTAGCAAATTTGCGGCGACGGGCAAGCGGATAGATGATGGGTATATAGATGCTATTTTTCGACTGACAAAGGGCTTTCCTTATTACACACAGCAGTTTGCCTATGAGCTATGGAATATGACCGATGAGCGAGTGGATGACGAGATTTTTGCAAAAACGCAAAACACGATAATGGAGCGAGAAGAAGACCTCTTCGCCGTAGAGTGGGACAATCTCACGCCAAACCAAAAAAAGAGCGTCAAAATCATACTAGACAAAGGCGGCAAAAGCCTGTACGATGAGCAGTATCTAGCGAAATATCAGATAAAATCAGGCTCATTTCAAACAGCGCTGGGCGGTCTGGTCAAAAAAGACATCATCGACAAAACGGCAAGCGAGGGCTATTATTTCCAAGACCCGCTTTTTGAGTTTTGGATGAGAGGGAGGAATGGTTAAAATGAAAGACAAATACCGATGCGGATGGGTCAAGCTAAGCGACCCCGTGTATGTAGCGTATCACGACGAGGAGTGGGGTAAGCCGATACACGACGACAACGCACTTTTCGAGCTTTTCAGCCTTGAGACCCAATCGGCGGGGCTAAGCTGGCTAACGGTGCTCAAAAAACGGGATGGATATAGAGAGGTTTTTGGCGGATTTGACCTTGAAACTGTAGCGGCGTTTGACGGTGATGATGTGGCTAGGATACTAGATAGCGGCAAGGTGATAAAGAGCAAGCCAAAGATAGAGGCGATAATCAACAATGCAAAGCTATTTTTGGACATAAAAAAAGAATATGGCTCGCTAGATGCGTACTTCTGGGGCAAAGTGAGTGGCAAAACTATCGTAAACGACATACCCGACTACCGCACCGCCACCTGCCACACTCAAATATCCGACGAAATCACAAAAGAGCTCAAAAAAAGAGGTTTCAAATTTATCGGTTCGACTACGATATACGCCTTCATGCAAGCGTGCGGGATTGTGGATGACCATGAGAATGGGTGTTTTTGCAAGATAAAAGCATAATTAATAAAATAATAGTAATTAGCTTGATATTTTCGGTATTTTTATATACAATTAACAAAATATTAGTAATTAACAGGAAATATTAAGCTATATGGTCACTTCATACAAAGTTGATGAGTTGTTAACTCAAACCAAGAAGTCGGTACGAAACGAACGAATTGCGCTAGGGCTAACGCAAAAAGAGTTTGCGGGCTTTGTTGGTTTGAAATACGCGACATATAGATTTTTTGAACAAGAGGGTAAAATCTCGCTAGAGGGATTTTTGCTTGTGTTGAATACTCTGAACAAAAGTATTGAGTATAAAAAATTTCTTGACGGATTTGAGTTTGAAAACGCCAAGGAGCGGGTAAAATCAGAGCCAAATATCTCACAAAACAGTATGACAAAACCTATCGTATCGGCGTCGCAAAAACAGATTACGCTAGATAAGCAGATATTTGGAAACGAGCTGTTTTATAGTGTAGAAAACGGGCATATTTACGAGGTTTCTACATTTATCTCCATCATGCTCTCAGGCTACGACGACGAGAGGCTGGCTCTGCTTTTGCGGTATTTTGGGGCGGATAGGCTAAAACCGTACATCTTAAAAGAAAAAAACATTGACCTCTTGAAAAAATTTAACAAGCATTTGTCGTATTTGAAGAGACGAGACTAAGATGCTAGCAAAAACAAAACAGCTCTTGGATGCTTTGGCTCAAAATGAGTTTTTTGGGCGGCATGATGTGAGATTTGTGGGCGGCACGGCGTTGTCTCACCTTATAAATCACCGCCTCTCCGAAGATTTGGACTTTGCCATGCTTGAGTTGCCTGTGGGCGAGATAGAAGAGATGATGAGCTTTTACGGCGCAAAGAAGATAAGTCACGACGCTTTGGCGGTCGATTATGCCCAAAACGAAGGCGGCGACCTGAATGAGTGTCATCTCAAATATATTTTGGACGACACCAAAGTCGAATTTTTTACCCCACCGTTCAACCTCCATGAAAAAGAGATTTGGACGACCGAGCCGACAAGCCAATATGAACAGACAAACCTAAAAATAGCCTCTTTCAAGACCATAATGTATATGAAAAGTATGGCGTTTTGGAATAGGAAAAAATATCGAGACCTTTTCGATGTTTATTATGCGATTACAAATGTCGAGGGCTACGAGGTGAGGGATTTTGTAGAGAACTATCTAAAATACAATATCACATACACAAAAAAAGCGCTGCACGAAAAGATAAAAAGCAAAGCCGCATTCTATGAAAAGCCGACAGATGAGGGCATTGGAGGATTGGTCGAAAATCCAAAACCGTATGAGTGGTATCGTGGCAAGTTGGAAGATATGATTTATGAGGTGTATCTTGGGGAGCTGTATGGGTGACGATCTTCTCTTCTTAGCTTGATATTTTATAATAGAACAGGGTATAAAGCTGATGCTTGGGTTAAAATAGCAAAAGGAGACAACAGATGCTTATAGACTTTTCGACGCTGAGCGAAACTAGAAAATACAAAATAATGAGTAATACGATTTTTCCTCGTCCGATAGCGTGGATTTCGACTGAGGAGGGTGGGGTGGTAAATCCGGCACCTTTTAGCTACTTTGCCCCTATCAGCTCCGAGCCGCCGTGCGTGGTGGTCTCTATCGCCAAAAAAGAGGACGGAGAGCCCAAAGATACGCTTCGCAATATACTTAGTCGCAAGGTATGCACTATCAATTTTGCACACAAAGAGCTGCTAGATGATTTGAAAAACAGCGCCGAAGAGCTACCGCCTGAGGTTAGCGAATGCGATGAGTACGGTATTCGGACAAAAACAGTTATTGACGGCTTCCCGCCTATGGTTGAGGATGCCAGATGTGCGCTGTTTTGCGAATTTGTGCAAAAAGTGGAGTTAAACAACAGATATGCGCCGCTCATTTTAGAGATAAAGCATGTATATCTGGATGATGACGCTGTGGATGAGAGATTGAATGTGAATTTGCAAAATATCGGACGGGTTGGGATGGAGTTTTTGGTCGATTGCGTGAGGGTGCCGTAAGTGGAAAGATATAATCAAAAAATAGCCGAATTTAAAAATCTATATGTGAGCTACGGCGAGGGCGATGTGCTACACGGCGTGAGTCTCGATATTGATGAGTTAGAACACACGGCGATACTGGGCGCCAACGGTAGCGGCAAGTCCACGCTTATTAAGCTCTTTTCAAACGATATTTATCCAAGAGTGCGTGCAGACTCGTCCAAAAAGATGTTTGGGCAGGAGCGGTGGAGTATTTTTGAGCTCAAAAGCCGTCTAGGCATCATAACGAACGACTTTCACTACTACGCCCAAAATATGGCGCCCAATATCAGCTGTTACGAGCTGGTCGTAAGCTCATTTTTTAGCTCCATCGGCGTGATAGAGCATCAAGAATATACGGATGAGATGAAAGACAAAGCGGTGGCGGCGATAGGCAAGGTCGGCATAGAGCATCTGATGCACAAGCCGCTGTGCGAGATGTCTACGGGTGAGCTACGCAAATGCCTTATCGCACGGGCGCTCTCTTTGGAGCCAAAAGCCCTGCTTCTGGATGAGCCGACAGTCGGGCTAGATATGAGGGCGCAAATAGAATTTTTGGACGGGCTGCGAGCCCTTGCTAAGGAAAAGACGATAATTATCATCACACATCATGTCGAAGAGATTTTCCCCGAAATCAAAAAAGTGCTACTACTCAAAGAGGGCAAAATCTTCAAATACGGCACAAAAGAAGAGGTGCTGACGAGCCAAAATCTCTCCGAGACATTCGGTGTATCCGTAGAACTAGGGCTTGACGGCGAGAGATATTTTGTCAAATCAATGAGAAAAAACGATGAATTTTAGGATGCTTTTATGTTTAAGATTTTATATATTTTTGTGATTTGCGCTTTGATGTTTGGCTGTTCTTCAAAGCAAGGCTCAAAAACAAATACCCCGATAATTATGAATTCGGAGTGCCATAGCGCAATTTTTCAAGGAAGCTGCAGAGATAAAAACGGAAATCTGATAGATTTGAATTTAGATAAAAAATAGCAATTCAATAGGATTGAAAGTAGATGTTCAGTTACACAAAATCCAAAAGGCAAGCTATGAAACAAGCGATAAATATACGGCTTAAGAAAGACACGAGAGAGGTGTATTAATGAACTTTAAATACATTTTTATTTTACTTTTCGCTATTTTTGCGAGCGCCTCCGAGCCAAACTTCGCCAAATACGATGGCACAGCCGTAATCCTGGATGTTAACACCTCTAAACGCATAATATATGGCGATGCAAGAGCCGATGAGCGGCTATCTCCTTGTTCGACTTTTAAAATCCTCAACTCCATTATCTCGCTAGACACCGAAGCAATCAAAGATGAGAACGAAACGATAAAGTGGGATGGCACGGCACGGGAGTATCCATCTTGGAACCGTGACCATACGATGCGTTCGGCTATGCCTGTATCCGCAGTTTGGTTTTACCAAGAGCTAGCCCGTCGTGTCGGCGGCGGGATGATGCAGATAGGGGTGACGGCGGCGGAGTATGGGAATATGGATACGACTGAGACGCTTACGGACTTTTGGCTTGGCGGCGGAAGTCTAAAGATTTCGGCGAATGAAGAGGTGGATTTTTTGGTTCGGATGATGAGCGGTAAGCTTCCTTTTGCGCCTCGTGCGGTGAGTATTGCCAAAGAGATTATGACGCTAGAGTCAAAAGAGGGTTATAGATTTGGTGGGAAGACGGGAAGTTGCGGTGGTATTGGGTGGTTCGTTGGGTTTGTGGAAAAAGAGGGCAAGACAAAAGTGTTTGCTTTTAATATCAAGGGCGAGGGTGCAAATGGCGCTTTGGCTAAGAAAATTGCTGTGGAGTATTTGAAAGAGGTGAAATGAAGCCGGGTAGAAGTTCTACCCGTGTTTTAGCCTTATAGAGCTGTTACATTCTCAGCTTGTGGGCCTTTGTCGCCTTGACCAACAGTATAGCTTACTCTTTGGCCTTCTTCTAGAGAAACACGACCATAGCTGCTACCGTTAGTATTTATTTGACGAAAGTGTACGAATATATCCTTACCGCCATTTTCTTGTTGGATAAATCCAAAACCTTTTTCGCTGTTAAACCATTTAACAGTTCCGTTCAATACATCTGCCATTTACGATACCTTTGTTTGTAGAGTACACCTTGTTTCCAAGGCGCTTGAAAATATAAAAATCGAGTCTTCTATTTCAATGGGCATAATTATATCTAAATTATCAATACATTCATACTTTTTCTTAAATAATCGGCAAAGCCCGTGATTATAGGCTCTCATTCTACACCGTGCCAACGGGTAAATAAAACTCCAACTCAAATTCTCCGCTTTCGTCCAAATCCAGGAAGTGATTTTTGCCTGTTACAATCTTTAATATGCGAAAATCACAAAGCAAAAATAAAAGGACAAATAATGAAACTGCAAGAGCTTGAGGCGACAAAAGTAATACTATCGGTGTTAGGCGAACGAGGCGTACTCAAAAGCGAAGAGGAGCTAGCCATAATCCTCAAAAAACGCTTAACCAAAAAAGAGATGAAAGCAATAAACGCCTACACGATAGGAGCCGACAAAGCAGAAACCGCAGAGGCAATGAGTGTGGATGAGGAGAGATTGGCTGGGCTAGTAGCCTCCGCCGTCAAAAAAATCAAAAACGAGTCGGTGCATCGGGAGTTTTATACGGTGAGTTTGACAAAATAATTTTTGTTAGAAAAGTTGACAATAAATTTTTTGTCAACGCCCTTTCGGAGAGAAAAAAAGTTTCCCGACTCTATCGATATGCTCTTTCAGCTCCATATTTTCTATCGCCCCATACTCGCACAAGTCTATACTATAAAGAGTCGGCAGATCGTCTAGTTCGTTTTTGACGCTTGCTAGCTCGTCGTTTGATAGACTATCCGCAAAGATGCAGAGGTCTATATCGGAGCCTGGGCGGTAGTTGCCTTTGGCTCTTGAACCGTAGATTTTGACCTCTTTGATTGACGGATGAGCGGCGAATACGGAGTTTATTTGTGAGATTGTCTCCTCTGTGAGACCGTATCTCATATGCTCTCTTTTGCGGCTAGCTCGCCCAGTTTGGCAACCAAGGCTTTAAAAGCCGCAAAATATCTGCCCGTAATAGCATCCGTGATGGCGGCGACTCTGCCTTCGTCGTATGTATGAGATGTTTCGTTGTGGCTTATTATCATGCGCATCCACGCATCGCCGTCCTCTATGATACCGACTTTAAACGCCTCTCTTGCCGTGTCTTTGGAGCCGATGAGCCCTATCACGCCTCTATTTTCCAAAAAATCTTTTAGCGTTTTCCATGCAAGCTCATGTGTGTATTCAAATGCTTGTATGAGTCCTTGCTTTTCGAGGTTGCTAAGCTCTCTCGTCTCGCCTAGTTTCACGGCATCTTTTAGTTGTGCAAAGGCTTTTTTGAGGTTTGAAAACCGTTGAATCCATCTTACATCTTGGCTCATTTGTGCATCAGTTCGAGTTTTTTGTATTTTAGCATTTTAGTTTCTTACTTTTTGCATATCATCATCACAAACCCCGCACCTCGTCGGCAATTTTTGCCATTGAGATGATGCTGGTTAAGTGAAACTCGTAGTCAAATCTATCATCGTAAGTGAAGAGAAAGTGTCCGCTGAGGCAGAGGTCAAAGCGCTCTGTGAGGCGTAGATGCGGAAACTTCGCATACATATAGTTCTCGTGAGAAAAGTCGGCGATAAAGTCTCGTAGTGCGCGCTCTCTCATCCGCCGATGCCCGGCCAAATCGCCGTAAAAGCTCATATTGTGAGCCGCCAACGCAGTGTTTGCGTAGATTTTTTCTATCCCTATTTCGCCTAGTTTTTGAAGTGTGGTTTTGTCTCTTTGATAGAGAATGTCGGCGGCTTTTGCATCGGCTCCGGCTCTATCGGCGTGAGCCGTGAACGAACACGCACCGCCAGGGACAGTCCAGTATCCTTTTGCCTGCCAGCTCCTCTGCACGAAGCCCAAACATGGCGAGATACTCTTCGTAAGTGCGCCCGATAAATATTACGGTGTCTAGTTCTAATTTGGACATGATTAATTCCTTGTATGTTTTTGTATTTGTGTATATATTATGATTGTGTGTTTGTGTAGTTGCGGCGCTTAGCGCCAGATGAAAGAATGGGCAAGGAGAGTATGCACAGATAATTTATCCGTCATGATACCCTCCTTATTTTTTCGTAATTATACGGCGTTAGTTCTTTTGTCGCAAGAAAATTCTAGGCTTTTACCCCGCCGTGCACCATATCATTAATGACGCTAAATAGTTTTGCGCTTGCCTCCTCGGCGTCTTTGAAGCTTTTGAGTATATTTTCTCCGTTGCTTAGTATTTCGCCCTCTTGTACTATTTTGACAACCTTGATGATATTGTCGTGTACTAGCTTGTGCGGTGCGTCGATGGCTGCGTAGTGAGGAGAGTGCGAATATTTTTGCTTGCCGGCTCCGTTATACCATTTACCAAATCGGCACGATGTATGGTCTGCTAGGGCTTTGCTAGAATCTCTCAAAAATACTGCCGAATAGCCGTTCACTTTGAATACTATATGGTCTAGTTTGATGAGGTTTGAGAATACCTCCTCTGAGACCATTGCCGTGTCGCTTTTGATTTGCGCATTGTTGCTTAGTAGTCCGTCGATGCTCTCTCTGAATGCGCCTAGTTCTTTTTGTGATGCCGCCGCCATCTCTTGCATACTCTCGGTTCTGTCCAATATTCCGCTTGAACTCTGTTTTAGCACGGAGATTGTGCCTTCTACCTCAAGCGTAGCTTTTTGCGTTCTCTCTGCTAGTTTTCGTACCTCGTCGGCAACGACTGCAAAGCCTCTTCCGTGCTCGCCAGCTCTTGCCGCCTCTATCGCCGCATTTAGCGCTAGAAGGTTTGTTTGGTCGGATATATCTTTAATGAGTGCAATAACATTTGAGATACTAGTAACCGATGTGTTTAGCTCATCGCTTGAGTGTCTAGTCTCCGATACTGCATATACTATTTTTTCCAGCGAATCCTCTATGATATGGGTATTTGACTGAACATCTTTGGCGTTATTTGATGCCGTTTCGTTGAGCTGCGTTACATTGCTGATTTTTTGCATAATATTTTCAAATCCATGATGCAGCTCACTAACGCCTGAGTTGATTCCGGATGTTAGGGTTTCCGTTATGGATAGAAGCGTTTGAGACTCTTTGTCGCTTTGCTCGGAGACGACTTTTGCCTCTTGCGTTCGTTTCATTTCTACATCTAGCGAATAAAATAGTTTTGCCAGCTCATCTACGGTGATATTAAACGCTTTAGCTATCCGACCTAGTTCATCATTGGAGTCTATGATTACTTTATCGGCTGCACTTATCGCTTGTGCGTCATGGCGAAGTTTGTTTTCTAATACCTCTATTCCTTTTGTTACCCTTTCTATAGGGTTGCCTATCGATTTTTGGATGATGCCGGTAAGAACTATGACAATCAAAATATTGATTGCGGTATTCATATAAAACTGTCTAAAAAGCCCATTCGCACTCTCATCGACAATAACATTAACTGCGTCGAGCGGTTTTGCCGCAACACAGTAGCCTACAGTTTTGCCGTCAAAATCTTTTAGCGGTTCGCATGTAGCAAAGTAACTGCCTGTTTTAAAGTATCCGCCTTTTGCACCGGAGAGTATATCTGCTTCTTTGAGCTCGGCAAATAGCTTCATATCGGTAGAGTCGGCTTTTTGAGAGAGTCCGAAATTGCCTATTGATTTCATATCTTTATCAAAAGTATCTACGACTCTTTTATCCATCAAGAAGATGACGCTCGTGTTGGAGTCTTTTTTGATTTTTGATACTACTGAGTTGAAACTTTGCATAAACTCTATAGAGCCTATGTATTCAGAGCCGTCCATAATTGGAGATATACCCCTGACGGACAAGCCACCCTTCCCGGTTTCTAAGGCTACAAGCGGTTTTTTGGTCTCTTTTACTTTTAGTAGCGTGTGCCTAAAACCGCTGAGGTCATCTCCAAATTTCTCAGGCTCCCAGTTTCTCAAAAAGCTCTTTACATCTTTTGTGTGGATGTGTATCTGTATATTTTTGAACTCCGTGTTTTCTTTGTAAGTTTTTACGAGTCCGCCTAGTGCGTCTATCGCTGTTTGCCTATTGCCTGTTTTTAAGGCGTTTACGACATGGATATTGTTCGCTATATTGATGGCGTTTGTTATGCCGACCGACTTTTTGGAGCCTAGCTCGTTATTTACAGCAAGTTTGATGTCGTTGGAAATATCCGTGTATGTGTGTTGCTCTACGGCGTCTTTTGAGATATAGACATTAGTTAGCGCTGCCAGCATCCCGATAAGAATAGAGATAATAAGCGGAATTTGAATCTTTTTTGCAATGGATAAATTTTTAATCATTATTGTGCACCATGCCTTTAATTTATTTTTTTGTCATATCAATATAAATAATATGAAAACTAATCTTAATAAAGCCCTCCGAACAGCTCAAGATGAGTCAGGTATAACCGCACATCAAACTCTAGTTGTCCGTATGAGGGTTCAATATTTGTGCAGAGCGCATAAAACGCCTTGTCGTGCTGTTTTTCTTTGAGGTGGGCTAGTTCGTGGACTACTATCATTCTCAGGAACTCTTCGGGGGCGGTTTTGAATGTGGAGGCTATGCGGATTTCGCTTTTGCTTTTGAGCTTGCCGCCTTGCACTCGTGAGCTAAATGTATGAAGTCCGAGGGCGCCGTGTAGTTCGCTTAGTTTGCCGTCATATATGGCTTTGGAGATTGGCTGTGACTTTCGCATGTGCTCATTTTTGAGCGAAATTGTAAAATCATACAGCGCTTTATCCGTTGTTACGGCGTGCTTTTTCGGGTATTTTTTGAGGATGTATTTGCCTAGATTTTCTTCGTCTATTAGTCGGCGTACCTGCTCTTTTGTGTGTTCTGGATAGTGGGTGATGTATTTTAGTTTTGGCATATTTGTTTTTTAGTTGCCAAACTCAACCCTATCTCTTCCGCCGTCTTTTGCGGTATACAGGGCATCATCGGCTCTTTTTGAGCAGCTTGAAGGAGTGTCATACTCCCTAAAAGTAGATACGCCAAAGCTAGCCGTCACTTTGCCGACTACGGCAAATTCGGTTTTTGCTATCTGGGCAAAGTATCATAAACTCTTCGCCTCCCCAGCGTCCAACTTTGTCGATGGCTCTTGTGTTGTTTTTGAGTATCTTAGCAAACTTTTGCAGCACCGTGTCGCCTATCTCGTGGCCATAAGTGTCATTGACCGATTTGAACTTGTCTATGTCTACGATAATTACCGAAAAAACAGTTTTGTGTCTGCCATAAAGCTTTGCCAGTTTGCAAGCCCCGTTAGGGTGTCTGTGAGCGCCAACTCCTCCGCTAGCTTTTTAGCCGTAATGTCATGGCTGATGGAGTAGTAGCTGATAATTTTGCCGCTAGCGTCCTCAATCGGGTTGATTGTGGCATCTATCCAGTATGTCTGCCCATCTTTGGCTCTGTTTCTTATATCTCCATGCCAAGCCTGCCCTTTGCTTATGTGCTCCCAAATATTTTTAAAAAACTCTTGCGGATTGTCCGGATGCCTGACGATGTTGTGTGATTTGCCTATTAGCTCAGCTTTTGTATAGCCGCAAATCATACAGTAAGCTTTGCTGACATCTATTATTTTGCCGCTTGCATCGGTAGTTGATGTGATTATGTATTCGTCAATTTTTTCTAACTGCGCCGCTACGAGGTTGTTTTTTGACACTATCTGTTTGCGCATCCCTTCAAGAGCAACGGATAGTTCGGACACCTCCGTAGAGCCTTCGTACCCTGCAAAACTTACATTTTCTTCGTTTCCAAACTGTATAGACTTTTTCGTTAGCGACTCTATGGACGAGGCTATCAGGGCACTTAAAATGTACGCTATGCCAATACCTAGCCCAATATCAAAGATGATAAACCAAAAGCTTCCCTCAAAACCTAAAAAATCCAGAGCTATAAAGATTGACTCTGTAAATAGTAGAGCAAAAAGTATTTGTGTTTTTATGGATATATTATTCATTTTTGTGCCCACTCGTTTTTTTGATGCTAGCTATGATAGATATAGCCAGCACGCCTATGACAAATCCAAGCGAAAGAAGTGTCGGGATTTTGTAAAACTCCACAATAAGAAGTTTGATACCGATAAATACAAGTATGACGGCAAGTCCGTATTTGAGAAGCTCAAATCTATCCGCCATATCGGCAAGGATAAAATAAAGCGCCCTTAGTCCCAAAATCGCAAATATATTTGAGGTATAAACGATGAACGGATCGGTGGTAACGGCAAAAATAGCAGGGATGCTGTCTACTGCGAATATGAGGTCGGTAAACTCTATAAATACAAGCACGACAAAAAGCGGAGTTATCCAAGTTTTGCCGTCGATTTTTACAAAGAATTTTTCTCCGTGGTAGCCCTCTGTTATTTTGAAGTTACTCTTTAAAAACTTGATAATAAAGTTATTTTCAATATCCCCACTATCTTCTCCGGCTTTGAACATCTTGATTCCTGAAAAGAGCAAGAATGCGCCAAATATATACAAAACCCAGTGAAATTCGCTTACAAGCGCCGCACCGATAACAATCATAATCGAGCGAAGTATCAAAGCGCCGAAAATTCCGTATAAAAGCACCCTTTTTTGGTATATTTCCGGTACTTTGAAGTATGTAAAAAGCATTACAAAAACAAAAAGATTGTCTACGGCTAGTGACTTTTCGAGGATATAACCTGTTAAAAACTCAAGGCTCTTTTGGCTTGCCACCTCTTCGCCGTATTTACCTCCCAGATAAAAATATAGCCACAGATTGAATGTCATAGCGACACATACCCATACAATCGACCAAGTAAGAGCCTCTTTTGTGGTAACTTTTGCGTCACCTTTGCGACCGAGCATGAAAATATCTATAAGTATCATAGCGATTACCACTACGAAGAAAACTCCTAGCATCCATGGCTCGCCTACTGTTTGAAGTTGCATATTTATACTTCCTTGTTCATGTTCTGATATGCCGTATTTCACCAAGCGCAAAGCCTGGCGCATTTGTCGATAGCGATTGGTTAAAAGCTTTTAGTTAGAATACCAAAAAAATAGTAGGAACAATAGATGAAAATAACAAAAAATAGCGTAGTTACCGTAGATTATAGTGTTGTGGATGCCGAGGGAAATCTTGTAGATGAGGGCGCACAGCCTATCGTATATCTGCACGGCGGGTATGACGGCGGGCTTTTCCCAAAGATAGAGAGCGCACTTGAGGGCAAGGAGGTCGGCTACTCCGTGGATGTGGAGCTTGCTCCGGAAGATTCTTTCGGTGATTATGAGGAAGATCTTGTGGAAGTAGAGGAGCGCTCTGCTTTTCCTGATGATATACAACTGGGTATGCAGTTTGAAAGAGGCAAGGGCGATGAGGCTGACTCTTTGTTATATATGGTCACCGATATAGCTGACGATAGGGTGACGCTTGATGCTAACCACCCTCTTGCCGGACTTGTTCTGAAATTTTCATGCACGGTGACGGGTGTACGAAGCGCAACCCCTGAGGAGCTGAAAGAGAAAGCGGCGATACAGTAGCCGCTAATTGTCATGTTTGTATAAAATATAAGTTTTCTGCCGCCTTGTGCGGCTAGCTTCAGCGGCATAGCGCCTAGCGTAGCCAAACGGGTTTTACCCGCTTGGCGTACTAATTAGTGCTTGTATAGTCGTCTGAGCTTATCATCTAGCGGAGCCATTATCTTGTAAAATGCCGGAACGACGAAGAGGCTAAGAAGCGTTGAGAGTAGAAGCCCGAATATGACGGTTACTCCCATCGGCGATTTGACCCCTGAGCCTTCGCCTACGGAGAGGGCGAGGGGGAGCATCCCGAAGCACATTGCGGTCGTGGTCATAAGAATAGGTCTTAGCCTAGATACGCCCGCTTCTATGACCGCTTCGTTTAGCTACGACGAGGGTGGAGTTTTTGCCCACAAGCCCCATTAGCAGCATCAGCCCCATCATACTAAAGAGACTCATATTCATCCCAAAAGCAAACAATCCGATAAACGCCCCCGTAAAGCTAAGCGGAAGCGCACTCATGATGACGATAGGTTGTAGCGGCGACTCGTATAGTGAGGCGAGGATGAGATATATCATGATGGTCGCCGCAATGATAGCCGTACCAAATGCTGCATTTGACTCACCCATATACTTAGCGTCTCCGTCAAGTTCGTAAGAGACTCCGTCAAGCAGCCATTTGTCTTTGTTCTCCTCTACGGTTTTAACTAGCGCATCTAGGGCGAGCCCATCTTTTAGGTCACTTGCTACAAGAGCCTGTTTTTGCCTGTCGCGCCTTTTTATCGTCGTCGGCGACTTCTCATCTGAAATCTGGGCGATAGAGGAGAGCAGTATCATCTCGCCTTTGTCGTTTCGTATCATTAGCCGCTCTATCGCATCTTTGTCCGCCCTGTCCTTATCGCTTAGACGCACCGTGATGTCGTACTCCTTGCCGTTTTCTCGTAGGTAACTTACCGCATTTTCTCCTGAGAATGCCGTGGCTACCAGATTTGCCGCATCGCTTGCTCTTATGCCCAGCCTTGCAGCGTTTTCGGTAATTATATTGACTGATATTTCAGGCGTTTTGGGCTGTATGTTGCTTTGTATGTCGTTCGTTCCTTTGACGCTTTTTAGGTACTCCATCAGCTTTGTTGCGCTCTCCTGTGCCAGCGTTGCGTCTTTGGCTTTTAGTATCAAAAGAAACGGTGCATTTATCTCGTATCCGCCGACATCGTTGACCTCGGTGACCCCTATTTTCATCTCTTTAAAAGCGGAGAGTTTTTGCCTCGTCTCCTCCATCACTTCGGATTGTGAACGCTTCCTCTCCCCTATCGGTTTTAGCTTCACAAACATCGACGCCTCGTGTATTTTTTTGTCGCTCCCCTTGCCTAGAAGTAGCGAACACTGTTCGGTCTCCGCAAAGCTTGTGATGATTTTTTGCGCCTCCAGCGTCCTTTTTTTCATCTCCTCCATAGATATGCCCGGCTGTGCCTTTATGCTCACATCAAACTGGCTTTTGTCCTCTTTTGGCATAAATACCATTCCAAGACCGCTTGAAAGTACGATGGAGAGCATGAACACCCCGAGTGCCGAAAAAAGCGTCGTTTTTTTGTGTTCTAGCGCCCATGTCAAATGCTTTTTGTATGTCGCCTCCAAAGCCTCGAAGATATACTCTGTTTTGTGATAAAACGCCGAGTGCTTAGGGCTTGCCACAAGGGAGCTTATCATCGGTATGAGCGTGACGGCTATGATGTACGAGACGACGACTGCACCCACCACCGTGATGCCAAAGCTCGTAAAGAACCGCCCGACGATGCCGCTCATATTTGCGATAGGGATGAAGACGGCTAGAAGCATTGCGGAGATGGCGAGGATGGAAAACGATATTTCACCCACCCCCTCCTTCGCCGCTTGTAGCCTAGGCACTCCCTCTTCTAGTTTTTTGTAGATGTTTTCGATGACCACTATTGCGTCATCGATGATGATACCGATGGCGAGCGTGAGGGCGGTGAGTGTGAGGAGGTTGAGCGTCTGCCCCGTCCATCCCAAAATGGCGAGTACGCCCAGAATCGATACGGGAAGCGACAATGCCGCCACGACGGTAAGCGTCGTATTGCGCAAAAACAAAAAGACGACGAGAGATGCCAAGAAACAACCCAGAACTAGGTCAAACTGCACGCTGGATAATGTGTCTTTGATAAATACGGTCGCATCGAAAATCATCGTGACGCCAAACTCTTTTGAGAGCGCTTGCAGTTTCGGTAGTTCCGCTTTTATGGCGTCGGCTATCTCTATTTCGTTTGCGCCTGTGATTTTTTTGACTTGTAGTATTACCCCGGGTTTGCCGTTTAGGTTTGCATAGCTTCGCTCATCCGCTATAGCGCTCTGCACGGTTGCGACATCGCTAAGCTTCACACCGTCTTTTATCTTGATGTTTTCAAGCTCTGTCACATTTTGAGAGTCGGCGTCTACGGAGATTAGCCACTCTTTTTTGTCCGCTATGATGCGCCCGCCGTCTCTTTTGATGTTTTCGGCGTTGATTTTTGCGGCTAGTTCATTCAGGTCTACGCCGTATTTGGCTAGAGCCGTGGCGTCCGGGTGTATCTTGACCGTCTTTTTGCGTAGCCCCACCACATCCACGCCCCCGACGCCTCCCAGTCGTTGAAGTTTTGGCTTTATCACCTCGTCTGCATATGTCATCATCGCCTGTGTATTGTTCGCCTCCGCACTCACAAACAGTGTCATGACGGGCGGCGAGCCTAGTGAAAACTTATCGACTATCGGTTTGTCCACTTCAACTGGGAGCATGACGGAGGAGACTTTATCTCGCACATCGTTGACCGCTTCTTCTAGCGGTTTTTCAAGCGAGAACTGCGCTACGACGACTGAGACGCCCTTTGAGCTATCAGAGCTGACAGACTCTAGGTTTGAGATGCCGCTTATCGCCTCTTCTAGCTTATCACTCACCTTGCTCTCCACGATGTCGGCTGATGCCCCTTTGTAGAGCGTGGTGATGATGACTACTGGAAAGTCCACATTCGGATAGAGTGCGGCAGGCATTTTAAACTTTTCCGTTAATCCAAAAAAGATAAGCGCCAATGCGAACATTATCGTAGTTACGGGTCTCTTGATGGCAAATTTATACATTCTCGCCTACTTTGTTTTGATTTGACCGTCGCCGAATGTGCCGACTTTTACGCCGCTACCCTCAGCTTCTGCGTTTAACTTTTTGTTGTTTTGGTTGACTGCGGGGTAGATTTTTGTGATTTTGGTGCATTTACCGCTTGTTTTGCCATCGTAAGCGTAGC
>JFJP01027445.1_pt1 | contig 16608 bp, 11 predicted proteins | sample 431651 | NCBI WGS metagenome assembly JFJP01 (sample SAMN02602958, study PRJNA72255) | Microbial mat metagenome, whole genome shotgun sequencing project. | biome: fresh water; feature: sink hole; material: water; isolation source: purple microbial (photo- and chemosynthetic) mats found in... | reverse complement strand
CTTTGAGAGCGTTTTAGAGAAGAATCGGCTTGGAAAGGCTCTTGGTCCATTTTTTAGGGTATTTATGGAAAATTTTGAGTGGATTTTAAAGATTTTATGATGAATTGGGGAAAAACCCCGCAATAATTTTAATTATTTTCATAATTTTGATAAATTTGCATTATTTTTTGAAAAAAACAAAATTTATCATTTTTTTTCTTTTCCAAAGCACCACTTTTTTTCATATTATTTCTAATCATAATTTGTCTTATTGCCCTTCTTCGTGAGATTCTGAATTCGCAACAAATTCTGCAGCAATTCCCTTTCCCTTTTTTGCAAAAACTCCACTCTCTCTTGCAATTGATCATTCAGCTTTTTTCAAAAAATATTGTGTCAAAAATCAACAAAAATCATTTATTTACCTCATTTAGTTGTAAAATATCCTCTTCATTCACGTTTTCTGCCAAATTGCTAAAATTTCATAAAAACCCCTTTATTTAATTTTCCTTACTTCCCATTGAAATTCTCATTGACCAGATGTGCCAATTTCATGTTATCTTCTTCTAAATTATTTATTTGTTTTCTCAAATCAGAGTTCTCATGCAATAGAGCTGATGCGATATAATCCTCACCCATGTTCTTCTTATTAGCCTGAGGATTGCCCTTCACGATCGGCACTCCCACAAATACGTTTTCTAAACTGATTTTATTTAAAAAAAATTGTTTCTATCAAAAAACCTAGGTTCTCAAGCTTTATTTGTAAAGCGTGGTTATCATTCATGGCTAAATTGCAGTTCTTTTCAGTGGTTTCTTTTATGGTTCGCAGGTCCTCGTTCTCTTCCTTCAGTTTGTTCAGCTCGAATTGATGCTCTTGAATGATCTATTGCATTTCTTTTAAAAAAAATTATAATAATTAATGAATAAAACTTTGTTCATTGGCAGTTCAATTGTGTTGTTTTGAACCGGTTTATTGTTTCCTCCTTGTTTTTTTGCTGATAAAACAGGAGGTAGGTTCTTATTGCCCATTAATGCAAAATCCGGCATTTCCAGGCTTAATCCCTTCGCAGCCCTATTTATCAATTAAAACATCTCTAAAAGAATGAGAAAAAACCTTTGTAATTGTTCTCTTAAATACTGATTTTCCATTTTTAACAGTTTTCTTTCCTGTTGCAGATTATAAACCACCTGATCTTTTGCTTCCATGAGTATAACTGGCTTGTTCTTGATATTCATGGTCCTGGTTGCGTATTTCAGCGTACTCATCGTCTCTTCGTAGTATACATTCGAAGGAGAGATGCAGGCGATCATCAAGGCCTTTGAAGTTCCTCTTTATCATTAAATATCCAAAAAATTTAAATAAATCAACAATATCAATAAATAATGAAAAAATATAATTATATGAATTATAATGGGTCAATACCCTAAGGAGTCCATCAATAGCATAGTAAGCTTCGAGTCTCGATAGGGAGTGTAAGGGTATTTATTTTTTTTGTCAGCTAGAATTGAAATTACCTCAACATTTGATAATTAAATAAAAAATTAAACCAAATTTTAATAGAATACCTTCCCTAAAGTAAACAAAGATTTATTGATATTCTGCGTTTCTTTCACCATTTCCCCTTGCGATTTTGTCTCTTTTAATCGTTCAGACCCTGCGAGATCTACAAACGATAATTTGCCATATTTCTTTACTGGATGGCCTTCATTTACGAACTTTTATGCAAAAAATTGTTTCAAAAAAAAAAAGTAGTCTTTAAAACCTCGCTGATAACATAGATTGTTAATATTGTGTGGCTTCTGCTACTGTCGGAATTGAGCTCGTGACTGCCACTTTTACGGTTCTTCATCCCCTCGTTCAGAACTGCGATCATGTCATCGATACTGGTACATTCCACTATCATCAGATCCTCAACAAAGAATCCCTAATTAAACAAAATCAAGAATTGATAAAAATTCAAAAAAATTCAAAAAAATCAACATTTGTCGCATTCCATCTCATATGCAGAATCCCTGAGGCAGGATTCAATAAATCTCTGAGCTGTTCATTATATATCTCCGTATACGAGGCCTTCACATAAAACTGCTCTTCCCTATGTCCCATTGACTGCCATAAATGACGAATCGCTCTTGGAATAATTCCTTCTGATTCATCTGATGTATAGTTATCTTGAGCCAATTTTTCCTCAACGCCTGACATTCTAAAAAAACACGATAAATATCAATATTCTTTCATAAATATAAGAAGAACGTATAGGTTTTTCCACTTCCTGTCTGACCATAGGCGAATAACGTTGCCGAATACCCGTCTAAAGCTGATAATAAAAGGCTCTATATATCAAATAAAACAAGAAATCAATGATAGAAATATGAAACTTCTATAGAACATGCGATAAAAACTTCATTTTGTGAAGAACCTTCTTTGAGAATCTGATTGAATTGATATTGTTTTATCGCTCCACTATCGAAAATTCTTGATATTTTCTAGAAAAAACAAGTTACTTTATCAGGATATGACAAGCTTGCTCATTGATCACCTTCACACAATTCTGGTCACCTCTACCACTTTCCATTCCATTCATAGGTCTTATCCTTAAAGCCACCTTTACACTTTCGCCGACCATTGGGATTTCTTCTATATTCTGCGGATTTGGAACTGTGATGGGCGATTTCAATGAATAATTTGTCTCATTTTTCTCGGATTTTGGAATTTGCTTCAGGGATTTTGAAGAAATCGGCTTTGGATGGTTTTTGCTGAGGATTGCTTTGTCGGGCTTGGGTCTTATCATGGTTTATTAGGGGGATTATTGGTTAAAATTCAAAAAAAAGAAGAAAGTTTTAATTTTTAATTTTTTTTTAATTTTTTTTTTAAAAAGTTAACAAAAATCCAGTTTTTTTCATAAAAATTAATAATAAATAGTTAAATAATTCAAATGTTAAACTCCCCTTTTCAAAGCACTTTCAAGACCATAGACTCCCCCCTTGGGCCATTAACCCTTTACGAATCCACTTCCAAGTCAGAAAAACGCTATTACAAAGAAATCCACTCAAATCTAACAAATTCAGAATCGAGAATACAGCAAAGCCCTTTCTTGCTAAAAATCGAAAAAACACCCAAAAAAAACGGGTTTTTCATTGAATTCTTCGAAAAAACACTTTATGAGGACATTTCTCAGCGTTTTTCCACAAATTCCTGCTTTATGGAGTTCGAAGTGCTAAAAATGGTGGAAAACGTGATAAAAGGCCTGATTTCTTTGAGAAATAACGGTTTTTCACATGGTGGAGTCATTCCAAAAGCGATATTTCTGGTGGAAAATGGCTATAAACTCATGGATATGGGGTTTTTCCTAGGAGAAAATTGGCTTTTAAAACAAGCTTTTTATGAAGAAATCGAGTCTCGACCCTATTTATCGCCAAAACTGCTGGATTTTATCAAAGAATCTAGGGGTTTTCCTATAGAAATAAGAGAAAAAGACGAGGTTTTCGCGTTAGGCATCACGATTTTCGGGGTTTTATCAATGAAAAATATCAATGAATTCTATGATAATAGGTATTTTGTGATGAATTACGATAAAATTGATGAAGAAATAAAGGGATTTCAAGAGAAATATTCAAGGGAAATCACGGAAATTATGAGGAAAATGATAGAAAAAAACGAGGAAAAAAGATGCGATTTTGCAGAAATTATCGAAGTTTTCAGGAAAATTCAAGAAAATTCTGAAAAAATGTTCATTTATGCGGGATCTTTGCTCCGAAATAGCGAATCTGTGAAGAAATCAAATGAAAATGCTGCTTTTCTAAAGAAATCAGCCGAAAATCTTGGTTTTTCAGGAGAAAAACGCGAGAAAAGCCCTAAATTCTTTAATAATAATTCGTCAAATTTCGAGTTTTCTCTTTATAAAACCCCTGAAAAAGCGATTTTTCATGATAAAATCCACCGAGTAACTCCAGGTTCTTTAGGTAAAAGCTCGATAAAAATCATGTATACTCCAAATAGGAAAACAGAGGAAAAAAACCGGATTTTAGATGAGGAATTTGCAAGGAATTTGCAAAGGATCGAAAGCCAAAAGAAAAACGCTGATAGATCTATAGGATTTCTTAGAGAAACCATCGAATTTCTGAAAGAATATCATTGAAATTTAAAGGCAATTTATCGTTAATATATCGTTAAATTTTATCAGTAATTTAACATGAAATTTATAGGGAAATTCAGATGAAATTTATAGTAGATTAATGAATAATTTTTAAAGTTTTTAAGCGATTTCTATAAGAAGTTTATCAAAGCGAGTTTTATGGCTTTTTTGGGAAATTCATCGATTTTCTGCAGAAAATACTCATATCTAAAGGGAAAAAAGCTAGAAACATTAAGAATGTGAGAAAAGAACTGTATAATCCCTTGATTTCCTTAGCAAAAACCCATTTTACACTACAAATCACTGAGAATAGCCTTTCGAAACGAAAAATACTGAAAAATTTGGCTGTTTTGCAAGAAAATCAAAAGAAAATTGAAGAAAAAGAGCTTTTTATAAAGGAATTTTACGATAAATTACCAAAGGAATTTATCAATAAAAACATTGAAAATACAGGAAATATCAAGAAAAACCCTAAAAAAATCTCCTTTTTACCATATTGTATGATGAAATTAGAGGATTTTGAAAGAATTAATGAAGGATTTGTGAAGAAAACCAAAGAAAATGGGGAAATTTGTGAGGTTTTATCAAGGATTTTCGAAAGGAAAAGCAATGAGAAAAGCAGGAAGATTATTAACAAAAACCGGGGGTTTTTGGCTACAAATCTGACCACAATAATCGAGCATTTACATTATAAATAGGGGTTTTTCTTACAAAAAGCGAAAATTTATTAGAACTGCCTTTTTTGATTTTTCTCGATTTTTTCTAATCAAATTTCTTTGAAAAAACCCTTGAAGAAATCGAAAAAATAAGGGGAATTTTAAAGGAAAAAACTGAAGAAAATTTAAAGGAAAAAACTGATTTTTTCTTTATAAAAAAAATAACTAATTTCTTAAAAAATAACACAAATTTCTTCAAAGTTCAATATAAAATGCTTCCAAAAGTCACAGGTTACACCGGCTTCCAATCCTACGGCATCCTGCCTTATCCCCACCTAAAACCCGGCAAAAAAACCCTGAATTCCAATGAAATCTGGGAAAAAAGTACTTATTTTCTATTTTTTCATTTTTCTTCAATAATTTCTGATTTTATTCATATTTCTTCAATAATTCCCCGTTTCCTTTAATAATTCCCCATTTTCTTCATTAATTTCTTCATTTTCTTTTCAAAAAGCCACCCGTGAAAGTGACCATTTGAATTTCCTTGACAATTATCGCCGTTTAAACACGAATTACCGTTCAGAATACCTAGATTCCATCCATCCAAAGGACTATTCTAAGGAAATCCGTGTTAAATCCCCCGATTTCTACTACAATGACTGTTCTGAAAAACCTGCTAAAAACCCTGATTTTTATCACAATAACCCTGAAAAAATCCTTTCAAATTCCGCAGAAAAAATGCTTATAAATGGTTGTGAACATTGGCAAAGTACCTATAATTCATCAATAGTGGACCCTTATTCCAAAGCGAAATCATCAAAGCCTGAATGGAGCTTGAATAAACCACCTTATACTGTAGAAAGCAGAGTAGGACCTACGGAATATGCCACTATTTTGGGAGGAAGAGGCACAAAACCCACAGATAAATTAGATAAATACTCAACAAAACAACCGAGAATCGAAGATACCTCAAAGTACGTAAATAAGGGGTTTTATAAGGTTTTTTGTGGCTTTTTTAAGGGAATTTAATGGGAAAATTATCGGGGAATTCGAGAGGAAAATTTATGGGAATTTACCAATTTATCGCGATTTTTAAGGATGGGGACTTCACAGGTTACTGATCATTTGCCAGGGTATACAGGGTTTATTCCTAGGGCTAAGACACATACCAAGGCTTATGAACAGGGCAGAGGCGAGAAGACGAGAAATACTTATTTGAAGCAGAATATTCTTGAGAATTAGTACGTTTTCCCTTTAAATTTTATCTTAATTTATAATACTTTATGGTATTTTATGGTATTTTATGGTATTTTATAGTATTTTATGGTATTTTATGGTATTTTATTACTATTTTATGCTATTTTATGCTATTTTATTACTATTTTCTTACTATTCTATGCTATTTTATACTATTTATTGACTTATTTTATTAATTAGCCATACAAGAATCCCTGGTTATGCAGGTCACCAGCCCATGAGCGCGATAAACCAGCGAGTCGCTCTAAGGGAGTCCTGTTTCTCCACGAAATAGCGAAAATTCCTTTAAAAACCCTTTATTTTTTTATAATAAATTTGAAAAGGAAAAGAAAATTAATTATAAATAAAAAAAATTAAAGGATTTTTCAATTTTTCAATGAACAATTCTTTACCAGAACTACAAAGGATTTTCAGCGATTTAAAAGCAAAAAACCCAGATTCTAAGGAAAAAGCGGCAGAAGAACTTAAGAAACTCTTCAAAAATAACCTCGATTTTTCTGAAGAGGTTTTTCTTTTAAATTCCCTATTTTCCCACCTAATTTCGGGGTTTTATGCAGATTTTCTCCAAATTGCAGAGATTTATCAATAGTGGCGATCCCAGCGAGAAATTGGGTAAATTCGCAAGGAATTCCTTTATAAAATCCCGATTTTAGGAGGACTAATTGCTTTGGAAAAACTACCACAAGTCATGCCAGAAACCCATAATTTCTCCTTTGTGAACAAGTTTCTCTCAGTAACCTTCCAGCAGTTTCAGCTCAATAATGACGCAAATATACATAAAAAAGCCGCAGAAGTCTTTGGAAAACTACTCAGAATAGGAGGTTTTATTCATTGAAAAAAATTTTACAAGGAGTTTTTATCACTTTATCAGTTTATTGAGGGATTTTCGTGATAAATCTACGATATTTTTCATAATTTTTAACAATTTATGAGAAAATAACGGCTTTTTCTGATAAAAATAGGCACGAAAATCGCACAGGTGGTGGAAGCTGACGTGGATGAGGCTGTTCGGTGGCTGAAGTCCGATACTACGAAGGAATTCAAGCGATTAACTGCAATTTTAGCACTAAACGAACTCCTGAAAGAGACTCCCTATATCACTTTTAACAGGATTTTCGGAAGTAGTGGGTCTTTACAGCTAATTTTCAGCATTATTCGGTATTTTTCATTGGTTTTTCCTTTGAATTTTCCTTTGAATTTTCATTTGATTTTTCCATCGAAATTTCATTTGATTTTCCTTTGTTTTTCCTTCAAAATTTCATTTGATTTTCCTTTGTTTTTCTTTTAATTTCGAAAAAAACTATTGAAAATAGAGATAAAAGACTAGAAATTCGTAAAGAAGGCCTTGATTTTCTCAATGAATGCATCAAGCAAATATGTCAGCGAGAACGCGAAGGTTCTTTTTTTCTTTGCAATTTTCAATAAATAATAAAAAATCCCTAAGTCTACGTTCAAACCGAATGGCTTCAAAAGATTTATTCTGAGGTGAAATCCTCGCTGACGAACACTGACTCCGACGTGATCCACGGTAACATCCTGACCCTAAAAAGCCTCCTAACCCACTCCCGTGAAGAGGTCTTCTCGAACGTGATCCTGGACATCAGTAAATACATCCTATCTAAAAAGGACACAAAGAACTACCCTATCCAAATAGCTGTAATTGAGACTATTCCGATTCTTGCGAAATTTGGCAAAGGCTATTTCCTTTTGGACTTTCTCGACCCGTCGATAAAGCACCTTTTATCGTATTCGAGCCAATCGAAGAACTCTCGCGATAAAGCACTTTGCTATGGGACTTTAGCAGAGATCTTCACCCCTTTAGACGAGGATTTCATCAAGGATTACATCAAAGGAGTCATGAAGAACATCCTCGAAGAATTATCACAGAAGAACAAGCCTTTATGCACTGAAACCATCAAATGTCTCGAGAGTCTCGCAGTTAAATTCAAGAAGAAAATGGCAGAAAACGTCGATATTCACTTGCTAATTGACTATATTCTACTGAATGGACTCACAGAAACCTCTATTAATTTCCTTGAAACCCTTTCTAAACTGAAGATACCTATGCTTGCTGAACATATACAATGTAAGCTTTTATTGACGATTTCGATGATTTTAAATGGGAAAATCTACCATTTCACACAAAAGGAAAATCTCGATAAAACGACCATATTGAGGTTTCAGAGCAATTTGATCCTTGAGGCCGCGAATCAGAGCGAGTTTACTGCGATTGAGTCCAAGGGCTTGGCGATACAGATCTTAGGATCGTTTAATTTCGACGCGTATGTCGATAGTTTGGCAGTGTTTGTCAAGGATGTGGTGCTGCTGTATCTGGATGATGTTAAACATCCGGCCGTGAGGAAGGCAGCGGCTAAAGCAGGTTTTTTATTTGAGATTTTTAGAAATTTGAATGAGGAAATTTGGCGGGAAAATTTAAAGATAATTGTTGTGATAAATTTATTTGATTTTATCATAAAATTTCCTCCTCCTACTAACTTTACACATAATTAACTAAATTTCTCTCATAAATCATTAAAATTTTCCTTTAAACCCCTATAGGTTGTCTCCTCTACATCCGCAAGCAGAAATTGGTGGGTCAGCAAATGATCTCTAAGAACCTGATGTACGAGATCCTTGAGAAGTTCATGAGCGTCGCTATCTCCGACTCAGAGGTGGAGATCCGTCAGACGATGCTCTCCTCCCTGAACGAGAACTTCGACTTCTATCTCAACAGTCCGAACAATCTCCGCAAGCTGTTTCTCTGCGTAAACGACACCAATGAAAAAGTGCAGGAATTGTCTTTAATTATCCTAACTCGCCTTTCCAAAGAAAACCCTTCGGATATCATCCCTTTTCTGAAGAAAACCCTCTATCAATACCTTTTGAACCTGAGTTACGACTTCCAGCAGAAGGAAACTGAGAAAATTCAATTGATTAACCTCTTGGGATGCCTGATTAAGCACGGAAGGGACCTTATCCTGCCCCATGCAGATAATATCGCGCAAATCATGCTATCACATTTGAAAAACCCACTGACCCCGACGGTCATTTTCCCACATTTACTGGACGCTTTTAGCCAATTATGCATACATGCTGAGAATAAGATCATATATTACCTGGATGAAACGATCCCTTTACTGCTAAATGCAATGCAGGATAAGGCTTTTTCGAAAAAGAGAGAAAACGCGACCAGAACACTCGTCGAAGTGATAAAATCGACGGGATTCGTGATACTGCCCTATTACAAATACCCGCTTTTATTGGAGAATATCCTCAATTTGATGAAGATTGAAATGAATATCGAGATGAGATGCGAACTGTTGAGACTTTTGGGGTGTTTGGGCGCTATTGACAGCTTTTACTATAAGAAAGTGACCAGTAAAATCAAAGAAAGCTCAAATAATCTGAAAAAGATCACTTTTGAAGAAATTCTGGCTTTAGGGCTAAAATACCCGTTTAAATTCATAAAGAAGCAAAGCGAGTTCCAGGCTCCAATGAACCGTTTAGTCCAGGAATTATACGGCTATTACGATGATTTGATCCTCTTGGGGAATTTTGTCGATCAGAAGACCATGTTTCTTCACCTTTCGAACATTACCTCACAAAACCAAGAGAAAAACATCCCAAATTTCGTCGAATTGCAGCTGACAAACGGCGAAACCTCAAGAAATGACGATACTTCGGTTGAGGAATTGCTTACGAATCCTATAGTAATCTCATTGGGAAATCCAGATTATTACTTCACAATCACGATACGGACTTTATTGAAGGTTTTAGCTGATCCCTCTTTGCATAATCATCACGATTTGGCGATAGAGACCTTGAAGCTGATACTGGGCACTTTAAAGGGAAGATCAGCGAATTTCCTCGATTTGATCATCCCAGTCTTTAAAAGCACGATAAACCTCTGGGAAAACATCTTTAAAGATAAAACGGAGAATTTACTGAGACTTATTGAAAAGATCATAAAACACTGTGAAAGAGGCTTCCAAGTGGAGTTTATCGACTCGATTCTTCAGATTTTTCTCAAATATGTGCAGGAAGCCCGACTTACCGCTATTTGTCTTGAAATCCTGAATACGTTGATAACCTATAAAAAAGCCAATTTACGATATAAAATCGAGCCAGTGATAAAGACGATAAATAACATCATTAATTCTGACGATAATCGTGAACATGTGAAGAAAGCCTTAGTGATCTATAAGAATCTCGAGGAATTACTGGACAGTTATCTCTCGATTGTGATACCCTCCCTTTGCAAATTGATCACAAAAGAGACCAGTAATTTCGATATCGAGTTTTCGAAAGAAGTGGCCCATTTGTTCACTAATTTCGCCTCTGTATGCCCGTCTACTGTCCAATATCTATCGTTAATGGTCCATAATCTGCTCCATCTACTGGACCAAAGCCAAATGAAGGAAATATCGCAAAATAGCCAGTATCTCCACACGATAATCATGAACTGTTTTGTGGGGTTTATATACAAATATCGTAATAACTTCCTCGTATATCTCCCTTTGGTAAATTCATCAGTTTCTAAGTATAAAATCTACCATAATGAATACGCCCAATGCATAGAATTACTGTTAAATTACGGCAATTTAGAAGAAATGGGGCATCTCGCAGAGGAGCAAAATCTGGATAATTTGCTGAATAATTCGCATAGTAGGCCAAATACGCAGAATTATACGTTACTTAACCCGGAATTCCTCCCACCTGCGAGAAAAGTTGAAGGAGAGAATATAAAGATCGAGTTCGATACATCACAAAAAACCTTAAAAGAAGACTGGGCAGAATGGATGAGAAAGTCCAGTGTTGAGCTGTTAAGACAGTCCCCGAACCCGATTTTATCCCCTTGCTGCCCAATTGCAGAGGTTTATTCACATATTTCGCATGAATTGTATAATATCGCGTTTGCGAGCTGCTGGCAGATTCTCAATGATAAACAGAAGGAATTCATCATTAAACAACTGCATAATGCGATATCTGCAAGTAATATACCCACGAATATTCTGCAGACGATATTGAATCTAGCGGAGTTCATGCAACATGATAAAGAAGGGCTTCAGATCGATAATTCAACGTTGGGGGATCTCGCAGAAAGGTGCATGGCATATGCGAAAGGTAATTAATTATGGGAAAATTTCAGTTTTTTGATTTTTTTTACTCATTTTCTTTTAATTTTTCAATCATTTTAACCATTTTAATCATTTTTCAACATTTTTACTAAAAAAGCCCTATACTATCGTGAAATGGAATTTGAGACTGCCAGTGAAAAGACAATCGAATCTTTAATCAGTCTCTACACGAACCTCGGGCAGCCGGAGGCTGCCTCCGGGCTTCTGGTTTACGCGAAGCGAAACCTGGCGATCGAGCTGAAAATGAGCTGGTATGAGAACCTTCAGCGTTGGGAAGAGGCCCTCGACGATTATCATATGAAGCAGTTGAATAAAGAAGGAGATGGTGATTATTTTCTCCCGAGATTACGATGTTTGCATGCCTTAAGTGATTGGGAAGTGATTGTGAACCAGTGCGACCCTTTAATGACCAGTGAAAAGATCGAAGATATGGAGAAAAGGAAACATATCTTATTTATGGCCAGTAACGCTGCAATGAATTTGAACCAGTGGGATAAACTGGAGAAATATCTGAACTTTCCTGAGGAATTCGCTGATAAGGACCTTTTTATCGCTGTGAACCTCATCCAGAAGAACAAGCTTGAAGAGGCGAAATTGGTGTTAAATAAGACCAGAGAGGGATTAGACAGTAAAGTCAGCGGTTTACTGCTTGAAAGCTACGGAAGAGCCTATGAAAACGTGTTGAAATTACAGCAATTATTCGAAATGGAGGAGATAATTGAGTTAAAGTCCTTTAAGGAAAAAATCGGAAAGGAGTTGAAAATCGAGTGTCAGAACGAATTAATGAAGGAATTCGAGCAAAAGAAGAAGAAACTAAAGGATATCTGGGAAGATCGTCTCAACGGCTGCGAGCGAAATATCGACGTTTGGCAGAAGATTCTCGCAGTTCGCAGTCTTTTACTAAACAAAAACGATAATATTGAGAGCTGGCTCAAATTTGCGAGACTTGCCCTAAAGACCGGCCAGGTGCAAATGTGCCGAAGAACACTGGATTCGTTGAAAGAAGAGGTAAATAGTGATCCGAAGAACGAATATGACTACCCTGCGAGACTGGTGATCAGCAATTTCGAGTGCGAACACGGAATCGGAATGATAAAAGAGAAGGAAATTGAGGAGAAAATGATGGAGTATTTACTGGACGAAAACCGAAATGTCGATGCTGTCCTTAAATCGAAGTGTTTCTTCAAACTGGGCTTTTGGGTTAAAGAGAAAACAGAGGAATTAACCGAGAAAAAAATTGAGGAGATCTTCAAGCTCTTTTCGATGAGTATTGCACATAATTCAGAATACTATAAGGTCTGGCATCATTTCGCGTTACTGAACTTTGAGGCAGTAGAGTTCTTCGAGGGAAAATACGATAAATCATCTGAGTCGGATTTAAAGGGGAAACATATCATAGCAGCAGTTAAAGGCTTTGTAAAGACGATATCACTGGGCGGAAAGAACATGTTTCAGGACAGTTTGCGACTTTTGAGCCTGATTTTCAAATATGGTGATAATCTCGAGGTTTCAAAGGAATTTAGAGAATCATTCCAATCTATTGATATTATCGCATGGATAGAGGTAGTGCCACAAATTATCGCAAGAGCCGATATCGCTAATCAGAATATCCAGAACCTCTTGCATCAATTACTGATACATATCAGCAAACAGCATCCACAGGCTTTAATCTATCAATTGACCGTTGCAGCTAAAAGCAAGTCCCATTTGCGAAAGGTGGCTGCTTTGAGGATATTGGAAGATATTAAGTCACATTCCTCGAATCTGGTCAGCGAAGCCATTCTCATCAGTGAAGAACTTATCAGGACCTCGATACTTCTGAAGGAATTGTGGTTCGAAGGCATTGAAGAAGCATGGAAATTCTATTATAACGATAAAAACATCGATGGAGTGATGAAAGTACTGTTGAGTTTACATGAGAAAATGAAGAATAAACCAGAAAGTCTATCAGAAATTGCGTTTCATCAAAACTTCGGATCAGAGATTTGTGATGCAGAGGCCTGGTTTCAGCACTATTCAAAGACGAAAGATGAGATTTCCCTACATCAGGCCTTTGATATTTACTATCAGATCTATAAGAAAATCATACCGAAAATCGAAAATCTTAAGATTGTGCATTTAGAGAACGTATCTCCGAAATTGATGCAGACGAAGAATTGCGAGATCTCAGTGCCAGGGCTTTATAAGCCGAAGAACCCCATCGTGAAGATATCAGGGTTTCAGCCGAAATTGCCGGTTTTAACATCGAAACAACATCCAAGGAAACTAGTCGTGTATGGGAGCGATAGCAAGGAGTATCATTTTCTCTTGAAAGGACATGAGGATCTTAGACAAGGTGATTTTTTTCTAAAGTTCAATTTTTCATTTTTTTGTTCACAAAATTGCAATTTTTCACTTTTTTTCTAAAATTCAATTTTTCCATTTTCCCTTCAGACGAGCGCGTAATGCAGTTATTCTCGCTGGTGAACCGTCTCCTCAACAACAAGCCTGAAACGGAAAAAAAGGACCTCACCATCACAACCTACTCAGTGATCCCTCTCTCCACCAACACCGGTCTGATCGGCTGGGTTCAAAACAGCGATACTCTCCAGCAGCTAATCAAGGAATATCGTAAAAATAACAATATCCGTAACGAGACTGAATCCACATTAATGACCAGTATGTGCCAAAAATACGATAGTCTCCCACTGGCCAATAAAGTTGAGATTTTTCGCCATGTTCTCGAAAACACCAAAGGAGAAGACCTCCAAAAGGTTTTATGGTTGAAATCGCCTAATAGTGAAATTTGGCTTGAAAGACGCACGAATTACACCAGATCGCTTGCAACGATGTCTATGGTGGGCTATATATTGGGCTTAGGGGACCGACATCCCAGTAATGTCATGCTACAGCGCTTTTCAGGGAAGATCGTGCATATTGACTTCGGAGACTGTTGGGAGGTTGCGATGAAAAGGGAGAAATTCCCAGAAAGAGTCCCTTTCCGCTTGACAAGAATGCTGGTAAAAGCTATGGAAGCATGTGGAATTGAAGGAAATTACCGAAATACCTGTGAATTAGTGATGAAAGTGCTGAGAGAGAACAAGGAAAGCTTAATGGCCGTTTTGGAGGCTTTTGTGTACGATCCCCTACTGAACTGGAGATTGCTCACAATTTCCGCAGAAAATGATATCCATACCACGAATAAAGTGAGTAATAATATGGTAAATTTTCAAGAAAAAGCAGGTCATTCAGTAATCGGGAGACCTGGAGTTTCTTTTGCGAAAATAGGCATAAATAAGAACTTTTTAGAAGAAAAGTTCAATAAAGAACAGAAGGAACCTTCACCGAAAAGGAAGGAAATAGGAAGGGAAAAAGAACTGCAACAACATTATGCTGATGAAGGATTAGAAAAACCCACTGCTTTATTGAATCAAAAGGCTTTGGCAGTTATTGAAAGAATTAAGAAGAAATTGGTAGGAAAGGACTTTAAAGAGAATGAGGGGATGAAAGTAGTAGAACAGGTCAATAAACTCATTAAACAGGCTACCTCACATGAGAATATATGCCAGGCGTATATGGGATGGTGCCCGTTCTGGTGATTTAGATTAAAATAATTTAGAGAATTTCTTTCATAGATTTTTAAGAGAAATTAAAGGTTTTCTGGAGAAATTTTATCAGTTTTTTGGCGGGAAATTTAATTCAATTTTAATTTATCGTGTTTTTTTTGGCGGGAAATTTAATTCAATTTTAATTTATCGTTTTTTTTTGGCGGGAAATTTAATTCAATTTAAATTTTATCGTTTTTTTTTGGCGGGAAATTTAATTCAAATTATTTTTGGAGAAAAGTGAGTTTTTTTAAAACAAAGAGGCAGTTTTAATTTAAGATAGATTTAATTAATCGTCAATTTTTATGAGATTTTATCGTTTCTTTCAAAGATCATCATTGAGGTCTGAAAAACTATCAAGGATTTCGAAACTAGAGTCATTTGAATGCTGTTTTGTTTCAATAAAATTAGCTGGTTTTATCACATTTTTCTCTTGTTTTTCATCTTTTTCAGAGAATTCCGAAGAGGATTTGATCAAAATAAGGCTATTTTCTTCAAATTTCTCGTTTTTCCTTGTTTTTTTAAAAGGAAATTCGACTTTTATCAATGAAAAAGTGAAAGAATTATCGTTGTTTTTGTCTGAATTTATCATGTTTTTCTTTCGAATTTTCTCGTAAAAATCAGGCCAATTCACATAGCCAAAACTGCGAAAATCCTGATGAAATCCAAATGTTTTCATGAGAAACTTGAAATTCATCAATAAAAGCACAAGGAATTTCTGAGAATTCCTGTAATTTCTCCGATTATTCACGTTTTTCACACAATAAAACATGTAATCCTTCATAAAATTCCCTATTATCACTGTATTTTTGTCTAAAATCATGACTAAAGGCAGGTAAATATCATAGATTTTACTAGTAAAAAGGAGGATTTTAGCTAGTTGATTGAGAGAAAAACTCATTATTTCTCCATAAATCTCATTGAAACTGGAGGAATTCTTGATAAAAGTGATACGATATTCATTTATCTGGTTATTTTGGGGATTTTCATCAAAATCATCAATATCCTCCTCATCTAAAGGGATTATTTCTTCGATTTTCTCCATTTTTATCTCTTTATATATCGAAAATCGTGGATAAATAGTGTTAATTTCAAGGATTTTATCATATTTTTCCAACTTTTTACTCTGAAGAAATAACAGCTTTTTCTGATAAAAAGCAAGTTTTTCAGCAGATTTTGCTAAGAAAATTTTTTTATCAGAAATCGCTTCGATAAAACGGGTTCTTATCAATAGTAATTTATCACGAATTCGGGCTTTTTCTAATATTTTTGCTTCTAAGGACTTTATGAGGATTTCTTGGGATTTTAGTGATTTTTGGCATTGGGAAGAAATTGTGAGAAAACGCTGATTTTCGTGATGAAATTCGAGGAAATCTTGTTTTTCGAAGTAAAAATTAAGGAGATTAGCCACTTTTTCTTCAAGATATCGTCTTTTTATTTGAATATCTTTTGAAAAATCCAGGTTTATTGCTTTGAAATGGGTGTGGTTATAGCAAATATCGCAAATAAACCGTGATCTTTTCTTCTTGCATTTGGAGCATTTCATGAGAAAATTGGCGATTTGAAAGGAAATGATGAGAAATCGCGATTTTTTATCGGAATTTAATAATAAAGGAAAAATTCATTTGATTTTATTTAAAATTTAAGAAAAAAAGGGGCTTTTTTCAAAAAAATCGTAAATTAAACCAAGAAAATTCTCGGGGTTTTTCTCAATGATTTTCTCCAAAATCAATGTGTTTTTACTAAGGAAAAACACCGCGTTTTCGAAATTATGATCATTTATCAGGGAAAATTCCTCGAAAATTGAGAGATTTAGATCAGAAATAAAGGAAATTCCTTTAGAAATTTCTACATTTTTCAAAAG
>JFJP01027403.1_pt1 | contig 16609 bp, 13 predicted proteins | sample 431651 | NCBI WGS metagenome assembly JFJP01 (sample SAMN02602958, study PRJNA72255) | Microbial mat metagenome, whole genome shotgun sequencing project. | biome: fresh water; feature: sink hole; material: water; isolation source: purple microbial (photo- and chemosynthetic) mats found in... | reverse complement strand
CAATTGATGATGAAAAAACTCAATTTTCTAAAGGAACCTATCAAATTAAATCAATTTTTCCGTTCGCTGGAAAAATAATGAAAGAAATGCTGGAAAATGAAGTTAGAGTGTTTGATAAGAATTTTTTTTCAAAAAGAATTAGCTTTTTCAATCAGCAAATTAGAGATACTTCATTATCAAATCGTTGTAGAGGGTCTTTTTATGAAGAAATTGTTCATACTTCTTTCCAAAGAGCTACATCAATAACACCAGTCAATTTAATTGGTCACACTGTTATTTGAAGCTTCAAAAACAACAACCATTCGAAGTAAATTTTTGTAGAATTATTAATAAAAATAATTAATTAATCCGTGCTGAATTGTTTATTTATCCTCTCTTCGACAAAATCGGGTTTTTAAATTAAAATATTTTTTTTAAAGAATTTAAAAGCGATTGAATTTTCATTCCTTCTTGATAATTTTTATTCGATTTGGAATGTGGGTGAATTGTTTAAAGGATCAATTTTTGAAAACTTCAAAGAAAAAGAAGAAAAAGCCCTCTATTTTAGATGCATTAAAACTAATGAACTGGGGATTGATGGAGGTCTTTTAATTCCTTTTAATAAAATTAGTTTTGTAAAATCTAATGAGGATTTAAAGACGTTTCAGATGGATCTTGATAGGGAAAAATATCTTTTCGCAGGTATTCAAATCAAAAATGATATAGGTGTAACCATAAAAGAATACAACGACATTGTTGATAAATGGTATAAAAAGAAAAAGGAAATTGAGACTTTGTGGAACATACACTTAAAGAAGAAGGTAAATTTTCTCTTTTTCATTTTCAATGAAAGTTTTGACGAAAAAACTGGAAAAACTGTGAAAATTGGAGAAAAAACGGAATGGAAGGTAAATATGAGAGAGAATGATGTTATTGTTTTTTTTACTGATATTAAGAACAAAAAATTTTCATGTGATGCAAAAAGTCTTTGGGAAAAATAAAATAACTCGATTTTGAAAAAAAAAAAAATTAAATAAAAATTTGAAAACTAATAAAAATAAAAATTTATAGGTTTTTTTCGCTCAAACATTAAAAAAATAATCAATTGATGATAGTATTAAAAAAATTGTAATTTTAAAAAAAAGTTTTAGAGAGAGAGAACAAAAAAATCATTCATTGAAACAAAAAATTAAATTTCACATAAAAATTAACAATTAATCAAGGTTTCCGATTTTTATTTTTTTCTTCAAGAACACTTTCAAATGCTGATTCTCCTTGATCAAATGCATCGGTAGCAAAATAATGAACCCATTGACCCATTTGGAATCACTTTTCAGCTTATTGTACTCTCTCCACCACCCCACAAACATCAAAAGCCAAATCAAAACCAAGAACAGAATTAACAAATCTTTATTAAGACTTAATTGAGTATCAGCTTCTGCTAAAATAGCTTGATATGACAAATAATACCATTTTCTCATGATTATGAGCATATTATTGAGATTATCATATGTAGAAAACTCATAATTATCTCTAAAACTCTCAAGAATCTTTTGATTTCTAATAGTGGTTTCATTAATTTTCAAATAAGTTGAAAAAAGGGAGATCTGATTCTTCAAAAAATAATTGATATCAATCATCACATTCAAAATTCCTTCTGTAAGATTTGCACTGTTGCATTTCCCATATATCTCATCAAAAGCATAAGTGCTGGTTATATCAATTTCCACGATTTTTTTCTCACAATAAACTTGTTCAAAATATTTGCATTTTTCTACATTGCTTTCTAAAAATTCACACAAATGCATGCTGAGCATATCATGGTAAAAGTCTTTGAAATCGTAATTCAATTTCGTATAACTTTCTAGAAAATTTTGTGAAATAACCCCTGGATTTAATTCAAAAAGTGAAATTTTTTCATTCGAAATTCCTTCTGAAAGAACCTTTGAAAAACTTTGTTTATAATGAATGAAATCACGATATGCATAGCTCATCAATCCATGTTGTTGTAAATAAAGACCTTGTAAATTATCCTGACTATATATATACATGAATAGCTTCACATCTTTTGCTATAATTAGTCCGTAAATCATCACGAATAAAACCACGACTTTGCTAATAAATGAGAATTTATCAATATTAATTCCTTTGTAATTTCTTGTTCGAATAATGGAATTCACATCACTTCGTTTCAAAGCTATCAAATCCTTTTGATTTTGTTCAGTTTGCTTTTGAACAGCGTTAAAAAAATCTGAAGATTCTTCTATTCTTCCAAGATTTAACATCACTTGTTTGTAATGAGTATTATAATATTCAACATCCCTTAAAGGAATTTTTGTAAACAGTGCAAGTGTGTTAAAAATCTTTGATTTTGAACCATAAACGATAGGGAAAACAATCATGAAACTTAGCAAAAGAATGAAAAAGGTGAAGATCCATACATAAAGAACCTGCATTGTCAAATTGTTATTGGAATCAACCAGCATCTTATGAATGAAATTATCATTGGAATCAATAATATTCTCAATAATCTCAAAATTATCAAAAATAAACGAAAGATAATCATTACCTTTAATCGAGCTATTCTCAAAAGAAATTGAAGAATTCAAGTCTAAAGTCGCATTAATCGCTATAGTGAACATTCTGAAAAAATCAAGGAAATTCATCTTTATCAAGGTTTCTATGCCTTCTATATTCAATTTCACCGAATAAGTCGAAAAAACATATTCGTTTTGATGTCCTTTAGCGCCTTGAGTGGCAATATCCTGTACAATATCATCATTTGAATATTTCGTCATTATTTCTAACGCTTTTCTTACAGAGTCTTTCTCCGCAATCTCCCATTCGAAACCCCATTCATAATATCCTAAACTCATCATTCTTCTCACTTCGTAATAATTGTAAATTTTCAAGAAATTCTCATTGTAAAAAGAAATAGTATTCACTTCTTGTAAAATTTTGAATAATTGCTGAAGCTCAAATTCAGTGGAAAGAAATTGGCTTAAATTCAAAGCAGAAATTATTATACAACACACAAAAGCCAATAAATTGCTAATTCTTAAACCGACTCCAGTCTTTTGTTTCCTCAAATTTTCCTTTATTTTCTTCAAAGAATTCTGCGCAACTGTTGAAAAAGCAGAACTTGCATAGCTATTTACATCTTCGTGGTCTTGCAATTCGAGCATTTTCTGCATTTTTTCCTTCAAATCACGCTTCTGAGTCTCCTTTTTATTTGTACTATTCTCACTTTTCAATAGAATATTCATTTCAGCGGATCTTTCATCAGAATTGCTCGAAAACTCGCTTTCTTCACCCAAAATCTCAGATCGAAGAGATTTACTAGTCCCTGTATCATTTTCTTTTGGATTTTTCACATCATTATTCCCTCGATTTAACAGTCCTTTTAACCCTCCAAAACCGCCTAATTTCCCTAAGCCACCTAATTTTCCTAAGCCTCCTAATTTTCCTAAACCTCCGGTTAATCCTCCTCCTCCTTCTCCTCCTCCTCCTCCTCCTCCTCCTCCTACTCCAAGAAAAGAAACAGGTTTTTTTACGTTTGAACTATTAGTTTTCGCGCCTAAAAATGGTTTTTTCTCAAAGATTCCTTTTTTTATCAGAATATTATTTTTGATATTTTTAACATTTTCTTCGATTTGTGTCAAAATGCTCAATGGGTTTTTTCCTCCAGCGTTCTTAAAAGTCAAAGTTTCTTTCTTGTTTTCATTGTTCATACTGGATTGTGAGCCGAAAGGCATGTTTTTTTTTGCTCTATTCGTTGGGTCTTTTTGATCCATTGTATTGAGATTTATGATTGAAGAAAGCTTTTTATTGGCATTCTGATCAATAACATTGATATTCGAAGTTGACAGTTTTTTTGAATTTTTTCTTTCGTAAATCTGGATTTCATTGCATTTTTTCTTGTTTTCTATTGGACTTTTGCCTTCTTTTTCATTAGAATTCGAGTCATTTTCTCTGAAATTCGGCCTTTTGATCCTATTCTTTAATTGTGAAAAAAGAGTGGGACTTTCGTTATTCTTTCTAGTATCTTGTTCCTCTTCTTTTGTCACAAAATCGGGAACTTTTGGCTCTTTTTTCATTCTCAATATCATGTTTTTCAACATATTTTTCTTTGGCATTATCAGCTTTTTCCCTTGAGTAACTAGATCTTCTAAGTACTTTTTCTTGCCGCTTTTCGTAAGATTCTCTGGAGAATTCTGAGAATTATTCAAATTACTTAATTGTTTAGACATTGATTTTTTTTCGAGTTTTGGTGCTGGAGCCAGAATTTCATTAGGATTCCTTTTCCTGAATAAATTCAGCATTCCTTTGATCCGATCATTCGAGTTTTGTTGTATAGTCGTATTTTTTGTTTGAGTTTGCTCGTTTTCAACATTATCTTCTTTATTTTCTTGGTCTTCTAAGGCTTTTTGATTTGTATTCAATATATTAACATTATCTTCAATTTTCTTCATATCCTTTAGGAAAAGTTTGATATATTTTCCTTGTTTTTGTCGTTTTTCGAATGAAATTAAATCTGGTCTCTTTACTTCCATGAACAAAATCTTTATTGCGACGAAATTAATATCTCCATTAGCCATCTTCACATGTTGTAAAGAAGCTTTAACTCTTAAGACTTTCTTCACTTTCTTGAAATCTATACGACTGAACGTTTTCTTCAACGAAGACCCGAAACATTGACGCATTTGTATCAGCATTTTCACATCTTTGAAGATTTTCTCCTTGATTTTATGGAATTCGAATTTATTTTCAGCCTTTTGAATCTCCTCCTGTTGGTATTTCATTAAATCTTCGATATCTTCTGGAATAAAAATATAGAACTTGATTTTTTTGTGTTTATCAATGATTTGATCCTTCTCATCATTCTCCTTTAGCTTTTTTTTCTTCGATTTATTCGATCCCTCACTTTTTTTATGCACGTTTTCCTTTGTAATGTTATTGTTCGGAATTATATTCGAAGTATCTGGCAAATCATTATCTTCAACAAACACTTTCTTATAATACTGTGTAAGTCTCGGAGCTAAAAGCTGCAGATTGATCTTCATTTGCTGAAGACTCTGAGGTGTTAACTCCATAATATCAGCAAGTTTCTTTCCTAAATTCAATAATTCACCTTCATTGTTCGTTAAAATATAGTCACTATCATTTAATTTGTTAATAAGGCCTATTATTTCGAAATCCTCTTGTGTCGGAACCACTTTCACAAGTATATTCACTGAAAAGCAATAGCCTTCTCTATTTATAGCCCAAAGATGTCGGAAATTATTGATAGCAACTTCTTTGCTTGTGAGATAGAATGATTGCAGGATTTTATCATGGCATTTACCAATAACTTCTGGCATTAAATTACTCACATTCATCGTTCTGAAATGACTCACTTCGTAATGAAAAAGCTTCGGAATATTGCAAGAAACCCAGAGAATTTGACCCATATTTTCGAAATTAGGGGATATTATGATAGTTCCGACGTTTTCATCAAACATATTATAACGATGCAAAAGATAAGTGAGATCTTGATGTAAAGAATCACCAATTTCCATATGGTTTGGCATATGAATCTCCTTCTCACATCTGCCCCATAGAAGCTCATCAAAACTAATATAAAGGCAATAAACTTCCATAAAATTTCTGAGCTTTTGGCTTTGATTATTCAATTGAACTAACATTTCATATTGTTTAATAACTTCATTGTTATCTTGTATACAACGATTACAAGTTTTTAATAAAACTCCAAGATCTGGCATATTTTGATTCAAAGTATCCCATATTTGTGTATAATCGTCTAAGCATTGTGTGAGTTTTGTTCGTAAACTAGCAATTCCTTTATCAAATTTCTTCACATTATCGATCATTAAACTTTCGTTTAACCCAGCCTGCTTGTTCTTTTTTATCAGGAAACGTTCTAATTGAGCCAATAGTCGATGTATGCAAAATTCGAAGCTGAAATGAAGGTTATTCTGGTATTTCTGCTGGAAATATTGAATGAAACAGTAGATCGGAGCATATATTTTTAACGATTCGAAGTTGTAGAAAATGAAATCTAAATACAAAAGCTTTGAATCAGAAAACTTCGCTATGCCTTCTTTGATCATTTTGATGAGATAATGCTTCACAAAAACGTCATCTTTATGAAACTGCAGATTTTGATCTCCATAAATATTGAGAAAGGGGTCATAAAGCTCGTTTCTTTTTCTACAAATGCAATCCGAATCCTCGCATTTATCATAATGTATTTTCAAAAGACTTGCCAATAAAAGCTCATGTTTCTTAACATTGATTGTTTGGGCCAATTGATTGAACAGTCTCACCTTCAAATCTAAATGAATATCCGATTGTATTTCATCTAAATCGCTGATCATCAACACTTTTATTGTATAATTCCTCAATGTTAAGAACAGTTTACAAAATAAAGCCACTCCTAAAAAAATTAAAACCAAGGTATTTTCTTTGAAAAAATCAATAGAAACCACAGCAACTAAAATCAGACAGCAATTTATCCAGAAATATGCTGAAACGAAGATTCCATAGCATTTCGACACATTTTTATCATGATAAGGGTAATGTGTAAGAGTTTCTTGGAATAAAAACCAGCCATAAAGCGAATGTGCGATAACAAGTATAGTGTAATTTGCTTTAATATCTATAACAACAGTAAAGATAATCAAAAGGATTTTTACTAAGAAGCTCATAAAAGGCTTCTGTGAAGGATTTCGTGAGAATCCATCAACAATTTTGAACGTGAAATTAAAAAAGCAAAAAACATAGAGAAATTCTAGAATTATTATAATAATTATCAAGAAAATCGACCAAATTATCAAGGCTATATGTATCGCAGAGCCGCATTCATAAGAAGAACAAGTCATATTCAAGATCAAAACCCCGAAACATGGTATCAAAAACACATGATCTAAAGCATCGTAAAAAAAGGCTAAGAGATTTGATAAATCCTTTTGAAAAATATCATCAGGGTCTTTGAAAACGTGAATATAAAGAAAACCGAGGAGCAGAGATAAAATCAATAAAGATATTAAGATTGTGACAAAGAGACTAATCATAAAACTAGGAGTTTTGCTTAATCCGAGGAAAACTAGCAGATAATCTCCAAGAAAAAGAAAGTTCTTGATGAGGGTCGTTTCTAAATCGGGGTTGCTTGCATTGAAAATTAAACAAATCATTTGAATATAATGAACTGCGATTAGCAAATTTGAAAGACTGACTGAAAGTTTTCGATGTTCAAGAACCAGATCGAAAACATCGAAGAGATGTTCTTGACACTTATAAAAGAATGTAGGAGTTGAATCGAAAATCATTTGTGTGGCTTTTTTCTACCTCTTTTTATATAGCGATTTTTAATTTATTATATATACTATACTATTCTTAGTATTTTTCACTTTTATTACCAATTCATATAAAATTATAAATTAGTATTTTAACATTTTTTTTTATTTATTTGAGAAAAAACTATTAAAAAATTACAGTTGTTTAAATTTAAAATTAATTTTTCAAATTCCATCAATAAATAAGTGAAAATACAATTAAATGAGTTTTTATTAAGTAGTGTTATGGAGTTTTTGCTATAAATTCTGTAAATTTTGAAAGATTTTTTTATTTTTAATAAAGAATCAACTGCCAAAAATTATTTTATCTCAAATTTAATTTTTTTAAAAAACTGTTCAATACTCTCGCAAATGTCCCCTTCCACATCGAAATTGTTATGAGTCATAAACTCTCTATAAAAGCAAGCAAGATCCTTCCTTTCCTTCAATTTCTCTTCAATCCTCTTCGCATGTTCACACCGAATCAAATTATCTTTCATGCCATGAATCAAACAAATCGGATTTTTTACATTTTCAATCTCTTGTAAATTATCAAAATTTTCTTCAGCTGTTTTGAATTGAAAATCTTCAAATTCTGGGAAAATTTCTTGTATAAATCTCATAAGCGAGCTAAATCCAGAGATTATGATCAAAGCCGCTATGTTTCTTTTGGAGGCCAAATAGACTGCAGGTCCGCTTCCCAATGATCTCCCCATTACTATGATATTATTTTCAGGGTATTTTATCACTTGTGTCAAATAATCATAAATCTCCAATGAATTTTGCTTGATCTTCACGATAGATTTTTCGCTTTTATAAGTCCCATATCCAGGATATTCTATTGCTAAAACATCAACCTTTTAAAATAAATATATGAGTTTTTGTTATGAAAGAAAGCTGAAGAAAAAAGAGCTTCTTTGATGTGAAAAAAACTCAAACCTTAATTTTTTCTTGTATTTGTGAGATCAAAATGAAATTATGACCAATATCTTCACCATTTCCATGATAATACAAACAAATTTGCCTTAGTGTGTTCATCGTTCTTGATCCATCTTTTCTATTTATCGGAAGAAACATGCAGGGTATTTTAGCAGTTTTTGTCTTTATTACAAGTAAACCTGGATTTTTTTCTGTGTAAGATGATAGGGGAGAAGGGAAAATATAATCGTAAACATTTTTTTTTTTATTCATTATTTATTATTTGAGCTTTTGAAAGAAAAAAAACAAAAGATTTATAAATTTACAAACATTTATTCCCCTTACAAACTTATCAAAATATATGATAAATTTACCCACCTAATTTGAAAAAACCTCGTTACAAATAATATAAAGATCTATTTAAAAAAAATAGCCGTAATCCTCTTCACCTTCTGAATTATTCTCAAGCTTCAAAGGATAGTCAAATACGATTTCCAAAGTTCCTTTTCCTTCCTTTAATTTCTTCACATAATTTTCCAGTTTTTCTGGATAATTACTTAACAGCATTTCATGATAAATAAGTTCAATAATATGTTCTCTTTTCAGCATTTTCCAGTTAAATTCTTCGAAATCCCATTCAGTTGCTATCAGTTCTTTATCAAAACCAGGCTCATCCTCTGGACAATGAAGATCTTTCAAATAAGGATGTTTCAATGCTTCTTCACATGTAATTCTTTTTTTCGGGTTAAATTCTAGCATTTTCTTCATTAAATCAAGCGCCATAGGATTGGAATCTTTGAAATAAGTGTCCCATTCAATAGATTTCTTCTCTTTGAGGTTCTGGAATTGCTTCATGCCTAGTTCTTTATTCTGCGGAATTTGATTCAAATCCTCTTCTGAAGGAAAGCCAATGATATCAATGATATTAAGTATTTCATGTTGATATTTCGTGGATTTAAACAGCTGTTTTCGCAGTAAAAGCTCTGCCAATATACAGCCAACACTCCATATATCAATAGCATAATCATAATTCTCATAATTTAAAACAATTTCAGGAGCAGAATAAACCTTTGAAACCCTAAAATTCTTACAGTTTTCAAATGATTTTCGCTTGATTTGAGGCATAACTATCTTGCAAAGCCTGAAATCTGTGATGAAACAATCACAGATTTCATTAACGAAAATGCAATGAGGTCTTAAGTTTCCATGGATTATTTTGCCAGTATGTAAGTATTTCAAACCTCTCAATATCTGATACAAAATGAACATAATGTGATCGTTGTTATATTCAGTATTCGAATGAATCACTGAATAAAGATCAAAAGGAATTTCATTCGTAATAAGATCAATATGTTTCAAATCATTGCGAAATTGTGGTAAACTGGCCTTTTTAAAAGAAATAAGATTCTCATTATTCAAAATTCGCAGTAATTTCATTTCTCGCAATAAAGCCTTTATATAATTTGGATGACATGAAAAAAAAGGACTTCTATGTAATAATGTGAACTTTTTAGAAGGTGCGAGCTCTGTTACAAGTTCTTCATCTTTTTCTTCAATCAGGAACAAGGTAGCATCATCTAAAGAAGAATAACGCTCAATGATGTTATAATTTGAAGGGTAGGAAAAAGCAATGCTTTGGAGAGTCTTAGTTTTATAGATTTCGGAAGAATCGAAGGAGAAGTTTTCAATTGAAGAGGAAAGACTGTTTGGGAAATTTAGGTCGAGTTTTGATTGTTTATCCATTTAATTTGGTGGATTAATTATTATTAATATAGAAAATAGAATTGGAGAAAAAAAATCAAAAGGATTTAAATCCCAGAATTTACAATAAGAAATAAGAGCTGAACAAAATACTCATTTTCCAGCTGAAATTACGGAAAAAAATTCAAATTTATTTCTTTTTTTAAAAAAAAATGCAAAATAAAGGGAATTTTTTGTTGAGAGAAAAAAAATGCGTACTGTATATATTTAAATTTTTTTAAAAAAAACCTCTTTTTCCAGTTTAAATTAAAAAAAAAAAAAAATGAATATTTTTTTTTAAATTTAAAAAAAAAAAAAACACAAATAAAAAAAAAATTCATTAAAAAAAAATCAATTTTTATAAGAATTTTTTATGTCTAAAACAATAAAATCAACTGATGAAGCTCATAATCTGAATGATGACCTTCATTCCATTACTAATGTAAAAGAAATTGATGCACAAGCCCTTCAATCATTCTATCTTGATCAATTCAAAAACCTTAGTCTCAGCTTTTATAATGAAATTCCTTTACATTCTTCGCAAACCTCGACGAATTTCACAAATAAAAGCAACAATTCAAACATTGAAAAACCTTCGAAAATCAACAAATTGGAAAACTCTAAGAATTTAATGGGAAAAATCTTCAAAAACACTGAAAAAAAACAAGAAATTAAAGCAAAAGAACGAGTTTCTTTGAATAAACCGAAAAACCCTGTAAATTTCCGAACTTTTTTCTTGAATAATCGCTTTTTTTTGAATAAAACATCAACAAAAATTTCAGAAAATTCAGTTTCAAAAAGCAAATTAATCTCGAATTACTCACAAATTGTTCAAAAGAAAACGAAAAGTCCAAAACAAGAAATAAAGAAACATTGCATAAATAATGTGAAGATTTCGTTAAATTGCCAGAAATTCAAAGGATTAAATACAAGTTTTAATGAAAGATCAGCTTCTAGAGGAGGGGATAAGAAAAATGAAGTGAAAATTGGGAATTTAAAAGGAAATAACGCCAGTTTTCTTGAAAGATCAGTATCAAAAACGAAAAATAACAAGAAAAACGATTTAATTGAGAGCCAATTTAACAAGAAAAAAGAGTTAAATAACAGTTTTACTGGAAATTTAAAGATTTTCAAAGCTTTTTCAAAGAAAATACTGAATAAAAAGGAAGAAAATAATATGAAAACCCCCAAGAAAATAGAGGAAAAAAGCTTAGGTTTATGGAAAAAATGAATAATTCATGGAGTTTTTATATAAATTGGAATAAAAATAAAGGGATTTGTTTTTAAAATATGAGTTTTCAATCTGCTGAGATTCACTATTATTATATATTTATTTAACGTTCTGTTTTCTTTTTAAATTTTCGAAAAAATTTGATTTTTCTTTCAGTTTTTTTTTAATTTTTAAAAGATTTTCTTAACAATTCAAAATTCCAAAAAATAAAAAATGTCCTACAATCGATGTTTTTCTTTATAAAATACCCTTTAATTTATAATTTCTATAGCCGGATCTCCTTACAATGACAGAATTTCTCGAATTTCTGAGAAATTAAATGGTCTTCAAGTATTTATATTTTTTTCCTTTGATAAATCTTCTTTAAAGATGAACGCTGATTCAGAAAAACAAAGCAAACTAGACCAAGCTGAAAATAAAGTAAAATATTTAGAAGATCAATGTGAAGAATTTCAAGAATCAATAACCAAAAAATACAACGTTTTGAAAGAAAACGTAAAGAATAAATTCAAATTAATTTAAAAACCCTACGTTTTTTTTCCCCATAAAAAAAAAAGGTCTTTAAAATACAGAAAATCGTTGATGAAGATAAAAACAATAGAGAACAGACTTTAGAGATCAAAATGAAAGAAATCTTCGCTTTGGATCAGAAATTTTCACAGTCGATTGAATCGGAGATTCTCACCAGAAAAGATGGGGAGAATAGACTTTTAAGACTGTTGGACGATAAATTCAACCTTATAAAGAGCGAAATTGTCAGAGAAGGCAAACTGAGAGCTGAAAGTATCGATCAATTGAATCAATGTCTTGAGGTTTTCTTCTATTTATATAAAAATATGAATTTTAGTTCTTTGAATTCATACATAAAATGAAAAAAATATGAAAAAACATTAAAAACATTATAAAATATGAAAAAACATTAAAAAATTATGAAAATTAGGCTGATTTGCCAAAACTTAACGAAGAAATAAAAACTGAAAGCATGGATAGAGATGAGAATGATCAGGCCATCATGAGGAAAATAACAGAGGAGTTGACCAGATTGAATAATACGATGCAGATTGAGAAGAAGAATAGAGAAGAAAGTGAACAGGCCATTTTTGATATGTTGAGAGATGTTGTGAATAGAGTGAAGAGCGAAATAGATTATGAAAGGAAAAATAGGTAAAAATCGACTATTATGATAGTCTTTGATTTTTTTTTGGAAAAAAAATAGGGAAACGACTGAGGAAACACTGTTAAATTTACTAGAAGATACATGTAATAAGATTAACACAGCGACTAATAATAACTGAATTTAAAACTAAATTTCTCTCTCGATTTTATTTTATTTCACATTAAAAAAATGCATTGAAAACGATAAATATTTTAAATGCTTGTTTAAAAAAGAAAAAAATTATAATTTTTTTAAAATTTGAAAAAATATTTTTATTTTATAAACTTCAGTGTTTCAAAATTAAATTTAAAATCACCTTGTTTTTGGAAAAATCAGTTTAGATTCAAATTTTATATATAACTACTATTATAACAATTTTTTCCAAAGATTTTTTCTAAATTTCAAAGCAAGTTCACTACTTTAAGCAAAATTTATGAGTTTAACTTCGAAAACATTTCGAAAAAGTTTTCTATCACAAAACCCATTCATCTTTCTTATTTATAATTTAATTCATTCAGATTATCATGACAATGCGACAAAACTCCAACAATTGTCCTCCACCTTAAAGATTGATCCAGCAATTCATCCCCAAACAATCATCGATTCCCGCATTAAAAGCACATCAGAAAGCCCATTTCTACGAAAAATCCACAAAAATAGTTTAAAAACTAGATTAACTAAGCAATCAAGTTCAAAAGACCTTGATAAAAAATTAAAAGAATCTGCTTTGAAACCTATTAGAACGAATTCTCAAAAAGCGAGAAATTCTTCCAGTTTATCACCTTCTACTCAACAAGTTTTTGTAAAAGATGTGACTAAATTTTTGAATCCTATAGAAGAAATATTACCTAAAGGAGTTCTTATTTTTAAAAAAAAGAAGCTTGTTCAGAAGCAAAAGCCCAAAATTCCAATAAAACTATCTCCAGCTGAGAAATTAGACAATGGGCATATTTTCATTGCAAAAAATATGAAAATCGTTGAAGATAAAAATAGGACGAAAGAAAACCTAAAGAAAAAAGAACCTGTTTTCATGTCTCAAACACAAACTATTTTTAAAGTTTCTTCAATTTTTAATGCATAATTTTACAAATCATTTTTTTTTTCTTTAAAATCATTAAAATTCTTTTTTAAATATACAAAAAAATTCTTGCAGTATGTGTTAGGCGGAGGAAATAACGTTGAATTAGTGAAAAGAGTGCTTGGAAAAAGAGATCATTGGGAGGAGGCCAGTTCAACGAACACCCTCTTCAACTTCAAATGGAAACAAGATAATAAGGGATACCATTACGAACGTGTGATTCCTGATGCAATTTGTCGACAATTACTGAATCATTTTGAGTTTCACAAAGAAATTTCCACAAAATCTGGATTAGTAGAAAATTTAGCACAGCATTGTGAAGTTTATAAATAAAAAGCAATTAAATTATAAATTTTTTTTTCAACTAATTCAAGCAAAATAGAATAGAACTCTTTGATCTTACTCCAATAACTTTTGTTCTTGATCTTGATAAAGAGGATTGCGATATAAACTTCCAGAGTTTCCTTCAATTTTATCTATCTAATCTTCCAAAAGAACTTGAATCTTTGAAAAAACCGATCTTTGAAATTCGAAAGAAATTCAGGAATTTTATTCCTTTATCTGTATATGATAAGAAAGCAATCTTTGGAAATTCTCCTTATACAAGGCCAAAAATGAAGCCAGTTTATACGAATGGAAGCAGTTATTTATGGTTATTGAAGCCAACAGGCTTTAATAGAGGAAGAGGAATCCAGATTTTTACCACATTAGAACAATTAGAGAAATATATCAATGAATATTATGAAGGAGTGGTTGAAAAAATCTCAAAACCGCAGGTTGCTGAAGAAAAAAAGGAAAATGAAGAGGAAATTATAGGAAACAATAAAGAGAATAATCAGGAAAATAATAAGAAAGTTGAAGATAATTTAAAGAAATCTGAGAAAATTAATAATAATACGAATAAAACAAAAGAAATAAAGACTCCGATGGACCCTAATGATTATATTCGAATGAGTTTACAAAATATGCCAAATGTTATAAAATCACATACTTTTGTGATTCAGAAATATATAGAGAAGCCTTTATTGATCAAAGGAAGGAAATTCGATATGCGTGTCTGGGCATTAGTGACGAATAATTTAGACATTTATTACTTTAAAGAAGGATATTGTAGGACTTCTTCTGAAGAATTCACTTTAGAAAATACTGATAATTATTTTATTCATTTAACGAATAATGCTGTTCAGAAATATTCATCGAATTATGGGCAGTTTGAAAACGGAAATCAATTGTCTTTTCCTTGGTTTCAGAAATATTTAGAAGAAAATTATCCGAAAATTGATTTTAAAATCTCAATTATTAATAGAATCAAAGAATTGATTTATATTTCTATGAATGCTGTGAGAAAAAAACTGAATCCTAATGATCGAAAACATTGTTTTGAGATCTTTGGATATGATTTTATTCTAGATGAAGAATTGCATGTCTGGCTTATTGAAGTCAATACGAACCCATGTTTAGAAGAGAGTAGTCCCTTATTAGCGATGCTAATTCCTCGAATGATTGGTTTATTATATAATTTTTAAAATTTAGGATTTTTAATTTAAAAAAATAAAAATAGATGATGGCTTTAAATTAACTTTGGATGTTTTATTCCCGAAAAGGGATCCTCCTGTTAGTAGAATCAATAAAATTCAACAAAAGCCATTGAATAATAATGCAAATACAGCTGTTGAGGAAAAAAACCAGATATTTTCGATGAATGAAATAAAGGAAACAATTGTTTCAGTTATTAAAAATTCAGGAACTGATCAAAACATTCCAATTGATATAGAAAGCACCACAACTACAACAACAAATAAAATTGAAGAGAATAATAATTTAGACAAAAAAAATGCTCCCAAAAAAGAAAAACCTTTAAGCCAATTTCCTGTTCAGGGTTATTCTGATGAAGAAAATATGTGGTAATAAAAAGAGATTTATTAAAAAAAATTAATTTTTTTAAAAAATTAATGAAGGGAATTGTTGGGAGTGAAATCAGCTGATAAAACGCCATTGAAATCCACGACAGCCTCTAAAAAATATTAAATATAGAGATTATTTTATAACCGAAATTTATTTAATTATGGAATCTGTTTAAAACAAATTTACTTAAAAACACAAAAAAAGAATAAATTAATATTTAAAAAAAATTGGCTTCCAACAAAAAATTTGACTTTTTAAAAAAAAATTTGAATTCCAACAAAAAACTCAATTTTTTCTAAAATTTCTTTTCAATCTCAAATTCAGATATTTAAAAACACTCCTTCTGTCAAATAATTGACTATAGATTGGTAATTCTTCATCAAACTATGATTAAGCCAATGTCTAAAAGTCCCATAAATCAGTTTTTCTTTTCCAAACCTTCTAACACTTTCTTCAGCAACCTCATCAGTTGGGGAAATCATCCATTTCCTCGGAGTATCTCTCCATTCTTTCGGGAAGTTCTCACATAGTGCGCCATTAGATGTTAAACCTGGTTCCAAAAGATGTAAATCAACATTTTTGGGTTTTTCCCCAATAATAGATTTCATAAAACTTGAATTAAAGGCTTTGGTTGCTGTAAATAAAGATAAATGAGGATGAGGGTATGCCCCAATAGTCGAAGATGTCGTGGAAATCATTGATCTAAAAGAACTTTTTTTTTGAGAAAATCTAGTAAGAGCATAATGACTTAATAAAACATTCGGAAGTATATTGCTATTGATCATTTTAAAAATCTCATTTTGGTCTAGTTTTCCGAAATCTTTAGCAATAAAACTTGCTGCATTATTAATAAGCCCAGAAATCTCAAAATTATTCAAGTTTTCAATTAAATTTTCATAATTTTCTAAAGAAAATTGAGAAAAATCAAAGGAGATTATCCGAACCATTGAGTTAAAATCTCGTTCTAATTCAACTTTCACACTCTTCAAATCATCTTCATTTGCTGAGATTAGGATTAAAGGAATACCTTTCACTGCGATTTCTCGAGCAAAAGAACGGCTAAGACCTTCATTCACACCTGTTATCACAAAATAAGCTTGATCTCCATAGGTATTTAAAAAATTGATAGGAGTTCGATAGAAATGATTGTATGCGTCTCGGAAATTTGAATAACCAATTGATGTAAGGGTATAAGCGCCAATGAAGACTGGAAATGATTTTATCAGTTTTAAGAACATTTTTTTTGTTATTTGTTTTTTAATTATTTT
>JFJP01036311.1_pt1 | contig 16612 bp, 13 predicted proteins | sample 431651 | NCBI WGS metagenome assembly JFJP01 (sample SAMN02602958, study PRJNA72255) | Microbial mat metagenome, whole genome shotgun sequencing project. | biome: fresh water; feature: sink hole; material: water; isolation source: purple microbial (photo- and chemosynthetic) mats found in... | reverse complement strand
GGCCTCGTGACGGCAGGCCCCTTCCCGCACAAGGAACTCGATTTCGCCTCGTGCAGCGCGGGCTTGCAAAAAGGGGTGAACGAAAAATGCCTGTACGTGATTCCGGGTTTTTACGCGATGAGCACCGACGGGAAAGTCACCCTCCTCGGCCGGGGCGGCACCGACTATTCTGCGGCGGCCATCGCCTACTGCCTCGGGGCGGACAGCCTCGACATCTGGAAGGACGTTGACGGCTTCTTGAGCGCCGATCCCAAGCTCGTCCCGCACGCGCACCTCATTCCGCGCCTCAGTTACGGAGAGGCGGCCGAGCTGTCCTATTTCGGCGCGAAAATACTGCATCCGCGCACGATGCATCCGGTCAAGCTCGGCGGCATCCCCACACGCATACTGAACATCCGCGACGCCGTCAACAAACCGGGCACCGTGATCTCGACCGAGGCGGGGCCGAGCGCGCACGGCATCCAGAGCGTCAGTCACAGCCTCAACTTCGGAATATTGCGCCTCGCGGGTCCGGATGTCGGCATGGAAGCGGGCATCATCTCGACGGTGTCCGCCCTCTTCAACAAGCATGAACTGAACATCAAGTCCATCATCACCTCGCAGACGTCGATCAACTTCCTGTTCGAAAAGGACGATCTCCAGAAAGCCTGGCAGCTCGTGAGCGACCTCAAGATCGAAGCGATCGAGGAACTCGAAAAGGTCGAGAACATAGCCGTGCTCGCCATCGTAGGCGAAGGCTTCCGCGAACACCCCGACGTCCTCGCCCGCGCGCTTTCAGCCCTCAGCCGGCACCGCATCTCCGTGCAGCTGATGGTCTCGGGCGCCTCGGCTGTATCCGCCTACATCGTCGTCGACAAGGAGAGCCTCGGCACCGCGCTTTCGGCCGTTCACCGGGAGTTCTTCGGGGACTGAGCAAGTTCAACCGTTTCCGGTCACCCATCTGGCGCTGCGTCTGATGATTTCCCTATAAACCGGATTTGCGAACGAACCGGCCGTATGCCCCGGCATGAGATAGACCACCCGACCGAGCCCAAAAACGTGAGCCCAGGCGGCCGGCCACACAGAGCCTTCGTTCTCATATTCAAAGAGAATGGTTTTCTCCATCAGGTTGGAAAATTCGAACCGGTATGGCTCATCGTCGATTTCGAACGCTCCAATCCCGTTCATGATTTCGTGCTGCAGTGCAGCCGGTTTGAACCGCAACGTTGCTTGGGCGGGATGGCCCAAAAACTTCGCGCCCATCATCTGGGCAAGCTCGAAGTCATTGTGCAACGAAATGCCGTTATGAACGACGAGAAGGCCGCCGCCGCCGCAGACGAAAGAGAGCAGGCCCGCGACCTGTTCCCTCGTTTTTTTTTCTTTCCAGGTATCGATGTAAGAAATGCATAGCCGAAACCTGTCCAGTTTTCCGGACCGGAACGTATCGAAATCCTCTGTGCATTCGACGGTCCATTCATCCCGGAGTATCGCGCACAGTTCGCCGTCCACTCCATCCAGTGGATGATATTCGACCCGGGAATAGTTCCCTGCCAACAGCGCTTTCTGTTTGTGACCTTTCATGACTCCGCCCCTTGGTCCATTCCTGTTTTTCTTTCACCGCGTTTCCCGGTCGTCCTGTCCTTGCGTTTAAAGTCCAGGATATGATGGACCACTACGGGTATGCCTGCCTGCCCCATCCGCCAGACGAAATGTTCCACCGGACCGATTCCCCTGACGCCGATCCGGACCGGAAGGCCGCACCTTTGCCAGTTTCCGACGCATGCGATGAATTTACAGTACCCGTCTTCCATCGTCGAATACCGTTCGATCGGAGTATTCAGAATCTTTACGGCGACGGAAAACCGGTCTTGCTCGATCAGCACCTCTACATACATGGACGTGCCGCCGCTTCCATCAGAAGATAAAAAGCCTGTCCCTCGGCCGCCGTTCCGGCTGCGTCGAAGCGGGGGGCACCGCAGACCCCCTGCACGAAACCCCATCGGTCGACCTTCTTCCGGACTGCTTCGCGCATACGCCATGCCGAATCGAGAAGTACCGAATCGATTTCCTCCATGGCCGCAAGCCGGAAAATCGCATACGCGAACATCTGGGCGGCATTCGTTTCGACAAAGCTTTCATCATCATCGAGCACATCGTGAAACAAACCGTCATCGCGCAGGTACTTCAGGCATTCCATGACCGTTTCGCGAGCCCAACAAATCAGTCGTTCTTTTTGTACGGAAAAACGATCGGGAAGAAAGGACGCAACCCGGATCATTCCCGTCATCGCCCAGCCGTTCCCGACGCCCCAATGGGCTTCCCGCTCAAAAAGCTTCCGCTCGTCGTCCCAGATATGCGAAAAGAGTTTCGATCCGGGATTCCATAATATTCGCCGGTATCCCTCGATTTGGGCGATAGCATCCTCGTACCGGCCCATGGCCGCAAGGAAAGGCGGAGCCATATACATCGAATCGACCCACATCTGTCTCGCGTCAGTCCGGTGATAGAGTATCCCTTCAGGGTTCCTGTTTTCCTGCTTGAGAAGCCACTCGAGCATATTCCCGGCGGCCATGGAATACCGGGGATCTCCGGTCAAAACGGCTGCCGCGAGAACCGCCTCGCCGTTGGATGCGGCATCGACGACCGAGGTGTCTCCGCCAATGACGCCCATACGGCCGTCTTCATGCCGGCGAACCAGCGCTTCATGAGCGCAAAGGACGACCATCCTGTCATCTTTCAGTTCGAGAAAAGCCTGCGCGCAGACCCCCTGTTCCCAGGAATTGCGTTGCATGCATAAAAGCGCCTCACGTACCGTCGCAACTGTTTCGTCATGTTCCACGATGGCTCTCCTTCCCTTTCACGGTTGATCCAATGCCGCAAGTACGAAAACAAGGGACGAGTTCCAGTAAACCGCAACTTCATTTGTGGAGTAGCTTCCCGAATCGTCGAGGAAACACTTGGCGGGAGCCTTGCCGACAAGTTCGTTTTTGGCGACGGGATCCTCCAGATTCGCGTTCGGGCCGCCGGAGACCATGCCGGGAACCGGATAAAACACCGAAGCCGCCAGGGAAGGCCGATGATGCGGATTCATGACCGGATCGCTGCCGAAGCCGGTGACAAAGCACTTGCCGAGTGAATTGCGCCCCAAGAGGTAATGCAGGTTTTCAAGAGCGGGCGACGCATCCGTCATTTCCGTATCGATGCGCTTTGCCGCAAGCAAGATCATGGCTTGATCCATCAGCTTCATGTTGCTGCCCCATACAAAATCGGAAGCCTGCATCATCGTGCGGTCAGCCGCGGCATCGGCTATCGACGAGAGCCGCGCCACCCGGTTTTCAAGGATGTTCACGGCCCTTTGAACCGACACGGAATCAAGAATGCCGTCATCCATCAAAAGGATCCCCGTAACGCCGAACATGCCGGTGTCGGCCCAGCCGAAACTCTCCGCATTGAAGGAAGGATCGGCAAGTCCATTCCGCACTTCGGCGGCAAAACAGGCCTCGCCGGTTGACCGAAGGAGTTCCACGTACAGCCAGAGCGCCTCGTCCTGTCCATTGGAGTCGCCATATTCTCCGGTAAGAATACCCGCCGGATTGGCAAACGGTACAAACCGGCGGGTCGAGACCCAACCCTGTGCCTTCCGTGCCGCCGACAGGCAGGTAGCGGAAAAAACGGAATCGATATCCTTCCATGTCCGGGCTGCCATTGCCATGACGGCACCGAATCCAGCGGTCGCGGTATACGACACCGGGGAGATTACGAGGGAGCTGAAATCGAAATCAGGGGAAGTATCCATGCCGGGAAAATTCCTGCCGGTCAATTTATGGTATACGCCGCCCGACGGATCCTGCATGCGGAGCATCCATTCCAGTTCATGACGGACTTCGGAAAGCACGTCGGGCACACCGGACCCGCTCTCGGGAATGCCGGTCGGACGGGCAAACGACCGGGGCCATAATTCGTAAGCCAACAACAGGTGGCCTGCCGTAACGGCGCCGGGAACCACATACTTGCCGTAATCCCCAGCGTCGTGCCAGCCGCCGTCGGCGACCATCGTCCCGTCGGCACCGTAGATTTCCGCCTCGCCGACATGGCAGCTCGCATGCGAGAAATCGCCCGCGAGTTCCGGTACGAGTTCCGTACCGCATCTCTGGTAATACAACATTTTGAGAGAAGCCGTAAAGAGATCGGCATACGCATCCTTGGCTATTTTGAACGGAACGGAGCGACCGGTTCCGGGAACGTCAAGATAATACGCGCCTTCCTTGCGCCAGGCACTGAAATCGACGAGGGAAATATACTCTCCGCTCTCCGGTACTCCGACCGGCTTTCCGGAAGTACCCCGGAAAACGGACTCGCCGGTACGGACGTCCACGAGACTGAAATCCGTACCCGGCCCGGAAAACCAGGCAGTCTTGGCATCGTCCGGCCGGTAACCCACCTGGTCGACCCGAACCAGACCGTTACCCGAACCCCCGTCTCCATCCTCACCGAAAGCAGGCGGAACCAAACCGAAAAAAAGACAGACCAGACCGAGCAACAGTTTCTCCTTCAGCATCGTTTTTTCTCCTGAAATCGACTGCCTGCATGCAAAACGGAATCCGCCGCGACGGAAAAAGCTGTCCCGCCATGCGACGGGACAGCCTCCGGAAAACGCAGGCTCCTAGTACTTGATCTTATTCGCGGCAAGCCAGGCGTCGTATTGCTTCTGGGCTTCGGCCTTGACCTTTTCGATACCGGCAGCCTTGAACTTGGCGAGTGCTTTGGGCATTTCGACTGCGGGGTCGACGGTACCGGTTTCCATGCCGGGCATGAACTCGGCATAGACGTTCTTGATGGCGGTCACTTCGTTCTTCAGCTTCGAGATGTCGAAGTCGAAACCGAGGCTCTTCAAGGGCAGCGCTTTCGCGTTGTAGTCCAGGAACATCCGCGCTTTATTGGGATTCTCGGAAACGTCAAGATAATTGACGAACGTATTGCCGAACATCCAGGGGGTACCGACGTTGTATTTTTCCTTGTCCGGTCCGGCCTTGATCATCGCGACACCGGTCGCGTCTTTCACGTCGGTCTTTACATAGTGCTTGCCTTCGATACCCCAGTTGACGAGATTGTTGAGATAGGGGTCCGTATTGAAAAGCTCGAGGAACTTGAGGACGACGGCGGGATTCTTCGAGGTGCGGCTGATCGCCTGGAGAGAACCGATGGTTTCGCGGTTGGTCATGACGACCGGGGTGATGTCGATCTGTGTCCAGGGCTGGCCGGTGCTCATCGTCATCTCGGCGTCCTTGCCGGGCTTCAGGGACTTGATCATGGCGAAGATCTTTCCGGCTTTTTCGTCGGCGTTGAAGTCGGTGACGGCGGCGGCATCCTTGCGGGTATAGCCGGCTTCGTAGAACTTGTGCATGGTGGTATAGAGGGCCATGGCTTCTGCGGTTTCGGGCAGGAAGAGAACCTTGCCCGACTTGTTGTTGTTCATGAGTCCTATCATCAGCTGGTCATCCGCGAAATTGTCCATGTCGAGGGCACGCGAGGGATTTTCGCCGACAATGGCTTCCAGCGGATACATCTGGGGTTCTTTTTCCTTGATGACCTTGAGGAAGGGCTCGATGTCCTCGAACTTCTTGATCTTTGTAATATCCATGTTGTATTTCTTGATCATGTCGGTGCGGACGAGGAATCCCCAGTGATGGGCTTTTTCCTTGTTGGCCGGAATGCCGAACATCTTGCCGTTGATCGCCGATCCGCCGATGAAACTGTCGCCGAGGGCGGCGAGGGTTTTCGGGGCGTTTTCGCGCGACAGCTTGGTGATGTCGAGGAATGCGCCGCGGGTCGCGCCGAGGCGGAAGTTGTTCGTCCAGCTGGCGGTGAAGGAAATGTCGAAGGGCTGGCCCGACGCGATGATCTGCTGCATCTTGGAGTCATAGGTCCCCCAGTCGAAGGTGACCAGTTTCAATGTGGCGTCGATTTTCTTTTCGGCGAGGTATTTGTTTACCGCCTCGGTGACGACAGGCTGGTCGGGCGCGGGACCGTTGCCGATGACGTACCAAACGATTTCGTAAGGGGCTGCGGCCAAAGGCAGGGCCGAGACTAGACATACGGCGAGCATGGAAAGTAACATTCTGATTTTCTTCATCGCTTTCTCCTCTAACATTATTTTTACACGCGACGCGTGCTTGAACCCATTTGCGGCAGTCGGACTCATTCCTTTATGGAACCGACGGTTATGCCCCTGACGAAGTAGCGCTGGAAGAACGGATACGCCATGATGATCGGCCCGATGGAAATGACGGTCATCGCCATCTGCGCCGAACGGCTGGGGAGGTTCCGCGCTACTTCGGCGGCGGCGGTTCCGAGATTCCCGGCATTGGCCGAAAGATACTGGATGTTCGGATCGTTGATGAGCGTCAGGTTGATCCAGTAATCGTTCCAGTAGACGATGGTATTGAAGAGCGCGATCGTCGCCATTCCGGGAGCCGCAAGGTATATGACGATACGGAAGAAAATCTGCAACTCCGTGGCTCCGTCCATCTTGGCCGATTCGACGATCGAGTCGGGAATGCTCGTCTTGAAAAAAGTCCGCATGATGACCACGTACCAGGAGTTCATGAGGTACGGAAGGATCAGGGCAAATATCGTATCGTTGATATGAAGGACATTGACGCAGACCATGAACCAGGGAATCAACCCGCCGCTGAATAGGAGGGTCAGCACTATCAGGCCGTTGAAAAACTTTCGCCCTCCGAAATCCTTTCGCGAAAGGGGATAGGCGAACATCGCGATGATAAGCGTACTGGCGAGCGTACCGACGACCGTCACGAAAATCGTCAAACCATACGCGCGCATCACCGAATCGGCCGAGGTGAAAATGAACTCGTACGCCCGCAGGCTGGTTTTCGCGGGGAAGATGTCGAATCCCGACTTGGCGATTTCCAGCTCGTCGGAAAATGAAATGCCGATTACGAGGGCGATCGGATAGAGGCAAACCATACAGAGCAGAATAAAGACGCCGTGTTTCAGTTTTATCGACAGCTTTGAAGACGTGATCAAAGACATTGTATGCTCCTCTCAGAAAAGACTTTTGTCGGGATCGATTTTTTTGACGACAAGGTTGGCAAGGACGACCACCGTAAAACCGACGACCGACTGATAGAGTCCGGCTGCCGACGACATGCCGATGTCGCCCATGTTCATCAGAGTACGGTAGACATAGGTATCTATGGTTTGCGTGGTCGGGAACAGCGAGCCCATGTTGAGGGTCACATTGTAGAACAGGCCGAAATCCGAATAGAAAATGCGCCCGATCTGCAAAAGGACCATGATGACGATGACATTCGAAATCAGGGGCAGGATGATTTTCCTGACGATCTGACCGCGGTTTGCCCCTTCAAGCGAGGCTGCCTCGATGTAACCGGGGTCTATTCCCATCATCGCCGCAAGATAAATGACGCAGGTATAACCGACGTATTTCCACAGATTGCAAAAGGTCAGGATGAACGGCCACACTTTTGGCGTGGTGTACCAGTTTATCCCTTCAAGTCCCAGAAACGGCAATACCTTGAGGTTCAGTACTCCCTGGTCGACCGAAAGCAGCGCAAAAACAAGGTTGCTGACGACGACCCAGGAAAGGAAGTACGGCAGGAACATGACCGCCTGATAAAAACGGGTAGCCCGGCTCGAGCTCATGCTTTCCAGGCCGAGAGCCACTGCAAGGGAACAAAACGTTCCCAGCAGTATGAACACCACATTGTAGGCAATGGTATTGAAAGTGATGCTCCATGCGTCGGGCGTGGTCAAAAAAAACTGAAAGTTGTCGAAGCCGGCCCAATCGCTCCCGAAAATGCCCTTGGAATAATCGATGTTCTTGAACGCGATAAAAATACCGAACATGGGCAGAATGCTGAATACGGTCAAAGCCATAAAACCCGGAAGCATCAGGACCAACAACCCCCAGTTCGGGGCAAATTTCTTTTTTGCGTGCAGGGGTTTCCCCGATTGAATGTTGTCAGTCATGACACCCTCCTGTAATCTCGAAACGTTTCGTTTTCGATTCAAAAAAACTATTTATTTTTCCGCCGCAACCAGTCACGCAGCCCCTCGACGGCGAGTGCATGATCCTCCGTCCCCTCCAGGCCTGAAACGGTCAAACTGGCGACACAGCCGCGGCTCCGGACGATCAAGGGAATCCCGCCGCCTTCGGCGCGAAACTTGTCGGGATCGAGCGCCGTTTCCTTCTGGAAATTCAGGCCCCGCTCGCGATAGTCCATGCCGATTCCCCAGGAACTGTGGCCGAAGCGGCGAACGACCCGGCTCTTGCGGCCTATCCAGTCCCAGTTTCCGGCACCCGTGCCTTCCATGAAATGCGTGAACAACGGAAAGTCGTCATTCTCGATATGCACGGCCACCGGTTTTGCGGTCAGTTTGGCGGCAATGTCCAGAACGGCAAGACCTATCTCCAGGGCATCCCGTGCCGTCATGCCGTCAAGCACCAATTCCTCTTCCTCGGCGAGGCAGGCCGCGTAGGTTGCGGGCGCGTTCAAAACGAAATCTCCCGGTTTCCATGCCAGAACTTGCCGGTTTCGGCCCAGGGAAGCGAACAGATTTCCCACATCCTCTTGCCGCCGTCCGCGGGTTCTCCCGGTGCGTTCGGACCGCCGAGATCGGTTTTAAGCCATCCCGGATCAAGACAATTGACGGCGACTTTCCCTTTCAAGGCGGTGGCCCAAAGGATGGTCATTCCGCCGAGAGCGTATTTGGTCAAGCGATAGGTGGGCATTTCCGAAGAAGTACGAAGCGCCTGAATGCTTCCTGCGCCCGAACTGACGTTTACGATGCGGGGTTCGTTCCCTTTCTCGAGAAGCGCTGCCAACCGGGTTATCAGTTCGTGGGGGGCAAAAACATTGCACCGCCACTGTTCGTTGAGAAGTTCGAGGCCTTCGGCTGCCCAGTCTTTCTTGTATGTCTGGACAGCTGCATTGTTCAGGAGGAAATCGACTGCAGGCCAAAGTTTTGCTACGGCTGCCGCAACCGCGGCCGGTGCTTTCGGGTCGTCAAAGTCGGCAAGAAACGGATGAAACCGGCCGATTGCACCCAGTTCCTTTGTCGCTTTCTCCAGACGGACGGAATCGCGACCGGTTCCAAAAACCTCGGCCCCCGCAGCCAGGAACAGCTTGGCAGCCTCGAAACCGACGCCCCGGGTTGCCCCGGTCAATACGATACGTTTGTCCTTAAATGTGCTCATAACCTGTCCTTTTTATGCGTATCTTATCCATTCGAAACGTTTCTATTACTATAGAATCGTTTCGATTTTCTGTCAACAAAAATAATTGACTATTTTTCGCGATACCGGTCTGCCGCTCACCGGGTCTTCATGAAGAGGCTTTTGACGCGGGTATACGCCAGCAAACTCTCGATGCCGCCTTCCCTTCCAAATCCGCTTTTCCCGATTCCGCCGAAGGGCACTTCCAGTCCGAAGCCTCCGGAGCCATTCACGGTGACATGGCTCGAGTTCATACGCCGGGAAAAAGCTATCGCCCGTCCGGGATCGGAGGTCCACAGTTCCGCCGAAAGGCCATACACCGTATCGTTCGCCATGGCCAGAGCCTGTTCTTCATCACCGTCAGGATAGGTCAATATGCCGAGAACTGGGCCGAAAACCTCTTCCTGGGCGAGCCACATCGAGGTATTCACTCCGGTAAAAACGGCGGGAGTAATGAAACTGCCGTTCGCGAGGTCTTCCCGGGCCGGTATCTCGCCCCCGAATTCGAGGCAGGCGCCTTCAGCCTTTCCTCGTTCGATCGCCGCGAGGATTTCCTTCCGCTGCGACATGTTGACGAGCGGGCCCATCTGGGGTTTTGACATCGAATGCCCAAGCCGCACATTCCCGAGGATTTCCTTCACGATCTGCCGGACACGGGGCAATGACGATTCCTGAACGATCAGGCGCGAGCGGGCGCCGCACGACTGTCCGGTATTGTGGATCATTCCGCGGGCGCAGCCGGCCGCGGCGCGCTCGACGTCTCCGTCGGGGAGGACGAGGCAGGGGGCCTTTCCGCCCAATTCCAGGGAAAGGACCGGCACGATATTCACTGCCGCCGCATTGAGAACCTGGATGCCGATCTCCGCCGAACCGCAGAACACGATACCGTCGATATCGGGAGCGGAAACCAGTACATTGCCCGCCTCGGAGCCGAAACCGAGAACCACATTGAAGACACCGTCGGGAAATCCGGCTTCCTTTGCCAGCTTCGCGATCTCGATCGCGACAAAGGGAGTATCACGGGCGGGTTTCGCGATGACGGTGCAACCGGCGGCAAGGCAGGGAGCCGCACCGCGCAGGAGAATATCGAGGGGATAATTCCAGGGAATTATCTGGACGACGACTCCGACCGGCTCCCTCCGGGTCAGGGCAAAATCGCCGTTGGGGAGGGGAATTTCCCGTCCGTCCAGCTTGTCGGCCCAGCCCGCGAAAAACTCGCAATACCGCGCGGCGACCGCAACTTCGCCATATGCGTCATCGAGGGGCTTTCCGTTTTCCAAGGCCAATATCCGCGCAAGGGAGTCCCGGTCCCGTTCGATCAAACGACCCAAATTGGTGAGCCACCGGCCGCGCATGAAGGCGTCGACCGAACCCCATTCCTTTGACTGAAAAGCCTTCCTCGAACTTGCAATTGCCGAACGGACATCCACTGCCTGTCCTTTGGCGGCTGTACCCAGAAGCTCTCCGTTGCCGGGATCATACACCTCAAAAGTATCCCCCGATACGGAAGGCTGTTCTTTTCCGTCAATCCAGTGTCCTTTGAATCCAATTTTCATTTTTGCACCTCTTTTCAGAGGTTAAACGTTTCGATTCTATCTGTCAACCATTTTATTCGGGGAAACTACGCCGGTCGGCATCATTTATTGCTGATGGATCCGCAGGAATTCCGTATCACCAGAGTCGTGGGAATTATTATGGATTTGTTGTCGCTTGTCCCCTGCAGCATTTTCATCAGGGCATGAACAGCTTTCGATCCCATACCGACGCGGTCGTAACTGACCGTCGTCAAGGGCGGACTGCTGTGCCGGGCAAATTCATTGTCATCGAAGCCGGTAACCGAAACATCCTGGGGAACCCGCAGTCCGTGCTCGTTCAATGCAAGCAGGGCGCCGATCGCCATCTCGTCATTCGCGCAAAACAAGGCATCGGGTATCATCCCGGCTTTCAGGATCTCGGTCATCTTCGAAAATGCGACGGATTCGTAAAAGTTGCATTCGAAATACCATGACGGGTCGAACACTATTCCCGTTTCCCGCAGTACGTCGCAAAAGCCCTCAAACCGTTTTTGGTTGTCATAGGATTCGTGGACGCCGCCCAGGAACATGAACTTTTTACGGCCCATCCCGACCAATCGGGCGGTCAATTCCGCTGCACCGCGGTAATTGTCGATGGTCAAGGTACAGATATTCTCGATGCCCTTGACGTCATCGGGTTCGCGATCCATCAACACCAGCGGACATATCTGAGACGCCGTTTGAAGGAGATCGATGTCGATATCCGCGGAATTATGCATGATGGCGGCATCCAGCCACCTTTCGCGCAGCAGGCTGTAGGCCCGTTCCTTTTTGTTCCGGTTGACGGTCGCTACCAGAACGTCAAAATCATATCCGGTCAAGGCATCCTGGATGCCGCGCATGATGGCACCGAGGCAGGAGCCGCCCAGTTCATTGGTAAAAACGCCGATCCGCCGGGTCGATCCCATCTTGAGGTTTCTGGCCTGGGTATTGGGATAGTAACCCAATTCCTTGGCAAGGGCAAGAATCCGGTCCCGGGTTTCCGGATGGACTTTCGGGATCCCGTTCAAGGCATAAGAAACCGTGGAGATGGACACTCCCGCTTTATGGGCAATATCCTTGATTGTGGACATGTTGAGCTCCTTGATCGGACAGCAATCGAAACGATTCTATCATATCAAGAAATTTTATGCAAAACCTTTTTTTTGCCTGAAACAACAAAGCGGCCTGCATCCGGTCGGGATAGAATAACCGGAACGGGCGGAGGACAAAACCTTACCGGCCGTGCACGTGGTGTTCTTCGGGGATTGACCGGATCGCGCGGGCAATCTATCCTACCCGCTCCCTTCATCCGACAAGAGGCGGTCCAATTCTTTCTTGACTACGGCATAGCATTCGCAGGCATGGGACTCGAGTCCGTCGCGATCGGTCACGGCGATATGGCCGCGGCGGTAACTTATGAGACCGGCGCGCTGCAGGTTGCCCGCGGCTTCGGTGATGCCCTCGCGCCGGACGCCGAGCATGCTGGCGACGAGTTCCTGCGTCATGATCAATTCCTCCGGTCCCAACCGGTCGAGCGTCAGGAGGAGCCAGCGGCAGAGCTGCTGTTCGACGGAATGGTAGCGGTTGCATACGGCGGTCTGCGACATCTGCGTTATCAGCGCCTGGGTATAGCGAAGCAGAAGTTTCTGGAAACCTCCAGCCCGGTTGAATTCCTGCTTCAGCACGCGCCGGTCGAGCCGATAGGCGTAACCCGCCGTCTGAACCACGGCAGAACTCGGGGTGGTGTCGCCGCCCATGAAAAGCGAGATGCCGACGACGCCCTCGTTACCCACCCCGGCGGTTTCGGCCGATGCGCCCGTTTCGGTCACATAATGAAGGGACACGATCGCGGTTGTCGGAAAATATGCGTGCTGCAGCTGCATGTCGGGTTCGTAGAGCATCTTGCCGAGAGGCAAGGGCGTCAATTCAAGGGACGCCGAGAACAGGGCAAATTCCGGCTGTAGCAGGGCCGAGAGAAGATGGTTTTGTCTGGGATTATGGGGAACAAACATCGGCGGACTTCCTTTTCAGGCTGTTACTTTTTTTTTCCGGTAAGTTCGATACCGATTCCCCGGTATCCCGTAAATCGGCAAGTCCGGTCGAACATCGGTTCGCCGCTTACCTGAAAACGCTGCTCCGTACCGTCGTCGTTGACCCGGCCGAAAACATAATCGAGAAACGGCCGGCGCGCCTCGATGATCGAGCGTAATTCGGTCCGCTCGGCCTCGTTCCAACCCGATTGTCCGCTTCCGCAGATATCTCCCGTTTTCGCGTCGCCGTCGATGCCGAGCATCTCGAGGACGGGACCCGAAACCCTGGTGAAGACCATGTTCTCGTCCTGTTCCCAATACCAGTCGGACGCGAGCTCGGTGAGGCTGCGGTACCGGGCCTCGCTTTCCCGAAGTTCGGCTGTCCGTTCGAGCACCGTCTTCTCGAGTTCCCGGTTGTAGTCTTCGAGCTTCCGGTACAGCAGGCGGACCTCGAGCATGTTATGGATGCGGGTTTTGACCTCGACGAGATCGAAAGGCTTGCTGATAAAATCCTTCGCCCCGGATTGCAGCGCCCGCAGCTTGTGGTCGGGCTGCGCGGTCAGGACCAGAACGGGAAGATACGAACCTTTTTCCGCCGCCTTGAGACTTTCGAGCACCTGGAAACCGTCCATGACCGGCATCTGCAAGTCGAGCAGGATAAGATCGTATCCGTTTTTCAGGTACAGACCGCAGACCTCCTGCGGGAAAGTGGTCGAAGAGACATTCGTATACCCTTCATTTTCAAGCAATTGCTCGAGCAGGGCGATGTTGGATTCCTGGTCGTCGACGATAAGGATCCCGGCTCCGAGAATATCAGGCATGGCAGACATCATTTTTTATCCCCTATGAATTTCAGGGCAATGTCGAGCGTGTCCAGAAATTCCTTGATTTGTATCGGTTTGGTAAGGTACCTGAAAAATCCCGCTTCGATTCCCCGTTCGATATCCCGTGGAATCGCGTTGGCGCTCAGCGCGATGACGGGGATCTTAGCGGTCTCCGGCCCGGCGGAAAGAATTTTCAATGCTTCGAGGCCGCTGATGCCCGGCAGGTTTATATCCATGAGGATCACGTCCGGCAGCATGGTTCGGGCCGTTTCCACGCCCGTAATTCCGTCACGGGCGCTTACAAGACGGATGTCCGGGCGGCGCGTGATGATGTCCTCGACGAGCATGAGGTTTGCGGGATTGTCTTCGACATAGAGAAGAGTGTGCTGTTTTCCGGCGGCTTCGCCCTCGGTCCGCACAGAAGCATCGGCTATCACGGCTTCCAGGGCGGCCGCAGGTTCGTCGACGAGCCCCATCTCTATCCAGAAAACGCTTCCCTCGCCGACCGTGCTTTCGACGCAGATTATGCCGCCCATCAGCTCGATAAGGCGCTTGCTGACCACGAGGCCTATTCCCGTACCTTCCTCGACCAGCGCTTCCTGACCGAGTCTGTTGAACGGCTCGAAGAGCTGCGCGATCTGCTCCGGAGAAAGTCCGCCGCCCGTATCGCGGACGCTTATCCGGATCGATCCGGCCTGGATCGGCGCGCATTCGACGGTGACCAGTCCGTTGGCGACATTGTACTTGATCGCGTTGGAAAGGAGGTTGATCAAAATCTGCTTCAGGCGCAGCCGGTCCGCGAGAACGAAGTAATGGATTCCGAACTGGTTGAACGTCACGCTGATGCCGCGCTTCTGCGCCTGCGTCTCCACCATCGTCTGGCATTCATGCAGGATCTCGGCGAGGGATACCGGCTCGGGAGACATCGACAACTTCCCCGATTCGATGAGCGAAAGGTCGAGTATCTCGTTGATCAACTCGAGAAGATACCAGCCGGCCTTAAGAATCTGGTCGATGCTTCTTTTCTGGCCGGGAGTCGGGGGTGGCGAACCGGATTCGATGAGCTGGGCGAAGCCCAAAATGGCGCTCAGGGGGGTGCGCAGCTCGTGGCTCATGCTCGAAAGAAAATCCGATTTTGCGCGATTGGCCTTTTCCGCCATGTATTTAGCTATCTGCAGTTCGACGTTCTTGTCCTGGAGCGCCTGGTCGAGGAGGGTGCGCTCCGCCTCCACCTGTTTCCGTGCGGTATTGTCGGTGCCGATCAGCAGATACCCGATGATCATATTCTGGGCGTCGCGCAGGGCCGTAACCGATACGAGGGCCGCGAACCGGCTGCCGTTCTTGCGGATGTAGGTAAGCTCGTAAATATCCTCGATACCCCGCGAAGCCTTGAACACCAGGGCCTCGAATCCGGGTTTTATGACGGTTGAAAGTTCCCGGCTCAGCGTCTGCGCGCGGGTAATGACTTCCTGCGGATCGGAAATATCGGCGGGGGTTATCTTGTTCATCACTTCCGAAGCGGTATACCCAAGCATGCACTCGGCGCCGACGTTGAATATCTGTATGACGCCCTTCGCATCCGTCGCAATGCTCGAAAAATTCGCGCTGTTGAATATCGCCCGCTGAAGGGCTCCCTCGTTCAGAAGCTCATCCTCCGCTTGCTTCCGCGTGGTGATGTCGTGAAAGATGCCGGTAAAGAACCGCTGACCGCCGAGAAACATTTCGCTTATCGCGATTTCGAGCGGAAAGGTGCTGCCGTCCTTGCGCAAGCCGGTCACTTCGCGGCCGAGTCCGTTCGCCCGGGCCTCTTCGCTGGCGCGATAGTAATCGAGGGAACCGTTGCCTTCATCCCGGTCAAGTTCGGGAATCAACAGACCGAAGGGCTTTCCCACCATTTCTTCCGAAGCATACCCGAACATATGCTCCGCCGCCCGATTGACGGTCGCGATGAAACCGCCCCTCGCCTTTATGGTGACGATGCTGTCCGCGACCGTATTGAGGATCGTCTCGATCAGGGCGGAACTGTCCCGGATCGCCTGCTGCGCCGCGTATTCCTTGGCGACGTTCCTGAATACGAGCACCGCGCCGACGACGCTTCCGTCCCTGTTCCGTATCGGCGCGCAGCTGTCGGCGATCGGACATTCGCTTCCGTCGCGCGAAATCAGGACCGTATGGTTGGCAAGGCCCTGGACGGTTCCGTGGGACAGCGTCTCCATGACGGGAACCACCGAAGGCTCGCGGGTTTCCTGGTTGATGATGAAAAAAATATCGCCGACCGGATGCCCGAGGGCTTCGTCATGCTTCCACCCGACAAGCGCCTCGGCGACCGGATTGAGTCCGGTTATAAGGCCGTCCGCGTCCGTTGTCAGCACGGCGTCTCCGATGGAATTGAGCGTTACGGAAAATTTTTCCCGGCTTTCCTCGATGGCCGCATTGCTTTCAAGAAGCCGTACGTTCATTTCTTTCTGTATGTCGAGCAGGTTCTTGGTCTCGTGATATATCGAATTCTTCAGCCTGGCGTGCATTTCCTTCAACAGGATGACGGCGAAAACGATCGCGAAGAGAATGCTGAGAAGGCTCGTGGCAACAATGACGATGAACATCCTGCCCATCGTGCGATGAAAGGCCGATTCGTAATCCGCGAGCAGCCCCGTCTCGATGTCGACAATGCCCCCGATTCCGGCCCGGATCGTATCCATCAACTCCTTGCCGTCCGCGCCTCGCATCTCCCCTGAAATCGCGCTGCGGTCTTTTTTACGGCCCAATTCGATCAGATGCTCGAAATTCAAGAATTTTTTCTCGACGAGTGGCCCGAGCGCCGTCACATGATTTTTAGCCGCAGGATTCATCGCAATGCCGCGAAGATTCTCGAGATAGCCGGGAACACTGTCCCGTAACGAGAGATAGCGGACGAGAAAATCCTCGTCGTCGGTGAGCAGGAAGCCCCGAACGCTGGTTTCGGCGTTT
>JFJP01039893.1_pt1 | contig 16614 bp, 15 predicted proteins | sample 431651 | NCBI WGS metagenome assembly JFJP01 (sample SAMN02602958, study PRJNA72255) | Microbial mat metagenome, whole genome shotgun sequencing project. | biome: fresh water; feature: sink hole; material: water; isolation source: purple microbial (photo- and chemosynthetic) mats found in... | reverse complement strand
GTTTCTCTATAAAACATTTATGTTTTATACTCAGTGGTCTATATTTGGTTTTAAATTCAAACTTAGTGTATCTAAGTGTACTCAATGTTCTTAGTGTTAAGCTTCTTATTTTTAATTGCGTAGCAATTTAATCTATATAATGTCTATTGATTTCTTCTTTTCAGCCAATAAATTAAGTACTATTACTTAACCAACAAAGTGATTTCCAACAAATCAAATAATGCAATATTTCAGCAAGAATTATCATCTATTTTTGAATGGATGCCTACTTGCACATTAATTGTTGACAAATACGGAACAATTTTAGATGCCAACCAACAAGCTTTATTGTTTTTTAAAACAGAAACAAAAAAAACTCTAATTGAATTTAGCAATAACAAGAGCATTTTTGTTGACGAACTAATACTATTAGAAATACTAAATGAGATTTCTGACACCAAGAGTGTCCATAAAAGAAAAGTGTTTTTAGCAAGATTAGACAAAACGATAGCTTGCATTGACATTCTGGCAGTTTCATTTCCAAGTACTGACCATAGTTTTTTAATCCAATTTTCTGATAATTCCCACGAGAGCCAAGATATTTTCAAGAATCTTGTTCACACGTTTAAAAATAACATCATTCAACTTAAACCGTATTTAAATAAACCGGGCAAGGAGCTATTGGGAGAAATTTTACAGAACGAAGAATTGGAAGGTATATTAAAAAACAAACCTAAGCACAACCAAGAAATAGCCCTTTTATGCCAAGAAAGAATTTTACAACTATCGGCCTTGTATCCCGAATTATCAATTGGCGAGTTAACACTTTGCGCTTATCTTTCGCTAAATATTTCTATAGAAAACATTGCTCAAATTACGGGCAAAACCCCCAATAGCCTGCGTGTGGCATACCATCGCATAGTAATGAAAATACCTTCACTCAACAGCAAAGACCTCCTCAAAATGCTTAAAAGTTTAAAATGAATTTTTTTAGCAACCCAAAATGGAGTTGTGGATAGAGGTTTAAATTGGTGCAATCAGAAAATAGAATTTCCTAGCTGCTTAAAATTAGGAGCTGCTTAAATATTAATGGTGATAGGCGGACACTCGTAGCTTAAAAAAAACAGCAAAGAAAAAAGCAAAGAATTTATTTGAAGCTATATTAAGAAAAAATGCTTTTGTTTTTTGAAATTTTCATACAGCATCTTGGGCAACTCACAAACAAGTAATAGTGGATTTTAGTTATGAAATTTCAAGCTGTTTTTTTTTGGCAAGTTACAATTATCCTCATCGCATTATTCAATTTGTTGAATTCTTGGGGAATTTTGAACCATCTGAAATTTCGAGCAACAGTCCCTGGCAGGCATCTTCCAATAAATCAATCACATGCTCAAATCCTTTGTCGCCACCGTAATACGGATCGGGAACAAAAGTGTCATTAAGTATTTTACAAAAATCGGTCATGCGATGTATTTTTGCTTTTTGATGTTGTGTTGATGCCAATCGGTTTAAACCCTTAATATTGTCGTCGTCCATGCCAATAATTAGGTCGAAACGATCAAAATCGGCTTTAGTAACAGGCCGAGACCGATGCGTGAGTGTATAATCACGCTTGGAGGCATGAAAGCGCATGCGACTATCAGCTAATTCGCCCTGATGGGATGAAATTAAACCGGCAGAGTCAATGTCGTAATGTGCAGTTAAGTCCTGGTGTTGTAACATTTTCAGGAATATTCCTTCGGCCATTGGTGACCGACAAATATTTCCGAGGCAAACGAAAAGAATAGATGTTTTGGGCATAAAAAAAGTCTGACGATTCGAGAATTTGAAGATTTACATCTGGAAAACATAAAACCACAAAAACGAATTTTTGGAAACCATTACATTCCCAGAAACCCGTATTTGATTAACATTTTCTACTTTTTGAATCACAAATAGTAAATTCTTAGATTGATAGCATTTGAATAACTCCCAGCAATTTTTCATTCACTGGTTTATCATCTTTAATGGCCTTAGTGAAAGGGACATGTACAATTACATCGTTCACAATGCCAATCATTATGCTTCGTTGCTCATCCATCAATGCGTCTATAGCTGCAACTCCCATGCGACTTGCCAAAATCCGGTCGTATGCAGTAGGTGATCCACCACGCTGAATGTGACCCAAAATTGTAACACGCACATCATATTCAGGGTGTTCTTTGTGCATACGTTCTGCCAAACCTTGTGCACCACCAGTAATTTCACTTTCGGCTACAATAACAATACTACTGTTTTTTGATTTTCGGAAACCGTTTTTAATAAGTTCCTCCAATTGATCTTCCTGCGTTTCGCGCTCTGGAATAATAGCAGCCTCAGCTCCAGAAGCCAAAGCACTATTGAGTGCTAAAAATCCAGCATCGCGGCCCATTACTTCAATAAAAAACAATCTTTCGTGGGACTTAGCAGTATCACGAATTTTATCTACCGCCTCTATAATAGTATTCAGTGCGGTGTCGTACCCAATGGTTGAATCGGTTCCGTATAAATCGTTGTCGATAGTACCTGGTAGTCCAACAATTGGCACATTAAACTCTTGTGCAAAAATACGTGCACCCGTAAAAGTACCATCGCCTCCAATCACTACCAAAGCATCAATACCTTCAGTTTTCATTGTTTCAAAAGCCAATTTTCGACCTTCAACACTGTGAAACTCCATACATCGGGCAGTTTTGAGAATAGTACCACCCTGTTGAATAATATTACTAACATTTTGTGTTTGAAACTCTACAATTTCACCTGTAATTAAACCTTTATACCCTCTGTAAATAGCCTTAACGCGAATTCCATTAAAAATGGCTGCACGTGTAACGGATCTTATGGCTGCGTTCATTCCTGGAGCATCGCCGCCAGAGGTAAGCAAACCAATACATTTAATTTCGTACTTCATATTGTCTAAAATTTATATCAAAGATTGTTGAAAGACTAATACCCAGAGCATTCAACGTTAATTATTTAATGACTAATTCTAATTCGTTCAATTTGGCAGCCACCTCTTCCATCAACCAACGTGGAGTGGAAGTAGCTCCACATATACCAATCTTTTTGTTAAAATCTATCTCAATACCAACAACTTCATTGGCCTCGGATACAAAATAGGTGTTTGTGTTAATAGTTTTACAATGTTCAAATAAAACAATTCCGTTGGAGCTCTTTTTACCCGCAACAAAAATCACAATGTCATTTTGCTGTGCAAAGGTAGTAATATTTGGGATTCTATTGGACACTTGACGGCAAATTGTGTCGGTATGTTCAAAAATAACGCTTTTATCAATCTTTTTTGAAAAAACTTCAATCAAACTTTTATAACCCTCCAATGATTTGGTGGTTTGCGAAAATAAGCGAACATTCTTGGTCAAATCCACTTTAGACAAATCCTCTTCATTCTCAATCACAATGGCACTATCTTCGGTTTGTCCTACTAGTCCGTTGACTTCTGCATGTCCAACATGTCCAAAAATCACAATTTGAGTATCGGGAGAAGGAATAGTCTGGTAGGCATTTTTTACGCGCGACTGCAACTTGAGCACCACAGGGCAAGATGCGTCAACTATAGTGATGTTATTTTTTTTTGCTAGCTCGTAGGTGCTTGGTGGTTCACCGTGTGCACGAAGCATCACTTTCACGTCGTGAAGTTGTGCTAGCTGCTCGTAATCAATAGTAATTAAGCCCATTTTGGTAAGTCGTTCCACTTCTTTTCCATTGTGCACTATGTCGCCCAAGCAATAAAGCGTTTCTCCTTTTGCCAATTCTTCTTCGGCTTTGGATATGGTTTTGGTTACCCCAAAACAAAAACCTGATTTGTCGTCTATTACAATATTTGCCATTTTATTTATTTACAAATTAAACAGTTATAGAATATGAATCATACCTTAATATTTCGAATTTATGACAACAATCATAATTAAATACGAAAAATGTACAGTACGAAAGAATAAAAAGCTATAACGTTTTTTGTTGAAACAAAGTTCGTAGAAGTTGCCTTTGTTCTTGAAGCGAAAGATTTGAATTATCAATAACAACTGCATCATTTGCTTTGCGCAAAGGGCTTTCGGTACGATTTTGGTCACGGTCGTCACGCTCTTTTACATTGGCCAGCACTGCCTCATAATCTACTATATCTCCACTGGCAGCCATTTCGTCTAAACGCCTCTGGGCACGTATTTCGGGCGATGCAGTTAGGAAAATTTTCAGTTCGGCATCTGGAAAAACTACCGTACCAATATCACGGCCATCCATCACAATTCCTTTTTGCAGCCCCATAAGTTGTTGCTGACGAACCAGCTCCCGCCTCACAAACCCCAAAGTGCTCACTCTGCTTGCACCATTTGCCACTTCCAAGGTTCTTATTTGGGGTTCAACATTTACGCCATTCAAATAAGTTTCAGATTTTCCTGCTTCATTGGCTCTAAACTCAATATGTATAGTTGAAATTTGTTTCTCTATTTCCACTACATCCATATCTGTATCAGTCATCCAGCCATTTTGTATGCAAAAAAGTGAAACTGCACGGTACATTGCACCAGTGTCCACATAAATATAGCCTACTTCCTTGGCTAATTCTTTTGCCATGGTACTTTTTCCACAGGACGAAAAACCATCTATAGCTACTGTTATTTTATTCATTTGGTTGAAAGATTTGAAGATTTGAAGTTTGAGTCCACTCCGAAAAGTTTTTTTTGAACGCAAAGTCGCTGATAAGCAAAAAAATAACCATATTGAATATCAGCTACAGATAAATCGGTACGTTCCATTTGCGTTTTTGTGTTCTTCCTCTTCTCGGGATGTTCCATACCGTCAAGACGTCACGTTCCGATTCTCGGAATGTCGAAATACTCCATTGGAATACTCCATTAGCGTTCAAAAAATTTAATTATTTTATCGAGTATAATGTATTCCATCTAGGTAACTACTACTTAAGCCAACTTTTCGGGTGCCTGGGGACTTTTTCTTTACAGTCTAAATTCATTCAGCAGTGTGCTAATAGAAAATTGATAAGCATAATTGCCTACCTGAAATTGGGTCATACCAAAGCCTACTTGAAATTTGGAAACTTTTATGCCACCACCGAACGAGAATCCAACCATACTTTTAAAACCAGGCATGCTCATCTCCTTATGTCGTCGATGATTATAAGCGGCCGAAAGGTAAAACTTTTTGGAAGGCACAAACTCCATGGCAATAATTGCATGACGAAAAGCCATATCAATTTTGCTAATACCGTTGGAAGATGTCGTTTCACCAAGAGTTTGGGCGGGCTGGTTTGTAGATCTATAACTTAAATCCCAATGTTGAAGATTATGCAGTGTAAAAGAAAATCGCAAAGGTGCATGCAAGAACTTTTTAGTGATTCCAAGTTGTATATTAAAAGGAAGCGGTTCTAAATGTTGCCCATCTTCGTCAGAATAATAGCCTTTCAGCTGTTTTCCCACATTGCGAAACACCAAACCAGCGGAAAAAAGACTTGCAGAATCGTTGTAATTTACACCAGCATCCATTGCCAAACCGAAACTAGTATAATTTTCAAATGCTGAATAAATAGGCTTAAGGGTAGCTCCAACGGATATTTTTTCGTTTATTGGTCTAGAATAAATTAAATTCAAGGCATAATCTTTAGCTCCAAAAGCGGCTGTAGAGTCATTTATTTCATTGTAACCCATAAAAGAACCATAATCAACATATTGCATGCCTATAGCAAAAGAATTATCACATCCAAAAGTTCTAGCATACACCGCAGAACCAAATTTTACATCCGATAAATAATTGGCCATGTTCAATCCAATCATATTGTGGGCATCGGAAGTTAACAGAGCTGGATTTTGGAATGCAAAATTAATGTCGTTGTCTCGCAAGGACACATTAGTACCCCCCAAAGCAGCCAAACGCGATGAAATAGGTAAGTCTAAAAATTGATATATACTTGAACCTGCTTGAGAAAACAGAAAATAAGGAAGTGCAGCTAGAAGGATTGTAAAAAAATATCTTTTAATCATCAGATTCATAAAAAAAGGCAAATGAAATGTGGATAAAATATAGAAAAAAAATATGTAAAATATTGATTTTAAAAATGAAATCAAAGATACAATATTTTTCGAGGCATGAATGCTTGAAAAGAGATTATTCTTTTTGAGTAAACGTGAAAAACGAAATAAATTATATTTTAAGTCACAAAAAGATGAAATATATCATTAAAAAACGACAACTTGAAAAAGAATTTATTTTTTTTCAAATATACATAATGAAGTTTAGAAAAAATATACTACATTTGCCTTTCGAAAAAAAAGGAGAAGAAAGTATTACTGTTAAGATAAAAAACAGCTAAAATAAGAGCTAATGATGGAAGTAAAAAAGTCTTCAAAAGCGTCATTGGAAGATAAAAAGGTATTTTTTCTTATGATTGGTTTCGTAATGGTTTTGTCATTAATTTACATTGGTTTAGAATGGACAAAATCGGATGTTACAGTTTATGATGTTACTAACAGTGATTTCATGGTAGAAGATGAACTTGAGGTAATACAAACAAATCAGGATCAAACGCCACCTCCACCACCCCCTCCATCACCAGAAGTGATAGATGTATTAAATGTGGTTGACAATAACAAAGTAACAGCCTCTATTGAAATAAACACAGAGGACGACAAAAACAAAATTGTAGAAGTAATTGCAGCCCCTGTTGCCACAGCAATTGCTGAGGAGGAGGATCAAGTAGTGTTTCAAGTGGTTGAAAAAATGCCGTCTTTTCCAGGTGGTGACATGGAATTATTTAAGTTTTTAAGCCAAAACGTCAAATACCCAGTTATCGCTCAAGAGAATGGCATTCAGGGTCGTGTTATTTGTCAGTTTGTGGTGAACAAAGATGGTTCTATAGTAGATGTAGAAGTAGTAAGAAGCGTGGATGCTAGCTTAGACAAAGAGGCAATTCGGGTAATAAAATCGATGCCAAAATGGAGTGCTGGTAAGCAACGCGGAAAATCTGTACGTGTAAAATACACACTACCAGTGAATTTTAAACTACAGTAAAAGAACACTCCAGATTATGAATATCAATTCTTTTTAGAAAATGAAAAGAGTGATAAACAAGAATTTAAAAAGATAAACAAAAACCGTTTGGTAATTCCAGACGGTTTTTTTTAATAGAAAACAAAATGAAAACAGAAATATACGAAGAAAGAGCTGTTTTGGTTGGCGTTATTAGCCAGCAACAGAAAGAGGAAAAAGCAAAGGAGTATATTGACGAATTGGCTTTTCTAGCAGAGACTGCAGGTGCATCACCCGAAAAGATATTTCTGCAACGACTGGAATTTCCCAATCCAAAAACGTATGTTGGTCCAGGAAAACTGATAGAAATAAGAACTTTTGTAGAAGAAAATGAAATTGGAGTTGTAATTTTTGACGATGAACTTTCGCCAAAGCAACTTCGTAATATAGAAGCAGAATTGAAAGTGTTGATTTTGGACAGAACGAGTTTAATTTTGGACATTTTTGCTAAACGAGCACAAACGGCTAGTGCTAAAACACAGGTAGAATTGGCTCAATGTCAATACATGCTACCGCGCCTAACCCGCCTTTGGACTCACCTAGAGCGCCAGCAAGGTGGAATTGGAATGCGAGGGCCAGGTGAAACACAAATTGAAACCGACCGTCGTATTATCCTTACAAAAATTTCATTGCTGAAAGAAAACCTAAAGGACATAGACAAACAAATGAGCACGCAACGGAAAAACCGCGGTAAAATGGTTCGGGTGGCTTTAGTCGGATATACCAATGTGGGTAAATCCACGTTAATGAATTTGATAAGTAAATCGGATATTTTTGCGGAAAATAAATTGTTTGCTACCCTTGACACTACCGTTAGAAAGGTAATTATTGACAATTTGCCATTTTTACTTTCCGACACCGTTGGTTTTATTCGCAAGCTGCCACATCATTTGGTTCAATCCTTCAAATCAACTTTGGACGAAGTGCGTGAGGCCGATTTGCTGCTTCATGTGGTGGACGTATCGCATCCTACTTTTGAGGATCAACTGGAAGTAGTGAGCCAAACATTGAAAGAGATAGACCCCAAAGAGAAGCCAATGATATTGATTTTCAACAAAATAGATGCATTTACACACACTCCAAAAGAAGAGGATGATTTAGCTCCCGAAAAACGAGAAAATATAAGCCTAGAGGAGCTAAAAAAAACGTGGATGGCAAAAATGCACGATAACTGTATTTTTATTTCAGCAAAAGAAAAACAGAACATCGACAGCTTAAAAGAACTTTTGTACAATAAAGTAAAAGCTATTCACGTAGAACGCTACCCTCACAACGACTTTTTGTTTCAAAACTATTCTGATTTAACAATAGAGTAGCATTAAATAAAATCCATAGCGCAATTATAACGTTTCAACAAAATATACTTATGACTAATTACCGTAATCTCAGCGATAAAGAAATTGCTACATTAACTGTATATGGCTGTTCGGCAGATAATTGGACAGACGTGAAAGTTTCTGAAGCATTTTCACCTACCTATATTTCAAATGTCCATTTTTCAGGCAATGTATTTTTAGGTACTTACAATTCGGTTTTTTACTTAGCGGGAGGTGTAAAAAAACATGCTGGAATTTACAATTGCCAATTGCATAATTGCATAGTAGGTAATGATGTGTTTATTGACAAAATTCATAATTACATTGCCAATTATAGTATAGGCGACGGTTCGTACATTGAGAATGTAAATGTTATACTTACCGAAGGTGAATCAACTTTTGGCAATGGTGTATCTGTACCAGTAATGATTGAAGCTGGAGGCAGAGAGTTGCGTATTTTTAATCATCTCTCGGCTCAACTCGCTTATATTTTAACTTTTTATCGGTATAACATCGATGCTATTGACGCATTGAATAAAGAAATTGACCTCTATTGTATTTCTCAAAAATCAGACAAAGGCAGTATTGGAAATAATGTTAGAATCGTAAATTGCAAGAGCATAAAAAATGTACGGATTGGTAATTTTGCACAAGTGGAAGGTGCTTCATGTCTTGAAAACGGATCAATTATTAGCAATCAACAGTCGCCCGTAAATATAGGTTCAGATGTACAATGTACAAATTTTATAATTAATGCGGGTACAACTGTCTCAGAAGCTGCACTGATTTCAAACTGTTTCATTGGCGAAGCTTGTTTGATAAGCAAACAGTTTTCGGCCTTAGATTCATTGTTCTTTGCCAACTGCCAAGGCTTACATGGTGAGGCGGTTTCGATTTTTGCAGGACCCTACACCATTACCCATCATAAGTCAACGTTGATGCTTACAGCTTTGTACTCATTTATGAATGCGGGAAGCGGCACAAATTTTAGCAACCACATGTACAAGCTTGGTCCTGTACATCAGGGCATTACTGAGCGTGGGGTAAAAACATCAAGCGACTCATATATAATGTGGCCAGCAAAAATTGGGGCATTTACGGTAGTGCTTGGTCGGCACAAAGGGAATCCTGATATTTCTGATTTACCTTTTTCTTACCTCATTGAAAGCGATGGCGAAAGTCATTTATTGCCTGGAATTAATCTGCACAGTGCTGGAACATTAAGGGACATTCAGAAATGGCCAAAACGCGATAACCGCCTAGGGGAAAATAAGCTCGACCTCATAAATTTCGATTTCCTGTCGCCCTATACTTTATCCAACGTATTGAAAGGAATTGAGATACTTACTGGAATGATTCAGAATATGGATCAAACTAATACTTTTGTATGGTATCAGAATTGCAAAATAAAACGCTCGTCTTTAAAAAAAGGTATTGAGCTTTATGAAATGGCTATTAATCAATTCGTTGGGGAAAAAGTTATTGAAAGAATAAATGGACAAGGTATTAACGATATAACTTCTTTAACAAAATCACTTTCAACAAGTTCCACAATTTTAGACGACAATTGGGTAGATATGGCTGGGCTAATAGCTCCAAAAATGGAAGTGGAAAAACTATTGTACCGCATTTTAAAAAAGGAAATAACGTTACAAATATTTTCGACCGAATTAGTAATTTTGCACAATAATTATTCACAATTTTCATGGAATTGGGCAAAAAATATTCTTGAAAAAAAATATGGTGATAATTTATATGATACGGAAAGTTTAATTACTATAGTTGAAAATTGGAAAAATTCCACACTTACTTTTAACGATTTAATACTGAGAGATGCCAAAAAGGAGTTTAATTCTATTTCCAAAATAGGATTTGGATTGGATGGAAATGAGACAGAGAAGCAGCTTGACTTTGAATTGGTACGTGGAAATTATTCAAACAATCTATTTGTAAAAGAAATACTTAGCAACAATGATGCGACAACTAAACTTGCAACAAATTTGATTACTAAATTGACGGAATTGAAAAACGAGGAAAAATGAAACCAATATTAACTCTACTTATACCACTATTATTGCTAGGTGCTTGCAAAAGCGATAAAGAAAAAAGCAACGAGAAATTTGTGGCTTTGGTTGAAAAATCAGATATTAACAGTTTTATAAACATAGAATATATTACAAGCGGAGAAACTGAAACATATCATTACTTTAAGGCTGATACGCTCTACACCAGCTGGGAATATGACAATCTTACAAAAAAATATGGGAAATACGACCTTGTAAAAATGAAGGTATTTTCGGCTGAACCACAAAAATACATGGAGGAATTGAGAGCCAAAATTAAATCATTAAATGTGACTCTTATTAGTCAAACCCAATGGCATGAACAAGTAGTGAAATTTTGGATAGGCGATGCGGAATTTTATACCTATGTACATCCCGATTTTAAATTTGATGGGGGTGAAAAAACGTTATTGGAAAATGAGTTGAAAAATTCGGAAAAAATAAACGAAAACTGGTATTACAAAAAGATGATAGTTTGCACCAATAAATAATTAAAAATAATTTTCGAAAATAATTACATGCAAGATTTCAAAGAACTTCATATTACAACCGACAATCTGGCAGTGCGTATTAATTTACCGGCCTCAAAAAGTATCAGTAACCGTGCCTTGATATTGGATGCACTGGCATATAGTCCTTACGAAATTGAAAACTTGTCGGACTGCGACGATACAAATGTATTAATAAATGCATTAGATTCTAATGACACTACTTTTGATATTGGAGCTGCAGGTACTTCTATGCGTTTTTTGACTGCATTTTTGTCCAAAACTGTGGGTGAATGGATTATCACTGGTAGCGAACGGATGAAACAACGCCCGATAAAACTGCTAGTAGAAGCACTAAATTACCTTGGAGCAAAAATTGAATACATTGAAAAAACTGGATATCCACCCTTACGTATTTTTGGTAGCGCATTGACAGGGGGCGAAATACACTTGCAAGGTAACGTGAGCAGTCAGTACATTTCAGCTTTAATGATGGTAGCACCTACTATGCAGATTGGACTAAAAATAGTGCTGGAAGGAAAAATAATTTCAAAACCGTACATTAAAATGACCATGGAAATGATGGGAGAATATGGCGTTGAGGTAGATTTTAACAACGATACAATCATCATTGAACAGCAAGAATACCAACCCATTACTTACAAGGTTGAATCAGATTGGTCGGCGGCCTCTTATTGGTACGAAATACTTGCATTTGTAGGGAAAGGTGGAATTTACCTGAATGGTCTGAACCCAAACAGCTATCAGGGCGACAGTAAAGTGGCTGAGTTATTCAACTCGTTGGGCGTAAGTACAACCTATATGTCTGACGGCGTTCTGCTAACACCAAATAATACTGAAATCACATTTATGGAATATGACTTTACCGACCAGCCCGATTTGGCTCAAACTTTTGCTGTAACGTGCTGTATGAAAGGAATTCCATTCAATTTTAGCGGATTGGAAAGTTTAAAAATTAAAGAAACAAATAGGATTGAAGCATTAATCAACGAACTACAAAAACTGGGCTTTCTACTATTTGAGCCTGCCGAAGGAATGTTGGCTTGGGACAACGAAAGATGTGTAATTACTGAACCAGTAAGCATTTCTACTTATGACGACCATCGGATGGCCATGGCTTTTGCACCGGTAGCTTTGCTGCGTCGCATTATCATTGAAAACCCGGAAGTAGTGAGCAAATCGTATCCAAATTTTTGGGAAGATTTTGGGAAGATAGAGAACCCCTAACCCCTCCCGCTGTTGGCGGGATAAATTGCGGGGAACTATGCAAGTATTGATAAACATAAACTTTGACTTAAAAAAATCCTTTAGGGGTTATTTTTTGTTAGTTCTTGCAATACTTCATACACAATGGGGCAAGTTTGTGCATTTTTTATTGACAAATTAAACAGTTGATAAAAGCGTTTACGGTCGGTGTGTGGATATTCGCGGCATGCTTTGGGTCGCGATTCGTAAATGGAGCAGTAATTGTCCGAGCCCAAAAACGGACATGGCATAGTTTTAAATACCATGTCACCATCTTCGTCGATACGAAGGTAATTAGCAATTACCTCTGTCGATTTTAACCGCAGCACTTTTGCCATTCTGTCTAAGTCTTTATCGGTAATGCGTGGTCCTAATGAACGGCAGCAATTGGCACAAGAAAGACAGTCGGTGCGGTTGGAAATTACATTGTGAAGTGTGTGTACTAGCACATCCATTCCTTCGAGTTTCTTTTTATTTTTGGCATAAAACCGTTTCCATTCAGGTTCGGATTTAACCGCTAATTTTGGCAATAATTTATAATCTATTTGTTTGTTCACCTGCAAATTACGAGTTATTTTTGAGGTACAAAAGTAGACAAATATAGCTTATGAATCAAAACATTTTCGTTATTCCACAAAAAAAACGTATCTTTGCAGCCGTTTTTATTTACAAACACTTATTTTTAATATGAGTCTATTAAGTAATGTTTTGGGACAATATGATGCTCCCCAGCAAGCTAAGGCGAATGGTCTTTATCCCTATTTTCGTGCTATTGAATCTGACCAAGACACTGTAGTACAAATAGATGGAAAACCAGTTTTGATGTTTGGTTCAAATAGTTATCTAGGACTTACCAATCACCCTCGATTAAAAGAAGCCTCAATTAAAGCCATTGAAAAATACGGTACTGGTTGTGCTGGATCGCGTTTTTTGAATGGTACTTTAGATATTCACATTGAATTGGAAGAACGGTTGGCTAAATTGGTTCATAAAGAGTCTGCTTTGGTTTATGCCACTGGATTTATGGCAAATTCGGGTGTTGTTCCATGTGTTACAGGACGTGAAGATTACTTAATTTTTGACGAATATGATCATGCCTCAATAATCGAAGGTAAAAGGGTTTCATATTCCAAATTGCTCAAATATCGCCACAACGATATGGATTCTTTGGAAAAAATGTTGAAAAAATGTGAGCCTGATAAATTAAAACTTATTGTTACCGATGGCGTTTTCAGCATGGAAGGCGACGTTGCAAAATTACCTGCCATCATAGAGCTTTCAAAAAAATACAATGCCTCTGTCTATGTTGACGAAGCTCATTCATTGGGGGTTTTTGGTAAAACTGGAGCTGGTATTTGTGAACATTTTGGAGTTTCCGACGATGTAGATTTAATCATGGGTACTTTCAGTAAATCGCTGGGAACTATTGGTGGATTTATTGCTGCCGATGAAAGTATAATCAACTATTTGAAACATAATTCACGCACGTTAATTTTCAGTGCTTCCATTACACCCGCTTCTACGGGATGCGTTCTTGCCGCGCTTGATGTAATGGCCGAAGAGCCTTGGCGTAAAGATGCATTGTGGGCAAATACAGAACGTGCAAAAGCTGGTTTCTTAAAAGCTGGTTTTGAAATTGGACCTACCGAAACACCTATTATTCCACTTTTTGTACGCGATAATGCCAACACTTTTAAGCTTACACGTATGCTTATGGACGATGGTGTGTTTGTAAACCCTGTGGTTTCTCCTGCCGTTCCGTCGGAAGATTCACTCATTCGTTACTCATTGATGGCTACTCATACTTTTGACCAGATTGACGAATCGATTGTGAAAATTTCGAGAGATGCTCGCAAGTTGGGAATAATAAAGTAATTCATAATTTATAATTCATAATTCATAATTTATAATTCATAATACTGAATTAGTAATATCAGAATAGAACGGGTTTGAACAGCAAGCTGGTTCTATTCTTCATTTAATAATAGTCAAAGATCTAAAGTATAAACCTTTAGATATTTAACTTCAGACATTAGACATTAGACATTAGACATTAGACAAATAAAAAAACATGATTACCGTATCAAATCTCGCCATACAGTTTGGCAAACGCGTATTGTTCTCGGATGTAAACCTTAAATTTACCGCTGGTAACTGCTATGGCATAATTGGTGCCAACGGTGCTGGAAAATCTACCCTTATCCGCATTCTAAGCGGCGATTTGGATCCAACAAAGGGCACCATTCAATTTGGACCTGGCGAGCGACTTTCAGTTTTGAAACAAGACCACTTTGAATTTGATGAAATGACGGTTATAGACACCGTGATGATGGGACACAGTGTGCTTTGGAAGGTGAAAGATGAAAAAGATAGCATTTATCTCAAAGAAGATTTTACGGATGCCGACGGCATTCGGGCTTCTGAGCTGGAAGAGAAATTTGCAGAAATGAATGGTTGGAATGCCGAAAGTGATGCTGCTTCTTTACTCAGCGGATTGGGAATTAAAGAAGAGTTGCACTACCAACTGATGAAAGACCTCAGCGGTATGGAAAAAGTGCGTGTATTATTAGCACGTGCCTTATTTGGAAAACCTGACAACTTATTGCTGGATGAGCCTACCAACGACTTGGATGTGGACACTGTAATGTGGCTGGAAAATTATTTGGCCAACTACGAAAACACCGTTTTGGTGGTATCGCACGACCGTCACTTCCTTGATGCCGTAAGTACACACACCGTGGATATCGACTTTGGTAAAGTGCAACAATTTTCGGGTAATTATTCTTTTTGGTATGAATCGAGCCAGTTGGCATTGCGTCAGCAACAAAACCAGAATAAAAAATCGGACGAGAAACGCAAGGAATTGGAAGAATTTATTCGCAGATTTAGCGCCAATGTGGCCAAGTCTAAACAAGCCACTAGTCGTAAAAAAATGCTGGAGAAACTCAATGTGGAAGAAATTCAGCCTTCTACCCGCAAGTATCCAGGCATCATTTTCACCCCAGAACGTGAACCAGGGAATATGGTATTGGAAATTGCTGGACTTGGCAAAACGGCCGATGATGGAACAGTACTTTTCAAAGATGTAAATTTCAACGTGGAGAAAAATGACAAAATCATTTTCTTATCGAAAGACCCACGAGCGATGACTGCCTTTTTTGAAATTCTCAATGATCACGACAAGGCTCACGAAGGAACTTATGTGTGGGGAGTCACCATTACACATGCTTACTTGCCAATTGACAATACCGAGTTTTTCAATACCGATTTGAACTTGGTAGATTGGCTGGGACAGTTCTCGACTGATACCACCGAAGCTTTCATTCGTGGATATTTGGGAAAAATGTTGTTTGCAGGCGAAGAAATTTACAAGAAATCGAGCGTACTTTCGGGAGGTGAGAAAATGCGTTGCATGATTTCGCGCATGATGCTCAAAAATGCGAACGTAATGGTATTGGATTCTCCAGCCAACCACCTAGATTTAGAATCTATTCAGGCTTTTAACAATACATTAGTAAATTTCAAAGGCAACGTTTTAATGGCGTCGCACGACCGTGAGTTTATCCAAACCGTTTGTAACCGTATTATTGAACTTACTCCCAAGGGCATTATCGACAAACAAATGGATTACGATGACTATGTAACTTCAGATGAAATAAAAGCTGTGAGAGAAAGAATGTATAAATAAAGAAGCACTAAAAAACCCTTGGTCACTCCTGCAAAGGCGGGATAAATTGCGGGGAATTAAGCTAGCCTTATTCTTTATTTGACTACTTATTAACTCATTTTTCAACTTATTGATTGACTTGTCTATTATACATTTAGAGAATAATATCTTAAAATTGCGATTCTAAATTAGTTCCCATTTAACACTTGGGATATTTATCATTTCGGATAATCTCTCAATTACCAACTATTCTTATAGCCTAGGATTTTGATATTTGGGGTATTCAAACACTGAGCAAGGAACTCAAAATTGTAAATCTCAACAACAAAAACTTGAACTCTTATAACTATTGGATTTATACCAATAGTTTGAGTTTAAGTCTCTGCCTTTTATTCCAGAAAACAAATGTGGCAGGTGTTTTTCCAAAAATCACTTTTATTTAAAATTCCACCTCGGTTTACTTCTAACCAATTTCCTCGATATACTTTATTCCGAAATTCAGAACCAACCTTTTGTTTTTGTTATATTTGTTTGTTACTGTACAATAAGCTATCTTTGTATCTGTTTTTCAGCCAATCAATTAACAATACTACTTCTATGCGACAATCAATAACAACGAGTGGCTATACTTTTGAGAATTTGATTGAAAGAAATCTTTTTTATGCCGATAAAACGGACTATTTTCACACATTAGTAACCGACAAATCGGGTATTTTCTTCCTTTCTCGCCCTCGTCGGTTTGGCAAATCGCTGTCGGT
>JFJP01006414.1_pt1 | contig 16614 bp, 17 predicted proteins | sample 431651 | NCBI WGS metagenome assembly JFJP01 (sample SAMN02602958, study PRJNA72255) | Microbial mat metagenome, whole genome shotgun sequencing project. | biome: fresh water; feature: sink hole; material: water; isolation source: purple microbial (photo- and chemosynthetic) mats found in... | reverse complement strand
CTTCAGAGCCCAGGTGGGTGTTCCAGGGGGTTTGTGAGCCAAAACACGGAATCCACAGGCCGCCGACGCTGGAGAAGTCGATCGGGCGCTGCTTGACCAGGCTCATCTGGCCAGAGCTGTTTTGCTTGAGCTCAGACAGCAGCATGCCCATGGGCGCGCGGGCATGCCAGCCTTTCACCTTGCTGCCCACCGTGCCGTCAGACAGCAGCCAGTCGTACTCCAGGTGCGTCACCATAAACAGCTTGTCACCCACTTGAAGCAGGCTGTTGGAATCCGGTGTTTCGGCCACCAGGGGTTTGCCCTTGGGGTCCATCAGAGGTTCCATCTTGTAGTTGTAGAGCTGGCCAGCCGGGTGCATTTTGCCGCCGACTTCGCTGGTGGCATCTTTCAGCGAAAACAGGGTGTTGTAGCTCAGGGGGTAAGTTTTGACACTGCCGTCCACATAAGTCACCTTGACCGAGGACTCGGTGTAGGTCTTGCTCATTTTGTCGATGTCAGTTGCCGCAGGGGCTGCGGTCTCAGTGAAATCCACACTCTGGACGGCTACCGAACTGGCGGCGCCGCCGGTGGCGCAACCACCCAACATCAGCGCGGAGGCAGCAGCCACAGCGCTCAAGGCAAAAATCGCTTGACGAGAGAAAGACATAAAAGCTCCTATAGATAGACCGCCTCATTATTTCTTCGCTTCGTGTCAGATTTTTGACACTCCTTTACTGCAGGGAGACGACAGGGCTTGCTGGAACCTTTTTCATTCAATTTGACGTCCGTGCACAAGATGGCATCTTTTGACTTGCGGGCGCACATGACGAAAAAAAACCGCTTGCCGGTCAAGGGCAAGCGGTTGTCGGAGAAACCAAAAAAGTTCAGGATTTCAGGGTTTGCTGGGAATGACCTGCAGCAGTTTGGTTACATCCTTGTCGTTGGGCAGCGCGTAGTCGTAGCCTCGCACAATGCGGCTGTCTTCCGTGCGCACGAACTTCAGGCTGACATAGGTCACATTCGCTGCTGATGAGTAGGTGCCGACCAGCACGTAGTTGGCATGGTGAATTTTGGCGATGTCCTTGATCTCGCGTGACAGCAGCAGTTCGCCGGTTTCTTCTTTGACAAAAACATCACCGCGCAGCTTGAGCTCCTTGACATTAAAGCCCGCATTGACCATGTGAGTGGCGTACTGTTCCGAGAGTGTGCGTCCCAGAGGGGCTGCGCGGCGCATGTCGTTGACATTCACGATGGTAGCCACCAGCACCGGTGTGTCCCCCAGCGGGCCCAGATCAAAGCCTGCCACCAGTTTGTTGATGGCATCACGGTTGGTGGCCACAAATTTGCTGGCAGCCGCTTCTTCGTAGGTGGGCTCCGGGCGCGGGGGTGTTGTATTGGCGCAACCTGTCAAAACGGCTGCCAAGGTGGCACTGACGATCAGTTTCATGTTCATGGGCCCACCACCTTCACCGTCCGATGTGGCACCAGGGAGGCAAACAGACTGGTATCAGCCTCTTCCACATAATAAACATCGGTTTTGCGCGCCAGATAGCGGCCGCCGGTTGACACCGTGGTCGTCAAAATCAGTTCTGTGTGTGTGGGGCCGCCCGAATTGGTGGCCGCGATGCCATCAGCGATAACGGCCAAGCCCATGCCGCCAGCCAGCTTGGCATCCACATGCTCCAGTCGCAAGCCATATGCCGCGTACAAGCCGGCGGTCAGCATGGTGAACACGCCAGGAATGTAGTGCGGCCTGTCACTGTTGTGGCGAACAACCTGGGTCTGGTAACTGACCTCAACCGCGTTATCGGGTTGTTGGACCACCGGGCGGCCCGCCTTGACCAACTCGGTAATCAGAAACTCACGAAATGCTCGATCAAAACTGCTGGCATTGCTTGGCAGCACAACAAACAGCGGCGCTGTGGTGCCAACCTTGTTCAGGGTTTCCAAGGTTTGATGCACAACGTCCTTGGACAGCAGATTCCAGTGACCGGCAGAACGAACCTTGGGCTGCACAGTCAGCGGAAAGTTCTCTGAAACCGGAATCGGCGATGTGGTGCAGGCGCCCAGCAACGCCACAGCGGCACCGATGGCAAGCATCCTCATGGGTTTGGAAATCAAGATAGCCCCCTTTAAGGTGGTTAAGAAGTCTGCAGGGGTTGCCACATGGGCAACCCGCGCTCTCATTATCAACTGTTCTGCAGAGGAAAAACAAGTTGCAACAGGCCCATTGAACAGTTTTTTCGATCGATACGGTGAACTCGTTGGCGCATTGGCAACATCTGGCCACCGAATCGAGGCGTCAAACCCCCGGGTCGGCACCAACGTCAAAACTGCTTTGGTAGGTAAAAACCAGCGACGAAAAGAACATTGACGCCACCAGCAACAGCACTGGAAACATCAGCGCACCAATCAACTGCGGTTGTCCGAGAAGGCTCGACAGTGTGGTGATCAGCAGCATGGCCAGCACCATTACTCCCACCCAAAGCACCGAAAAGACCAGATAGGCCAGAAAATTGCGCAGGCACGCCACCAGGCTGAAAAACATGCTCTTCAGTGGAGGCACGTCCTGCCAGAACACCAACGCAGGTGCGTGCCAGAACATCAGCGACAGCGGCAGATGCAGCCCCAAAAAGACCCACATGGCCCCCTGAAAGCTGGTCGATTGCATCAATTCGACACTCGGTGTTTCACCGCCCAGGTACAGGCTGGCGAAGGCACCGCCGTCCACCAGGTAAGAAACACCGACGATTGACACAAACCCCAGCGCATACATGCCGCCCAGCACCAACAGGGCACGCGTCTTGGCGGGTCCGTTGCGAAAACCGGTCAACAGCATGGTGGGCATCGGAAAACGACCTCCATGGGCCTGCAGGCTCGCCGCCATCATGCCCAGCGTCATCGCCGGCAGCAGCGCCACGGCCATCGGGACTCCCAGGAAGGGAAACATGCCCAGCACGGACATCGCAGCCATGGCCATGAAAAACAGTCCAGCCAGCGCCAGCGGCTGCTTGGCAAAGGTGCGCAGCCCCGACGCCACCCAAGTGGCGCCAGTGCGCGCAGGCAACAACTGCAGCCTCATGAGCACACCGCCAGTGGTTCGAGCCGTGTGGCGCCCGACGCGCGCAGCCGCACAATGTCTTCGAACTGGACCGGGTCATGCGGCTTGAGCATGCTGGCAGGCCGAGGCAGGTGGTAATCCCACAGGCGCGAAATCCAGAAACGCAAGGCCGCCGCGCGCAGCAAGTCGGGCATCAAGCGCAACTCGGCCTCTTGCAGCGGACGGATGCGGTTGTAGGATGATATGAAAACATGAGCTAGAGGCGCTTTCTCTGTAAGGGTTTCATGGTCAATACACCAGTCATTGAGGCAAATCGCCAAGTCATAGGCCCAGCAGTCGGCGCCAGCAAAATAGAAATCCAGCAAACCGCTCAGCCGCGGACTTTCGCTGTCGTGGACAAACAACACGTTGTCACGAAACAGGTCAGCATGAATCACGCCGCTTGGCAGCGCGGCATAGTGGCCTCGGGCGCTCAGATTGGCTTGATGGGCTAGCTCCTGCTCGATCAAAGCGCGCTGCGACGGGCTCACAAAGGGGGCAATGGTCTGCGCTGTCGTTTGACACCAGGCCAGGCCGCGCGGGTTTGGCTGCCTTGGTTCAAAGCTGCGACCCGCCAGGTGCAGTCGTGCCAACTCTTGCGCCACCTCAGCGCAGTGTTCGGCTGTGGGAGCGATGATGCTGCTGCCCGGCAGGCGGTCAAGCACAGCAGCAGGCTTGCCCTGCAGTTCAAGCACCAGCTCTGCGTTGGCGTGGCCATGCGGCATCGGCGCCCGAACGCCGGCCTGCGCCAAATGCTGCGTGAACTGGAGGTAGAAAGGCAGTTGCTCGTGCGTCAAGCGTTCAAACAGGGTCAGCACATACGCATGCACCAGGTCGTCTTGGCGTGCCCAGACAAAATAATTGGTGTTTTCGATGCCGCCACTGCAGCCCTGCAAGTCGAGCAATTCGCCCAAACCCAGTCTGCTGACCAGCGCTGCGGCTTGCTCGCGCGTGACGTCGGTGTAAACCGCCATGTATCAAAAGCCCAACACTTTCCAGGTGCGTTCGCCCGTCACGGGCTGCACCTGATAGGTCGGCAAAACGCTGTCCTTGGGAGTGACATCGATACTCATGGTTTGGCCGCCCATGCGCACCTCCTGGATGATGTTGCTGCGGTCTTCCAGTCGAATTTCGCGCGCCATCGGCTCCGCTGCGGGCGTCACCCCGGGCGACGACGCGCTGGCCGGCGAGGCTGTTTGAGCCGATGCAACGCCAATGCCTGTCAGGGCAAGCGACAAAACCAGAACGGGTGCGGCAAAGAGGGGGGTATGCATCGTTGAATTGTAGAGAACTGCGGTGCAAGCCTGCAGGCACAGTGCAAAATGCCACCATGAACAATGATCCTGCCCCAACGCTGCTGCTGGTTGACGGCTCCAGCTACCTGTACCGCGCGTTTCATGCCATGCCAGACTTGCGCGCGGTCCCGGGTGACGCCAGCAGCGTGCCCACCGGGGCCATCCGCGGCATGATCAACATGTTGCAAAGCTTGCGCAAGGAAGTCCCGGCGCAGTTCGCGGCCTGCGTGTTTGATGCCAAGGGGCCGACCTTTCGCGACGAGATCTATCCCCAGTACAAGGCCAACCGCTCACCCATGCCCGATGATTTGCGTGCTCAGATCGAACCGATTCATGAGGTCGTGGCCCTGATGGGTTGGCGGGTGTTGTGTGTGCCGGGCGTCGAGGCGGACGATGTCATCGGCACGCTGGCCACGCTGGGTGCGGCGCAGGGCATGGATGTGGTCATCAGCAGTGGCGACAAGGATCTGGCGCAACTGGTGAGCGAGCGCATCACCATCATCGACACAATGAACGGCAAGCGCCGCGATGTCGCCGGTGTCACGGCCGAGTTTGGTGTGTCGCCACAACAAATGCTGGACTATCAGACCCTGGTCGGCGACAGCGTGGACAACGTGCCCGGCGTGCCCAAGGTGGGGCCCAAAACGGCGGCCAAGTGGCTGGCGCAGTACGGCTCGCTGGCCGGCATCCTGGCCCACGCCAGCGAGATCAAGGGTGCCGTCGGGCAAAGTCTGCAAGACGCAAGGGATTGGCTGCCGACCGGCCAACAACTGCTCAAAATTCGCACTGATTGTGATCTGGGGGGCTGGATTGGCGGCCTTCCTGATATGAAAGAGATAGCTGTCAGCGCAATGAATACGGGCGCACTGGCAGGTTTTTATGAAAAATTTGGTTTCAAGGGCCTGGCCCGGGCGCTGGCCGCGCAAGCCGCAGGGGCGGCGACAGCGCCCAGAGCGCAGCCCGCGCGCGAGGGCGACTTGTTTGCCGATGCACCGCTGCCCGACCTGACTCCCGAGCTGGTAGCAGACCTGAGACCCGGCGGCTTGTCCGATCTGCCTGCCACTGCCAATCGCTATGAGACCGTGCTGGACTGGGATGCACTGCAGGTCTGGCTGGAGCGCATCGGCCAAGCCGAGCTGGTCGCCATCGACACCGAAACCACCTCGATCGACGCGATGCGCGCGCGCCTCGTTGGCATCAGCCTGTGTGTGCAGCCGGGTCATGCCGCCTACATTGCGCTGGGGCACGCCAGTGCCGATGTGCCGGCCCAACTGCCGCTGGATGCCGTGCTGGCGCGGCTCAAGCCCTGGCTGGAGGATGCCAGCCGGCCCAAACTGGGCCAGCACGTCAAGTACGACCGCCATGTGTTTGCCAACCACGGCATCGAGGTGCATGGCTATGTGCACGACACCCTGCTGCAAAGCTATGTGCTGGAAGTGCACAAACCGCACGGCCTGGCCAGTCTGGCCGAGCGGCACCTGGGTCGCCGGGGCATCTCGTTTGAAGACCTGTGCGGCAAAGGCGCCAGCCAGATCTGTTTTGATCAGGTGGACATTGCGCGTGCCACCGAGTACGCCTGTGAAGACGCCGACATGACGCTGGCGGTGCATCAGAAGCTGTGGCCGGCCATCGCGCAAAACGACAAGCTGCGTTTTATCTACCAGCTCGAAATCGCCAGCAGTGAGGCGCTGTACCGCATTGAGCGCAACGGCGTGCTGATCGACGCGCCCATCCTGGCACAGCAGAGCCATGAGTTGGGGCAGCGCATCCTGCAACTGGAGGCGCAGGCGCACATGCTGGCGGGTCAGCCGTTCAACCTGGGTAGTCCCAAGCAGATTGGCGACATTTTTTTTGGGCAACTGGGTCTGCCGGTGGTCAAGCGCACCCCCACCGGGGCCCCCAGCACCGACGACGAGGTGCTGCAAAAGCTGGCTGAGGACTATCCCCTGCCCGCCACCATCCTCGAGCATCGCGGCCTGGCCAAGCTCAAGGGCACCTACACCGACAAGCTCGCCGCGCTGGCCTTGCCCGCCACCGGGCGGGTGCACACCCATTACGCGCAGGCGGTGGCAGTGACCGGACGCCTGTCCAGCAACGACCCCAATCTGCAAAATATTCCGGTGCGAACCCCTGAGGGGCGGCGTGTGCGCGAGGCCTTCGTGGCCGCGCCCGGCTGCCTGATTGCCAGTGCCGACTACAGCCAGATTGAACTGCGCATCATGGCCCACTTGAGCGGTGATTCAGCGCTGCTGCTGGCGTTTCGCGACGGCATGGATGTGCACCGTGCCACCGCGGCCGAGATTTTTGCGGTGGACACCGCGCAGGTCAGCAGCGAGCAGCGTCGCTATGCCAAGGTGATCAATTTCGGCCTGATCTACGGCATGAGCGCTTTCGGTCTGGCGCGCGCACTGGGCATCGACAACACCGCCGCCAAAAACTACATCAACCGCTATTTTGAGCGTTACCCGGGCGTCAAGCACTACATGGACCAGACACGGCAACTGGCCAAGACGCAAGGCTATGTCGAAACCGTGTTCGGCCGACGCCTGTACCTGCCCGAGATCAACAGCCCGAACGGCCCGCGTCGCGCCGGTGCCGAACGCGCCGCCATCAATGCGCCGATGCAGGGCACCGCCGCCGACCTGATCAAGCTCAGCATGGTCCAGGTGCAGCAAGTCATTGACGCCCAGGGCCTGGCCAGCAAGATGATCATGCAGGTGCATGACGAGCTGGTGTTTGAGGTGCCGCTGGCGGAGCTGGACTGGGTGCGCCACGAGGTGCCGCGCCTGATGGCTGGCGTGGCGCACCTGCATGTGCCCTTGCTGGCAGAAGTGGGCGTCGGCCCGAACTGGGACAAGGCACATTGAGCTTGCGCTATATTTCGACGCTCGCCCGGGCGGCGAATGCAACAACCGTCAGTGTGCCAGGAGGTAAGACCGGTGGATAACGCGTGGGTTTTGGTCATGGCAGGCAGCATCATCAGTGCGGCAGCCGTCTTCATTTATATGCAGTTTCGTCGTGTGGACGATCAGCAGCATGCACAGCAGCAGATCCTGAAGATCAGCACCGAGTATGAGTCCACCAAGACCAAGTTGCTGGGCTACACCAAGTTTGCCGACTACCTGACGCCGGCCAAGCAGCACCTGGTCGATCGCTCCAAAAGCCTGACCGTGCACGTGGTGCGCGAGTACGCGCATCTGGAGCGGTTTTATCGCGACAAGCACAAGATCAAGACCGATGTGTCTGTGCTGGGCAAGTTCACCGTCGAGTTCACGCTGGCAATCGACCTGCGGCCAGAGAAGTTCGAGCTGGTGGTGGAAGGCACCGGCATGCACATCAAGTGCAGTCAGCCGGTGCTGCAGGCCGCACCTGTGCTGAAGGCGTCGTCGCACGAAGTGTCGGTGTCAGGTGTGCTGGCCGACGAGCGGCCGTTTTTTAGCGAAGTCACGCAAAAGTTCACCGACCAGGCGCAACGCCACGGGCTGGCGCTGGCGCGTGAAGAGCCGGTGCGCGCCTTGTGCAAGGCCAAGGTCATCGATTGCTTGCGAGACTTTTTGTCCAGCCAGGCGGGCGTTCGCCAGATTCCCACCATTGTGGTGGTGTTTCGCTNGGCGCAAACAGCAGCGCCGGGCATTCCAGGTAGCCGCGCAGGCACTGGATGAACTGCGCTGCATCCATGCCGTCCACCACGCGGTGGTCAAACGAGGACGAGATGTTCATCAGCTTGCGTGGCACCACCAGGCCCTGTTGCAGCACCAGTCGCTCCATGATGCGGTTGGGCCCCACGATGGCGACTTCCGGGTGGTTGATGACCGGCGTGTGCGCCACCCCCGCCAGCGGCCCCAGGCTGGTCAGCGTGATGGTCGAGCCGGCCAGTTCCTCACGGCTGGCCTTGCCACGGCGGGCGGCATCGGCCAGGCGGCTGATTTCGCGCGCGCAGGCCCACAGGTCCAGCCGCTGCACATCACGCATCACCGGCACCATCAGGCCGCCATCGGTTTGCGTGGCCAAGCCCAGGTGGACCGCGGCATAACGCGTCAAGACAGCCGCATCGTCGTCGTAGCGGGCGTTTACCTGCGGGTGCTCGCGTACCGCCAGCACCAGTGCGCGAATCAGCAGCGGCAGCAGCGTGAGCTTGCCGCGTGTGCCCGCGTATTGCAAGTTGAGCTGCGCGCGCAAGGCTTCGAGCTCGGTCACATCCACCTCTTCGACATAGGTGAAGTGGGGGATGCGGCGTTTCGCCTCCTGCATTTTTTGCGCAATCTTGCGCCGCAGGCCAATCACCGGCAGCGACTCCACGCTGTCGTCGTCGGCGCGCGTGCGCGCCGCGCTGGTCGGCTGCTGGCGCAAGGCTGCATCCAGATCGGCGTGCGTGACCTGCCCGTTGGCCCCGCTGCCTGCCAGTGTGACCAGGTCCAGCCCAAGGGCACGGGCCCGCTGGCGCACCGCCGGCGCGGCCAGTGTGCCTGATGCCGCCGGGAGCGTGCCCGGCGTTGCCGCACTCTGCTTTGGCGCGGGCGCTGGGCCTGCTGGCGCGGTGCTCGGGCCAGTCGCTGGCGGGGAGGCAGCCTGCGCCAAGGCAGCGGCGGGGGCTGCGTCAGGATCGGTGGACGCTTTGATTTCAGTAGCTGTCAGCGCTTGTTCTATGGGCGCTACAGCCTGATTTTGCTCTGAATCCTGGGTCTCGATATGGATGATGGGTGCGCCCACCGCCACCACCTGTCCGACACTGGCGTCAAGCGACAGCACCCGTCCGCTGACATGCGAGGGGATCTCTACCGTGGCCTTGTCGGTCATCACGTCGGCCAGGATCTGGTCTTCGTGCACCGTATCGCCCACCGTCACGCGCCAGGCCACCAGTTCGACCTCGGCAATCCCTTCGCCGATGTCGGGCATCTTGATGTTTTGCACACGCATGGTTCAACCCTCCATCACGCGACGATAGGCCGTCGCCACCCGTGCCGGACTGGGAAAATACAGCCACTCCTGCGCATGCGGGTAGGGTGTGTCCCAGCCTGTGACGCGCTCGATCGGAGCTTCCAGATGGTAAAAGCAATGCTCCTGCACCAGGCTCAAGAGTTCGGCGCCGAGTCCGCAGGCGCGTGTGGCCTCGTGCACGATCACGCAGCGCCCGGTTTTCTTGACCGAGGCCACGATGCTGTCCAGATCGAGCGGCCAGAGGCTGCGCAGGTCGATGATCTCAGCATCGACACCGCTCTCGCGTGCCGCCGCCTCTGCTACAAAAACCATTGTGCCGTACGCAAGCACAGTAAGGTCTGAACCCGGTTTGTAGATGTGGGCGTGGTCCAGCGGAACGGTGTAGTAGCCGTCCGGCACCTCGCCCATGGGGTGTTTGCTCCAGGACACCACCGGCTGGTCATGATGACCGTCGAACGGCCCGTTGTAGAGCCGCTTGGGCTCCAGAAAAATCACCGGGTCGTTGTTTTCGATGCTGGCAATCAGCAGTCCCTTGGCGTCATAGGGGTTGGACGGCATCACGGTGCGCAGGCCGCATACCTGGGTAAAGATTGCTTCCGGGCTCTGGCTGTGCGTCTGCCCGCCGTAGATGCCGCCGCCGCAGGGCATGCGAATCGTCAGTGGCGCGCTGAAGTCGCCGGCTGAGCGGTAACGCAGCCGTGCTGCCTCCGACACGATCTGGTCAAACGCCGGATACACATAGTCGGCAAACTGAATCTCCACCACCGGCCTCAAACCATAGGCGCCCATGCCGACCGCGGTGCCGACGATGCCGCCTTCGGAGATCGGTGCGTCAAACACGCGCTGCTTGCCATACTTCTGCTGCAGGCCCTCGGTGCAGCGGAACACGCCCCCAAAATAGCCCACGTCCTGGCCATAGATCACCACGTTCGGGTCGCGCTCAAGCATCACATCCATGGCTGAGCGCAGCGCCTGGATCATCGTCATCTGGCTCATTGCACACCCCCTTGCGCCGTCATCTGTGACCGCACCTGTGCCAACTGGCGCTGCAGGTGTGCCGGCATGTGTTCATAGACGTCCTCAAACATGCTTTCGGCCGGAGGGGTGTGGGCATCGGCCAGGGTGCCGGACTGCTCGGCTTCTTTTTGTGCGGCACGTACCTGCGCTTCCAGCTCCTGCTGTGTGGCCTCGTGCTCGGCATCTGACCAGGCGCCCAGTCGGGTCAGGTGCTGGCGCAGCCGCTCAATCGGGTCGCCCAGCGGAAAGCGTTGCAGGTCGCTGGCCGGGCGGTATTTGCTCGGGTCGTCGCTGGTGGAGTGTGCGCCGGCACGGTAGGTCACCCATTCGATCAGCGTCGGGCCAAAACCGCTGCGCGCACGCTCCAGCGCCCACTTGGTGGCGGCAAAGCAGGCCAGAAAGTCGTTGCCATCAACGCGCAGACTGGCAATGCCGCAGCCCGAGCCGCGCGCCGCGAAGGTGGTGCCCTCGCCGCCGGCAATGGCCTGGAAGGTTGAAATCGCCCACTGGTTGTTCACCACGTTCAGAATCACCGGCGCACGGTACACATGGGCAAAGGTCAGACCGGTGTGAAAGTCTGATTCTGCGGTGGCACCGTCGCCGATCCAGGCGCTGGCCACCTTGTCGTCGCCCTTGATGGCGCTGGCCATGGCCCAGCCCACGGCCTGGATCACCTGGGTGGCCAGGTTGCCGCTGATCGAGAAAAAGCCCTGGCGCTTGCTGGAATACATCACCGGCAACTGGCGCCCCTTCATGGGGTCGCGTGCGTTGCTGTAGAGCTGGCAGATCATCTCGACCATGTTGTTGTCGGTGCGAGTGAGCAGCAAGCCCTGCTGGCGGTAGGTGGGAAAACACATGTCGCCCTCGCCAATGGCCAGGGCATGGGCGCAGGCGATCGCCTCTTCGCCCAGACATTGCATATAGAACGACATCTTTTTCTGCCGTTGCGCAATCAGCATGCGCGCATCAAAGGCGCGCGTCAGCATCATGGCACGCAGGCCGCGACGCAGCAGTGCGACATCGACTGGGGGGGCCCACGGGCCGATCGCCTGGCCCTCGTCATCGAGCACGCGTATCAGCGCGAACGCCAGATCATTGGTTTGCGCGGCCGGCACATCGACTGGCGGGCGACGCTTGGCCCCGGCCGCAGACAGGGGCAGGTAAGAAAAATCCGTGTCACGGCCAGGGCGCCCGGTGGGCTCTGGCACATGCAGGTGCAGCGGCTTGCGCTGGGGCATGAGCAGTCTCCTTGCAAGTTTGTGTCTTGCGTCAAGTCGAACAATCCGGCCGAACCGGCAATGGGTGGCTGCCGATCCGAACGGGCTGGGACGCCCGGGCCGCAGGGTCGCTGCGCTCGGGCGTTGCGGGGGTTGCAAGCATAGCGGATTGCGCCCGTCGATCCGGCCGTTGCCGGCATTTTCTGCACGACCGGTGGGGCTGTCAGCGTCACGCTGCGCACCCCGGCGCACATCGGTCGGGCATCGACACGGCCATGAAATCAGCGTAGTAAGCTCTGCCTTTGCAAACGGCTGGGTGTTGCCACCGGCCCCTGGGCGGGAGCGTTTTTTGCCTGCATTGAAGGACTGTTCATGAGCCACAAATACTATGCACTGCTGTGCACGATTTTTCAGGATCCGCCACCGGCCAACGTTCACTGGCGTGAGCTGGAGTCGCTGTTGAACCACCTGGGTGTGAACAGCGAGCCTGCTCATGGCGCGCGCGTCAAGGTCAGCAGCGGACGCATCAGCGAGTACTTGCACCACCCGCATCACAACAGCGACTGCTCGCGCGACCTGATCAAGCAGGTGCGCGGCTTTCTGGCACGCTCGGGCTTTAGCCCATCGGCCTACGAGGCCGGAAAGAACGCCAAGTGATGGCCGGGTGGCTGAGCCCAAGACAATCCCCCCGCCCCGTGTCGGAATTGACCGAGCCGTTAAGCTTGTGATTCTTTGACATTTATCAATTAGGAGAGAGCATGCTGCACCAAGACCAACGCAACGACCTGAACGCCCTGCTGCCAGGGCAAAGCACCGAAGCCGGGGCCAACCGACGTACGGCGCTGAAGGTGGCCTTGGGGGTGGGCTACGCCGCATGCGTGATGCCGATCATGGCGCAAACCGCCATCAAGACCGACTCCAAGGGCTTGCGCACCGGAGAGGCGATTTACGACGTCGAGGGCTTTTCAGTGCCGTTTTTCTTTGCCATGCCTGAGGGCAAGAAAAATCTTCCGGTGGTGCTGGTGATCCAGGAGATTTTTGGTGTGCACGAATACATCGCTGACACCTGTCGCCGCTTTGCCAAAGCCGGTTACCTGGCCATTGCCCCGGAGCTGTTTGCGCGCCAGGGCGACCCTGGCAGCTACTCTGAAATGGCCAAGCTGATGGCCGAAGTGGTTTCCAAAGTGCCTGATGAACAGGTGATGGGTGACCTCGATGGCGCCATCAAATGGGCGGGTGAAAACGGCGGAAATCTGAAGAAGGTGGCTATCACCGGATTTTGTTGGGGCGGGCGCATTACCTGGCTGTATGCGCAGCACAGCAACAAGGTCCAGGCCGGGGTGGCCTGGTATGGCCGACTGGTCGGTACAGCGTCGGCGCTGACACCCAAACACCCGCTGGACGGCGCCGCACAGCTCAAGGCCCCGGTGCTGGGTCTGTATGGCGGGCAGGACGGCGGTATTCCGCTCACCACGGTGAATCAGATGAAAGACGCGCTGGCCGAGGCCGGCGCCAAGGGCAATGCGGCTGCGCGCGCCAGTGAGTTCGTGGTCTATAAAGACGCGCCGCACGCTTTTCATGCCGACTACCGCCCGAGCTACCGCAAGGAGCCGGCCGAAGACGGCTTCAAGCGTGCGCTGGACTGGTTCAAGGCGCACGGCGTGGCCTGACACACTGCGCGCGCTCGGCTGAACCAGTGGCGTTGCCTGGCCGCGTGCGTGCGGCCGGTGTAGCCGTCAGGCACAAGGCGTGCTTGTTTGGTTGGGGCTGTGCCTACCAGGCCAGGTAGGCATAGCCTTTTTGCTGCAGTTCCATCACCGCTGCCGCGCCCACATCCTTGACCTGCACCACGTCCAGCATGTCGCTGGCCTCCCAGCCGATGGTCTGCATGGTGTTGCCGCAGGCGATAAAGCGCACGCCATAAGAGGTCGCCATGCTCTTGACACGATCTTGCAGCAGCTTGGGCACCGGGCGTTTGGGCTGTTTGGCCAGCAGATGAATGCCAGGGCCCCAGGCCACCACCACGATGCTGATTTCGTCGGGGTATTTCCCCAACAGCGCGCCCACCGAGTTCAGGATGGCTTCCTGGTAATGCTCGTCGGCCTGATTGACCTGATACACGATTTTGTGCGGCATGTCGTCGCCAGCCGGTGCCGGGGACGCAGAACGGGCCAGGGGCGCAGCAGCACCGGCCAGCGCGGCCAGGCCACCCAGCAGATGGCGACGTGAAGGAAGCATGATTTTCATGTTGATGATGACGACAGGGGTTGATGGGATGTCAGTACCCGGGTGGGTATCTTGGCGAAGGTGTGATTGTTGCCGTTTTTGCAGGTTTGTGTCGAATAGCGGCTTTGTCGGCGCACCCCTCGGCGACAGCAGCCAAAAATAAAGCGAAAAAAGCACTTGAATCACCCCTTGATCCGGTCGATAACAGGGCATGAAGATCGCTCAATCCACTGTTGCCTTGCAAAGTCAGCACGCCAGTGCGTCGCTGCGTACCGAACAAAGCACCCTGCGTGCCTGGGTGGGCAAGCAGCGCCCTGATTTTGAGGGTCGGCGCGCGGCTCCGACTGCGGATGGCGCGGGCGTGACTTTGTCGCTGTCGCGTGCGGCCTTGTCGCAGATGCGCATGTCGGTGGCCAGTGCACGCCAGGCGCAGCCTGCAGCCACCGGGGCGGTCGATGGTGCCGGTGGGGCGCCGCAGACGGACCCGCGGCTTCGCATGTTGATCGACATGGTCGAGGCGCTGACCGGGCGCAAGATTCGGGTGTTCGACGCCCGCGAGTTGCAGGCGACTGGCGCCTCGGTCCCAGCGCCGGTGACGCCCCCGGCGGCTGGCGCCACGGCAGCGGCACCGCAGCCGGCGGGTTGGGGCCTGGAGATTGACAGTCAGACCCGGGTGGTCGAGGCCGAAACCACGCGTGTCAGTGCCCAGGGTGTGATCCAGACCGTTGACGGTCAGCAGATTCGCTTTGACCTGCAACTGGAGATGAGCCGCATGTTTGTGCAGGAGACCAGCCTGTCGATCCGCGAGGGCGATGCGGTGCGCACCGACCCGCTGGTGATCAACTTCAACGGCACGGGTGCGCAGTTGGCAGACGCGCAGTTTGCCTTTGACCTCGATGCCGACGGGACCCAGGAGAACATCGCGTTTGTCGCCGGCGGCAGTGGTTTTCTGGCATTGGACAAAAACCAGGACGGCCAGATCAATGACGGCAGCGAACTGTTTGGTCCGCGCAGCGGTGACGGGTTTGCCGACCTGGCGCAATACGATCAGGACGGCAACCAGTGGATCGATGAGAACGATGCGGTCTATCACCAACTCAGAATCTGGCAGCGCGATGCCAGCGGGCAAGACCAACTCGGCACGCTGGCACAAGCCGGCGTCGGCGCGCTGTATCTGGGCCGCGTGGCCAGCCCGTTTTCGGTCAACACGGCCAGCAATCAGACGCTTGGCCAGGTGCGCAGCAGCGGGGTGTTTCTGTATGAGAGCGGTCAAGTGGGGTCGCTGCAGCAAGTGGATCTCTGAGCCGAGCCTTGCGCCCCAAGGGGTGGACGCGCCCGCCCGCTATCATGCAGGCCCCTGATTACCGGAGTCATGATGTCATCTGCGAGCCGATCGTTTTTGTGCTGGGCCATGGTGTGGACGACCACCTTGTTGGCTGGCTGCGCCGTGGTGGCGGTGGCCGACGCAGCGGTGACTGTCACGGCCACGGTTGTCAAGACGGGGGTTCAGGCCACGGCCGCTGTGGTAAATGCGGTGATTCCTGACTAAAACGGCTTCTAGCCCTTATTTCATAAGCGCTGACAGCTATCGAAATAATTGTAACTAAGGGGTTTCGCGGGCTGCCATTTGCAGCGCTTGCAGCAAGGCGTCGCGCAACGGGTGGGCGGGTGCAACTGTGGGCAGCAGCAAACAGACCTGGAAGTTGATCGCCTCAGACAAGGGCCGCACGACCAGGTCCGGACCGGCCAGCGCCAGCGCTGTCAATGGGTTGACAATGGCCACACCCAGGCCCTGGCGCACCATGGCACACACGGCCACCGCGCTGCTGGCCTGCAGCCAGGTGTTGCGCTGCACCTGTGCTCGGCCAAACATCTGGTCAATGGCCAGCCGATACGGGTCGTCACTGGCCAGGCTGACAAAGCGTTGGCCGGCAAAGTCCTGCGGCTGCAACACGGCCTTGCGGCACAGGGGGTGATTGGCGGGCAGCACTGCCACTTCTTGCCGCTGCAGCACCGGGTGCAAGCTCACGCCCACGGGGGGCTGCGTCGCTTCGCTCAGTCCGGCATCAAAGCGCTGCTCACTCACCGCCTGCTCCAGCCAGGGTGACTCGGCCGGATGAATGCTCACGATCACCTCGGGCTGTGCGGCCACCAGATGTTGCAGCACACGTGGCAGCAGGGCGTGCGCCAGCGCAGGCAGGCAGGCCAGCCGCAGGTGCGCGCTGGCAAATTGGCGCAGTTCGGCCGCACGCTGGGCAATCTGCTCCAGCGCCACAAAGGAGCGCTCCACTTCTTGCAGCAACGCCAGCGCGCGTGCCGTGGGCCGCAGCCGCCCGCCTACCCGGTCAAACAGCGCGTAGCCCAGCAGTTGCTCCAGCCGCGCCAGTTCGCGGCTCAGGGTGGGTTGGCTGGACGCGCTCACTTCGGCCGCCCGGCTCAGGTTGCCGTGCAACATGATGGCGCGAAACATGGCGATCTGGCGGTGCGTCAACGCCGGTGCCTGGGGTGTTTGGGTGGGTAAAACCATGCGAATACTATATCTGATGTGAATCAATGGCTAACAAAATTGGCATTGATTGAATTGATCAACGCGGGCATGATCAGCCCATGAACCCATTGACCTCCACCACCCTGGCCACATTGGCCCACACCCACGGCACCCCGTTGTGGGTCTATGACGCAGCCACGATCGAGCGCCAGATCGCCGCCCTGCGCCCGTTTGACGTGATCCGCTTTGCGCAAAAGGCCAATTCCAACACCCATATCCTGCGGCTGATGCGCCAGGCCGGGGTGCTGGTTGATGCGGTGTCGCTGGGCGAGATCGAACGCGCGTTGGCGGCTG
>JFJP01005570.1_pt1 | contig 16615 bp, 17 predicted proteins | sample 431651 | NCBI WGS metagenome assembly JFJP01 (sample SAMN02602958, study PRJNA72255) | Microbial mat metagenome, whole genome shotgun sequencing project. | biome: fresh water; feature: sink hole; material: water; isolation source: purple microbial (photo- and chemosynthetic) mats found in... | reverse complement strand
CACGTCAGACTCATCTGGCGGCCAAGCTGGGCTACCACGGCATCACCCTGAACCACGCCATGCTCGACGATGAGCAGCGGTCTTTGTGTGGCCCCCGTAAAACATCGGCGCGCGTTGGGCAGGCCCTGACCAAGCTGCAAAACTTGATGGACAACTTGACCCAGGTGGTGGCCACAACCCAAGCCAAGGGACACCCCACATGGTGAAAAAGGCGCCCAGACGCACCGCGGAGCGTATTCTGGAAGTGACGCTGGCCCTGTTCAACCGCTTTGGCGAACCCAACGTCTCCACCACGCTGATCTCGGCTGAACTCAACATCAGCCCCGGCAACCTTTATTACCACTACCCAGCCAAAGACGAACTCATCAACGCCTTGTTTGACCGGTTTGAACGCGCCTTGAACGACCTGCTCAACGCTGGCGATGATGTGCGCAACGTGGAAGATGCCTGGTTTTTCATGCACACCCTGTTCGAGCTGATCTGGCAGTACCGGTTTTTGTACCGTGACCTCAACGACCTGCTAAGCAAAAACCGACGGCTTGAAACCCATTTTCAGCTGATCCTGAAAAACAAGACCCGGGCCATCAAGGCGCTGCTGGACGGCATGCGCCGGGGCGGCGCCCTGCAAATGAACGCGCGCGAGATCGAAGCCACGGCCACCAGCATGGTGGTGGTCCTCACCTATTGGCTGAGTTTTGAATACGTGCGCGATCCCCGCAACGCGCTGGAAGTCAACAATGCCCAAGCCGCTTTGCTGCGTGGCGCGCAGCATGTCCTGAACCTGATGGCGCCGTATCTGGAGGTCGGCCAGAGAGCCCATCTGGTCAAATTGTCAGATGCCTACAATAAGGATTAGCAATTAGAAATCAGGTTCAAGGAGACCGACATGTCCAGATGGACCGCCTTCCCCTACGCCGGCGACTACAACTTTGATGCGACCAGTGTCAAAAAGAAATGGACCAGACTGCACGCCGGTGACCTGGAACCCCTTCCCACAGACACCGCATTACTGCAGGCCTGGGCGCATTTTCATAATGGTGAGTTTCACAAAGCCGTCACCTTGGGACAAAGCTTGGGGCTTTCGGGCCTGAACGTGGTCAACAAGGCCGTTTGCGTGTATGCCACCTACCTCGAAAAGCAGGAAGAGCAGCGCCTGAGCTTGTTCCAGGAAGTCGCCGAACGCGCCGAACAACAAATCGAGAAAGACCCGGGCAACCTCAATGCGCGCTACTGGCGGGCCTATGCGCTCGGGCGTTACAGCCAGGGCATCAGCGTGGCCAAGGCACTGGCACAGGGGCTGGGAACCAAGGTCAAAACTGACCTGGAGCACGTCATTCGGCACCAACCCAAGCACCCCGACGCCCATATTGCACTGGGCAGTTTTCACGCCGAGGTGATCGACAAGGTGGGCTCCCTGATTGGGGCCATGGCCTACGGCGCCAACAAGGACATTGGCTTGAATCTGTTCACCCAGGCGCTCAAGCTCAATATGGAATCAGCAGTGGGTATGGTGGAGTACGCCCACGCCATGTTGATGCTCGGCGGCGACCACATGACCCAGGAAGCCAACCGGCTGGTCGAACTGGCCGCCCAAGCCAAACCGATCGATGCCATGGAACGGCTGGACGTCGAGTTGGCCAAAGCCGAGTTGGCTGACTAATGCGGGTCAGTGCCCCCAGGGCAGCATCAGCGTCAACAGGCTGAGCTTGTCAAATTCAGGGGCAAACTGGTCAATGATGGCCTGTGGGTCCGGACACAGGGTGGTGTCGCTGATGATGCCAAACTGCACGCCACCGGCGTAACTCAAGATCGACACCCCGAGACCCACCGTGCCCGACTGCGGTACCCAAAACAGCGTTTGCTCCAGTGTGGCGCCACAAAACTGCAGCTTGTCACGCGGCCCGGGCACATTGGTCATCACGGCGGTCGTTTTTTTGGAAAACAGGTTCAGCATGGCATCTTGCACCGGCTTGACCAGCACACCCGCCACGGCCAGCAACCCAAATGCCAGCAGCGGTTGCATGCTGCCCTTGAGTTCGCTCATGCGGCGGCGCACCTCCAACACCCGTGCAATGGGGTTGTCCATGCCGACGGGCAACACTACCGGTGCCAAGCCAAATTTATTGCCCAGCTTGTAGGCGTGCTCCATCGGACGCAGATTGACCGGCACCATGGCACGGATTTCTTTACCCGCCACCGAGTCACCCTGGTTTTTCAGGTACTGGCCAATGGCACCCGCCACACAGGCCAGCAAAACGTCGTTGATCGAGCAGTGCAACGCTTTGCCCACCGCCCGCACCTCGTCCAACGCAATCGGCTCGCACCAGGCCACCCGCTTGGTTTGCCCCGGCGTGCCTTTGAGGCGGGTCGGCGAGTCGTCGGCCATCAGCGCCAGGGCCGCACCGTCACGCATCACCTGGTAAGTCATGCGCGCCAGCTCTGAAGAGCTCGATTTGCCCTTATGCATGCCCTGCGTCAGCCACTTCTCCAGCACGTTACGCGGGTCACCCATGGCGCCAAAGGCCTGGGCTGCACCCTCACCCGCCACCCCCAGCGCTTTGACTGCCGCCACCGTCAACGGCTCAATCAAGGCGTGCGACATCCAATCCTCAGCCGCCTCCCAGCCATGGGGAGCCTCAGGTTTGGGGGATCGCTTGGGCGGCTCGGCGCCGCCATCCACAATGGACTGAATCACATAAATCAGCGCCAATCCATCGGCAATGCAATGGTGAATACGCACCAGCAGGGCCGAGCCACCATCATAGTTTTCAACCAACCTGAAGTCCCACAGCGGGTAGCGCATGTCCAGCGGCTGCATGGCCAGTTCGCCCAAGCGGGTCTGCAAAGCGACTCGGGGCTGCTTTCTAGCCAAAGCCGGTAATTTCTCGATCTTCACATGCCGGGAAATCTTGAAGTCAGTGTCGGTGACCCAGTTGGCACCCGTGGCATCCATCTGTACACGCTGCGTAAACCGCGGGTATTTGAGCAAGCGCTCGGCAATGCGATCGCGCGCTGCCGCGTAAGTGATGCCGGGCCGGATGATCCACACCCCCATGATCATCATCAGATTGCTCGGGCTGTCCATGCGCAGCCAGGCGGTGTCGACCTTGCTCATGCGCTCAACGGTGAAAGGGGGTGGGGTGGGTGTCACCATAGCGTCATTGCTCGCGTCTTCGTATTTGGGATTGAACTCTATTTTGGCGGCAAAACGCCCCGTAAGATAGCCTGGTTTTACCCTGATCCCTTCATTCACACCCTCGTTCGGAGCCCACACCATGTCAGACCTGAAAAACCAATTTGAAGCCGCTGTTGCCAACTCGAAAAACCTGAGTGAGCGCCCCGATAACATGACCCTGCTCAAACTCTATGCTTTGTACAAACAAGGCAGCGTGGGTGACAACGCCGAGAAAAAACCCGGTTTCACCGATATGGTCGGTCGGGCCAAATGGGACGCCTGGAACGCCCTCAAAGGCACCACCTCCGCCGACGCCATGCAGCAATATGTCGATCTGATCGAATCGTTGAGCTGATCAGCTTTTCTTCACTCTTTTTGGCTTGGGTGCCAGCAGGGTGTCGAGGTTTTTCACAATCTCGGCTTCAATCGTCGCCTTGAAGGCGCCCACCAAGAAACCCAGATGAGCCCGCAACTCAAACTGGGTCGCGCTCACATGCAACGTGCCCTTGATGCCGGCGCGTGAAAACACCACCTCGTCAGCGCCGTCGCCCTCTTCGTAAATGCACTCCATGCCAAATTCGGTCTCGGCCTGCTCGGCCCATTGAAATGCGATTTTGCGAGCTTTGGGCAAGCCCAGGGTGTGTTCGCGAACAATATGTAAATCAGCCAAGGTGTTGCTCCAGTGCCCATTGTTTGAGAAGTCCGCTGCGCTCATGCGCCGGGCGTTGTGACAATTGTCGGACTGCATCATAAAACCGCGGCCAGTCGCGCCCCTCGCGCTCAAACAGCGCCAGGAATCCGGGCACCAGTTCGTCGTAAGCAGCCTGCGCACCAAAGGCGGCATTGTTGGCCTGTGCTACCCAGGGGTCATAGCCACTGTAGCCACCCCAACTTTGCTTGAGTGCCGCGTAGCGTGCCCTAAACTCCCGCATTGCTTCTACTTTGATAGCTAACTGCGCAGAACTGGTATGGGCCAGAGGGCTATTTTTCATATATATCTGCGCCAGCTCCCGGCGCGTTGCACGGGTCAATTCCCGAAACTGCTGACGCCGCTGATCCAGATCACGGTAAGCCCGCTGCGCCGCAGGCGTGGCCTGATGCGCCAGCCACAGCTCGCCGCCCAGCCTCTCCACCGCGGTGGCAAAAGACTCATTGAACGCCGTGTCATCGGCCACATAAAGCACCTGATGCGCCAGCTCATGAAACATCAGGCGGGCCAGTTCGCCATCGGGGTAGCTCACAAAAGTGTTGAGCAAGGGGTCACCCCCCGCCCAATTCATCCAACCCAATGTGGAATACGCTGGCACACCATAGACACTCACCTCCCAGCCCTCGGCGCGCAGACTTGCTGCCATGGCCTGTGCATCGGCCTCATCAAAATACCCGCGGTAACCGACACAGCCGGCCACCGGGAAGCACCAGGTTTTCAACGCCAATGAGTCTGCGGGTGCGGCGACCACGTTCCACACCACAAAGCGGCGTTGCAGGTCCGCAAAACGCTGGTAGCTGGCGTTGTCTGGCAACTTCAACTCAGCGACTGCAAATTGACGCAGGTGGCGCGCCAATTCCAGGCGTTGTTTCAAGGTCGGGGGAGCGGTCTGGTCCGTCAGCCAGTCGTCAACGGGGCGCGCGGCCGCCATCAGCTTGACGTGGCCACTGAGCGACTGCCAGTAGTAGCGGGTGTCCGCACACCCGACAAGCATCGTGCCCAGGGCCAAAACACCCACCCAGCGCAGGACCCGGGGTGTAGCATGGGTCAACCCACCCATCACTTCATTGAAAAACCGCCAGAAAGTCATCCACATGCTTTATAAATTCAAATCCAAAGTCGCCGGGGATGTGATTATGTTGCAGCCCAACGGCCAGCACGTTCTGGGTATTCTGGGCAAACACAGTGCCGCAGAGCCCAGCACCCAGGGCATTTTGTTGCCCGAACAGATGCCGCAAGCGTTGGCTGCGCTGGAAGCGGCGATCACCCACGAGGAATCATCGCGACGCGAAGCCATCGCTCAGGCCCAAGCACAGAACTTGCCCTTGCCGCGTTTTGACGCCATCGGTCTGCGGCAGCGCACGCTGCCCTTCATGGACATGATTCGCCAGTGCCAGAAGGCCGATGCCGCCATCACCTGGGGCGTGTAACAAATTGACCCCTAGCCCTTATTGCACAAGCGCCAGTAGCTCTTTAAAAAGGAGCAAGTAACTATTGATAGCTGCGCGCGTCCTCAATCACTTTGCCATCGTTGGGCAGTGAGCCGGGCAACACCACCTCGACCTGGCCGCGCAGCTTGGTCACGTCACGAATGGCATCTACCAACTTGCCGGCCAGACCGTCCGGGCCACTGCAGGCCGTCTCCACCTTGAGCGTCATGGCGTCGTTGGCCATTTCGCCGGTGACCACCAGCCGGGCTCGGGTCACCTCAGGAAAACGCTTGACGATGGTGTCCACCTGACCCGGGTGCACAAACATGCCACGGATTTTTGTGGTCTGGTCAGCACGACCCATCCAGCCCTTGATACGGGTGTTGGTGCGCCCCGTGGGGCAGCAGCCAGGGAGCACAGCAGACAAGTCACCCGTGCCAAACCGAATCAGCGGGTAGGTGAGGTTCAGCGAGGTCACCACCACTTCACCGACCTCGCCGTCGGCCACCGGGTCACCGGTGCCGGGGCGCACAATTTCAAGCAGCACACCTTCGTCGACCACCAGGCCCTCGCGCGCCGCGGTTTCAAAGGCAATGGAGCCCACGTCCGCCGTCGCATAGCATTGGTAGCCTGCCACACCCTGTGCCAAAAACCAGTCGCGCAAGCTGGGTGGAAAAGCCTCGCCACCAAACATGGCCTTGGTCACGCTGGGCAGTGCCACACCCAACTCGGCCGCTTTCTCAAGAATGATTTTCAGAAAACTCGGGGTGCCGATGTAGCCCGCCGGCTTGAGTTCCGCCATGGCCTGCACCTGCTGTTCGGTCTGACCCGTGCCCCCCGGAAACACGGTGCATCCCAAAGCATGGGCACCGGTCTCCATCATCGAGCCCGCCGGCACAAAGTGATAACTGAAGCTGTTGTGAATCAGGTCACCGGCACGAAAACCTGCGGCATAAATCGCCCGCGCCATGCGCCAGTAATCCCGCGCCGTGCCCTCGGGTTCATAAATCGGGCCGGGGCTGGCAAAAACACGCAGCATGCTTGAGCCAAAACCCGCGGTGCTAAAGCCGCCAAAGACACTGCCGCCGCGACTGCGACTGCTGAGTTGCAGTTCCAGCAATTCGTGCTTGCGAATCACCGGCAACTTGGCCAAGGCAGCACGATGGGTCACCTCGGCCGGGTTGACATCCTTGAGAATCTCGGCAAACGCGGGTGAAGCCAATTTGGCATGGGCGACCTGCAACGGCAAGGCAGTCAACAATGCAGCTTCGCGTTCAGCCGCGTCACGCGCTTCCATCGCGTCAAAAAAATCAGTCATCGTTTATGTCTCCTCATTTCGATCAACGCTCAGGTGGTATCTGCCAGGAACACCGCGGAACCGGCTTTGCCGGGCCGCAGGTGTTGCCCCCTGCAAGGGGGAGAGCGGCCACACGAAGTGGGCAAGCCGGGGGGTGTGCTACGCAAGCCAGCGTTTACGGCGCTTGTAGCTCTTGACATCCTTGAAACTCTTGCGCTCGCCACCTCCCATGCCAAGGTAAAACTCTTTCACGTCTTCGTTGTTCGCCAAGTCTTTGGCCACACCGTCCATCACCACGCGGCCACTTTCCATGATGTAGCCATAGTCGGCGTACTTGAGGGCCATATTGGTGTTTTGCTCGGCCAGCAAAAAAGTGACTTTCTCGCGTGTGTTGAGGTCTTTCACAATCTCGAACACCTCTTCCACAATTTGGGGTGCCAGGCCCATGGACGGCTCATCCAGCAAAACCATGCTGGGATTGGTCATGAGTGCCCGGCCAATGGCGCACATTTGCTGTTCACCGCCCGAGGTGTAGGCCGCCTGACTGGTACGGCGGGTTTTCAGGCGCGGGAAATAGGTGTAAACCTTGTCCAGGTTGGCCGCAATTTCTCCCTTGTCCTTGCGGGTGTAACTGCCCGTCAGCAGGTTTTCTTCGATCGTCAGGTGGGCGAAACAATGTCGCCCCTCCATCACCTGCACCACACCACGCTGTACCAGGTCAGCGGGGGACAGGTTTTCAATGCGTTCACCGCGCAACTCAATGGAGCCCTTGGTGACTTCCCCCCGTTCGCCGCGCAGCAAGTTGGATATGGCACGCAAGGTGGTGGTCTTGCCAGCACCATTGCCACCCAGAATGGCCACGATCTTTCCTTGTGGCACATTCAGCGACACCCCCTTGAGCACCAGGATGACGTGGTTGTAAATGACCTCGATGCCGTTGACGTTGAGAACGATGTTGTTGGGTTCCATATTTTCTTGCCTTCACCAATCAACAGCCCTGCACGCAGGGTTGTTGATTGGGCTGTCATTGCAGGCATAGCCAGCAATGACAGGAACACTAAAGGGGTGTCAAGACTGGCAGTCAGTCGCTGGCCGACGGGTCAGCTTTTTCTCAGCAGCGTATTTATCGGCCGAATTCTTGACCAGTGGCTTGATGACTTGTTGATCGGCTTCAAGCCAGTCGGAACTCCAGACGAACTTGGCACCGTCCCAGGTGTGGACACGTGCCCAAGCTGAGCCCATGTGGTCAATACAGGTCGTCGATACCGGCCGCATCACCCCTTTAAAGCCCAGCGCGTCGAGTTTGGCCTGGGTCAAATTCAGGTTTTCATATCCCCAGCGGGCTTGCTCACCCGTCATGACTTTGCCCTTGCCATAACGCTCTTGGGCTGCGCGAACACCCTCTGTGGCCAGCAGACCGGCCACTACCCCTCGCATGTAAAGCACCTGACCGACTTCTTCCTTGGGGCCTGTGCCCTGGCCTTTGGCGTGCACTTTCTCCAGAATCTCTTTCACCACAGCAGCCTGCGGCTCAGCGCCATGCTGCATCATCACCGCGCTGTAACCTTTGGCGCCCTGACCCACATCCTTCAGGTCCGGCTCTGCGCCCGACCACCAAGTGCCAAACATTTTTTCACGGGCATACCCTACGGCTTGCGCCTCTTTGATGGCAGTTGCTGTCATCACGCCCCAGGTTTGCAGAATCACGTAATCTGGCTGATCGCGGCGCACCTGCAGCCAAGTGGCCTTTTGCTCAACACCAGGGGCTGCGATGGGAAGTAACTGAAGCGTGAATCCGTATTGGGCCGCGCGCTCCTGGAGGATGGGGAGGAGTTCCTTGCCAAACGGACTGTCGTGGTACCCAACTCCAATTTTTTTGCCCTTGAGTTTGTCCATGCCACCGGCTTTTTTACCAATGTGCTGGAGCAAGGTGTCACCCGCCACCCAATAGTGGCCAATCAGCGGGAAGTTCCACTTAAACACGCCGCCGTCTGCTGAATCACTGCGCCCATAACCTGAGGTGATCATCGGAATTTTGTCAGCCGGAATTTTTTCGGTCAATGCAAAGGTGATGCCGGTAGACAGTGGCTGGAATACAGTCGCACCGCCGTGTTTGCCCTTGAGTCGCTCGTAGCATTCCACGCCGCGGTCGGTGGCATACGCGGTTTCACACTCTTCCACCAGGGTTTTAACGCCGTTGATGCCGCCTCGCAAATTGACCAGCTTCATGTAGTCGTTGTGGCCATTGGCCCATGGAGTGGCGTTGGGTGCCACCGGGCCGGTACGCCCCGTCAACACCGGAAAAAACTGCTCTTTGGCTTGGGCAAATGCACCCACACCCACCGTGGCCAACAAACTGGCTAAGGCAACGCTACGAAATTTCATCAAAGTCTCCTCAATATGGGGCACAGCCGTGCCTTTGGTTTACAAACGAAATACCCAACACCCGAAATCAATGCGGAAACGGCCACAAACGCATTTTTTGTTTGCCAATGCTCCACAGCTTGGCCAGGCCATGCGGCTCCACAATCAAAAACCAAATAATCAATGCGCCAAAAATCATGACTTCAGCATGAGCCACAGCAGCCGTTGAAATCTCAACACCGATGAGGCTGCCCAAGGCCGGCAAGAACTGGTTCAGCACGATCGGCAAAACCACAATAAAGGCCGCGCCAAAGAAACTGCCCATGATCGAGCCCATGCCGCCAATGATCACCATGAACAGCAACTGAAAAGACCGATCCACCGAAAACGCCGACGGCTCCCAGGACCCCAGGTGCAAAAAGCCCCAGAGGGCACCCGCCACACCGACGATGAAGGAGCTGACCGCGAACGCGCTGAGCTTGGCGTACATGGGCCGAATACCGATCACCGTTGCAGCCACATCCATGTCACGAATCGCCATCCACTCGCGGCCGATGGCCCCCCGAACCAAGTTTTTGGCCAGCACGCCAAACACCACCAAAAAACCCAGGCAAAACAGGTACTTGCTCACCGGCGACTCGATCGGCCAGCCCAATACACTGGGATTGGATACCGCAACCGAACCTGAAGAACTGTTGTTGGTGAACCATCCGATGCGCAAAAAAGCCCAGTCGCAAAAAAACTGTGCCGCCAATGTGGCCACCGCCAGGTAAAGGCCCTTCACCCGAAGGCTGGGCACACCAAAAAACAAACCCACCAAAGTTGCAAAAAAGCCCCCAGACAGTAGCGCCAAAATCAAGGGCATGCCCTCAATACGCACATAGGTGTTGTACGCCGCATAAGCCCCAACCGCCATGAATGCCCCGGAGCCCAGAGAAATCTGGCCGCAGTAACCGACCAGAATATTGACACCCAATGCCGCCAACGACAGGATCAGAAAAGGGATAAAGATAGCCCGCAACAGATACTCATCGGCAAGCAACGGAACGGCGACAGTCGCAATAGCCAGCAAGGCCAAGACACCCCAGCGATCCTGCGTGATCGGAAAAATCTGGCTGTCAGCACGGTACGTGGTCTTGAACTGACCGTTTTCTCTGTAAAACATAGTGTTTTTCTATCCGGTTAAAGACAACTTCAAACGCGGTCGATGATCTTCTCGCCAAACAAGCCTTGCGGGCGAAACATCAAAAAACCAAGCGCCAATACGTAGGCAAACCAGATCTCGATACCGCCACCCACGTAAGGTCCCAAAAACACCTCCGACAATTTTTCGCCCACACCAATGATCAGGCCACCAATGATGGCGCCGGGCACCGAGGTCAGCCCGCCCAGAATCACCACTGGCAATGCCCGCAGCGCCACGGTGGTCAATGAAAACTGCACGCCCAGCTTGCTGCCCCAAATCATGCCGGCCACCAGGGCCACCACACCGGCAACACACCAGACAATGACCCAGATGCGGTTCAGCGGAATGCCGATACTTTGTGCGGCCTGATGATCATCAGCTACCGCTCGCAAGGCGCGGCCAGTCACTGTTTTCTGGAAAAACAGGGTCAACAGGCCGACCAAAATAGCAGCAATCAGTGCCGCGTACAAGTCTTCTTTGTTGATCAACAGGCCGCCCTCAAACACACTGGTGAAAGCAAAGATCGGCTCTTTGGGCATGCCAATGTCAATTTTGTAAATGGCACTGCCAAACAAGGTTTGACCCATGCCATCCAGAAAATAACCGATACCCAAGGTAGCCATCAGCAAAGTAGTACCTTCCTGGTTGACCAAGTGACGCAGCACGAGCCGCTCAATCAGCCAGGCCACCGCAAACATCACTAAACCCGCCGCTGCAAAAGCCAGCAAATTGGCGACCAGCAGGCTCTCTATACCCAGATACACGGGAATCCACTCGGCAAACCGCGCCATTGCCAGGGCAGCAAACAGAACCATGGCCCCTTGCGAGAAGTTGAATACGCCCGATGCCTTATAAATCAGTACAAAACCCAACGCCACCAGCGAATACAACATGCCGGCCATCAGGCCACCCAACAATGTCTCTAAGAAAAATGCCATAACTATTGACTCCCCCCTGTTGCTTGCTCACTTCGTGCATCAGCCCGCCCCCTCAAGGGGGTGATGCCGGTGGCCCGGCAGAGCCGGTTCCAAGGCATCTTTGACTCTGTCGCAGTGGTATGCATATGCTTCATCTGTTGGTTTGTTTTGCGTTGGTCCATGCTCAGTGGCTGGTACCCAAATAGGCACTGATCACCTCTTCATTGCTACGCACTTCATCGGGCGTGCCGTCACCGATTTTTTTGCCGTAGTCCAGCACCACCACGCGATCGCTGATGTCCATCACCACGCCCATATCGTGCTCAATCAGCACGATAGTGGTGCCAAACTCTTCGTTTACGTCCAGCACAAAACGGCTCATATCCTGCTTTTCTTCCACGTTCATGCCGGCCATGGGCTCGTCCAGCAGCAGCAATTGCGGTTCCATCGCCAGCGCGCGTCCCAGGTCAACGCGTTTTTGCAGACCATAAGGCAACTGGCCCACCGGGGTTTTGCGAAAGGCCTGGATCTCAAGGAAGTCGATGATGTGCTCGACAAACTCGCGGTGCATTTCTTCTTCACGCTGGGCCGGGCCAAGGCGCAGAGCCTGCATGAACAAATTGCTTTTGATCTTGAGGTTGCGCCCAGTCATGATGTTGTCAATCACGCTCATGCCTTTGAACAACGCCAGATTCTGAAAGGTGCGGCCAATGCCCATGCTGGCGACCTGGTAGCTGTCCATGTGACTGAAGGTTTGGCCCCGGAAAGTGATGGCGCCCTGCTGCGGACGGTAAACGCCATTGATGCAGTTGAGCATGGAGCTTTTACCGGCGCCATTGGGTCCGATGATGGCCCGCACCTCGTGCTCCCGCACATCAAAAGAGATGTCGGTCAGGGCTTTGACACCCCCAAAAGCCAGGGAGATATTTTTGACATCCAGAATGACGTCGCCAATTTGTTTCGTTGCCATGGAATTTTTTCTTTCAGGCGGCGGCTTGAACGGGCGCAAAAGTCTTGGCTTCCTCAATGCGCAGCGTGGCGCTGACACTGCCGGTGCGGCCGTCTTCGAACTTGACCTGGGTTTCAATGAACTGAGTGGTCTCGCCACCGTACAGCGCATCAATCAGCACATGGTACTTTTCAGCAATGAAGCCACGGCGCACTTTGTTGGTCCGTGTCAACTCACCGTCGTCAGCATCTAGTTCCTTGTGCAATACCAAAAAGCGGCTCACCTGCGAACCGGCCAAAAGGGTGTCAACACTCAAATCAGCATTGACCTTTTCCACACAATCCTTGATCAGCTGGTAAACCTCGGGTTTTTGTGCCAAGTCGGTGTACCCGGCGTAGGGCAGGTTGCGCCGCTCAGCCCAGTTACCCACCGCGTCAAAGTCGATATTGATCATGACGCAAACCTTTTCGCGGCCGTCGCCATAAGCCACCACCTCCTTGATGTGCGAGAAGAACTTGAGCTTGTTCTCCACATACTTGGGCGCAAACATGGCACCGTCATTGGCGCCGCCTTTGATGCGCCCCACGTCTTTCACGCGGTCAATGATCTTCAGGTGCCCGTGCGCATCCAGAAAGCCGGCGTCGCTGGTGTGGTACCAGCCATCGGCCGTCAATACCTCGGCGGTAGCTTCGGGGTTTTTAAAGTAACCTTTGAGCAAACCAGGCGACTTGACAAGAATCTCGCCGTTGTCGGCCACCCTGATTTCGACCCCCTTGCAAGGCACACCCACGGTGTCGGCGCGGGCCTCGTGGTCTGGCTGCAAACAGACAAACACGGCGGTCTCAGTCGAACCGTACAACTGCTTCAGATTCACGCCAATGGAGCGATAAAAGCTGAACAAATCGGGGCCAATCGCCTCACCCGCTGTGTAGGCCACCCGCACCCGGCTAAAGCCCAGGTTGTTGCGCAGCGGCCCGTACACCATGAAGTTACCCAGCGCGTACAACACGCTGTCGGCAAGCGGCACACTCTTGCCATCCATCAGGGTCGGACCTACGCGCTTGGCGATGTCCATGAAGTAGTGGAACATCTTGCGCTTGAAGACACCGGCGTCTTCCATGCGGATCATCACGCTGGTGAGCAAGCCCTCAAACACACGCGGTGGTGCAAAGTAATAGGTCGGGCCGATTTCTTTCAGGTCAATCGTGACAGTTGCGGCAGACTCGGGGCAGTTCACCACATAGCCGCAGCTCAGCCACTGGGCATAACTGAAGATGTTCTGCCCGATCCAGGCGGGTGGCAAGTAAGCCAGCACGTCCTCGGCATGGGTCAAGTTGTCAAACTCGGCCCCGGCTCGGGCCCGGTTCAGCAAGGTGTCGTGGGTATGCACCACACCCTTGGGGTTTCCAGTGGTCCCTGATGTGAAAAACATGGCAGCCACATCATCGGGCTGAACCTTGGCGACTTCTTGCCTGAAGAAATCGGCATGGGCTGCAGAAAAAGCCTTGCCCGCTTCAATCAAAGCGTCCAGCGCCGTCAGCCCAGGCTCGTCATAGTTGCGCAAACCACGTGGGTCATCAAAGTAAACATGAGCCAGTTGCGGGCACTGCTCGCGGATTTCCATCAATTTGTCGACCTGTTCCTGGTCTTCTGCAAACGCAAAGGCCACGTCGGCGTTGTTCAGGGGAAAGACACATTCCAGCGCCGCAGCGTCCTGGTACAGCGCAATCGGCACGGCCCCCAAAGACTGGACGGCCAGCATGGTGGCGTACAAACGGGGGCGGTTGGCACCAATCACGACCATATGATCATGCTGACGCAAGCCCGCCTGATACAGGCCGCAGGCCAGTTGCTCCACTTGCGCAGCCAACGCGGACCAGCTAATGCCTTGCCAAATGCCGTACTCTTTCTCGCGCATGGCAGTATCACTGGGCCGCTGGCTGGCGTGATTCAACAGAAGTTGTGGAAAAGTCGTTTGCATCGCGGCACCTTGTCTCCGTGGCTTGGCAAGTCAACCGTCTTGGCGGGCCTGCTGTAGTGGGCGCAATGATAGGACTCGATTTGACGTTAAGTTGTCGTTTGGACGACAATCTGATCCATTCTCGGTAGGTGTTTTCCCTGCCGATTTGATTGATCACCATCCCTTTGGAGCTTGCATTCAAGGCCAGTACATGACCCCTGATGTCACCTTGTTTCAACGTCGTCGCCCTTTGAATGCGGCAGAACTCGATGTCATTCCGTGGCTGAAATTGCTGCGCACAGAAGAACGCGAGCGTGCCGTGGACGACCTGAAGATCTCCGACGCCAAGAGTGGCGACTACATCTGCCGCACCGGCCGCCCGGTAACCTATTGGTTTGGCGTGGTCGACGGCTTGCTGAAGATGAGCAGCGACAACGCAGAGGGGCAGACCATGACCTTCACTGGAGTCCCCCCGGGCGGCTGGTTTGGTGAAGGCACGGCCCTGAAGCGCGAGGTCTACCGCTACAACATCCAGGCTTTGCGCAAGAGCATGGTAGCCGGGCTGCACGTGGACACCTTTCATTGGCTGCTGGACCATTCCATTGGCTTCAACCGCTTTGTCATGAACCAGCTCAACGAGCGCCTGGGACAGTTCATTGCCGCGCGTGAAATTGACCGCATGACCAACCCCGACATCCGAGTGGCGCGCAGCCTGGCGGCGCTGTTCAATCCGGTACTGTACCCCGGTCTGGGCGAGGTGCTGCGCATCACCCAACAAGAGCTGGCCTATCTGGTGGGTTTGTCGCGCCAGCGCGTCAACGAGGCCCTGACCACCCTGGCCGCCAAGGGCATCATCCAGGTGGAATACGGTGGCTTGCGGGTGCTGAATTTGCAGGCACTGCGCACGGGAAATTTTTAAGCATTAAAGTGGCTTCCGTTTACGTTGCCCCGACGAATATTTGGCTGGGGTCAATTTGACGCCGTTTCTTCATTATTTTTTAAAGGACTGACATCCCATGACGCTGAACCTTACACACATTTCCAAGTTGGGGGCTGCCGTGGCGCTGCTGGGCGCATGCCTGTCAGGTGGTGCCTTGGCCCAGGCACCTGACCCGCACGCGGGTCACAACATGGCCATGCCGGCCAGCACGGGCAAGTCGGCATCGAACGCCGCCTTTGAGCAGGCCAACGCCAAAATGCACAAGGACATGGCGGTGCCGCTGACAGGCGATGCTGACCGTGATTTTTTGGCCGGCATGATTCCGCACCACCAAGGCGCAGTCGACATGGCTGAAGTGGTGCTCAAGTACGGCAAAGATCCCAAGGTAAAGAAACTGGCGCAAGACATCATCGCGGCGCAAAAGCAAGAAATTGCCATGATGCAAGGCTGGCTGAAAGAAAAACAGGCCACCAAGTAGCACATGGACTCCCCGCATGAGGCTGCTATGGTTTATATGCCGCAGCAGCCGCCAGCCCATATCCTTCCAGCGGGAGTTGCTACAATTTCAATAACATGACCATACCCCAACAGCCCCCCGTTTTCCGCCGTGCCGCACCACCCACCCCCAAGGCGCCGATTCCTGCCGGGCAAAGTAACACTGCGGCGTATGGTGCGGGTGGCACCCTGCGCCTGAACAAACGCATGGCCGAACTGGGCCTGGCGTCCCGGCGCGAGGCCGACGACTGGATCGCCAAGGGTTGGGTCAAGGTTGATGGCCGGGTGGCCGAGATGGGCATGCAAGTCGCGCCCGATGTGAAGATCGAGATCGACAAACAAGCCCAGGGTCAGCAGGCCAAACAGGTCACCGTGCTGATCAACAAGCCGCTGGGTCTGGTCAGCGGGCAGGCCGAAGACGGGCACGAGCCGGCCATCACCTTGGTGCAGCCGCAAAACCGCTGGGCTGAGGACAACGCGCGTTTTTTCTTTCATCCGAGCCAGCTTAAAAGTCTGGTGCCCGCCGGACGGCTGGACATTGACTCCACTGGCCTGTTGGTGCTGACCCAGGACGGCCGTGTGGCGCGCCAACTCATTGGCGAAGACAAGGTGATGGAAAAGGAATACCTGGTGCGCGTGATTTACACCGGCGTGGCCAATGAAGCAGCGGCCACCTCAGCGGCGGCCACTTACGCGGCCCGCCCCGTGCCCACCCAGCTCAGCCGAATTGACGACGACGACCCCGTCAGCAGTGACGTGCAGTCGGTGTTCCCGCTGGACAAACTCAAGCTGTTGCGCCATGGTTTAAGTCTAGACGGTCAGTCTCTCAAACACGCCAAGGTGGAATGGCAAAACCCCGAGCGGACTGAAAGTAGTGGGTTTGAAGCGGGTGCGCATCGGCCAGGTGATGCTGGGCAACCTGCCGGTTGGCCAATGGCGATACTTGGCGCCGCACGAGCGTTTTTGAGGCGTGTAGACTGCTTTTTTTTGCAACTTTTTTGCTTTGTTTAGGGTTTTACTTGAATTGTTTTCAGGAGTGTTGTCATGAACTTGTTGATCGCACTGCTCTGGCAGTCGATGAAACGGTGGGTCTGCATTGCGCTACTAGGTAGCGTTGGCGTATCTGGTCACGCGGCAGACCGCATTTTTACCGTAGCTGCCGACCCATGGTGCCCATTCAACTGCGTGCCCAA
>JFJP01038657.1_pt1 | contig 16622 bp, 10 predicted proteins | sample 431651 | NCBI WGS metagenome assembly JFJP01 (sample SAMN02602958, study PRJNA72255) | Microbial mat metagenome, whole genome shotgun sequencing project. | biome: fresh water; feature: sink hole; material: water; isolation source: purple microbial (photo- and chemosynthetic) mats found in... | reverse complement strand
TGGTTGGATTTGGGTATAAGTTCAAATCTGTCTTTTCTTGAGCGGCTATTGCTGTAGTATCATCACTGCTATAAAATAAATTCCATTTCATGATAAACCCTGCACTGTGATCCGAAAAGTAAAATTCGTCTTTTTTAAATTCAACGCTATCCATGGTTGATCCTACCGCAAAAACCATATCGTTGGGTAATACTATAAAATCGGAATATGTAATAATTGAATACTCGTTATTTCCATAAAGTGGAAAAGCTTCAATTATTAATTGAAACATCCCTAAGCTGTTGGGTATTAATGAGTCAATAACTACAACATCGTTGTATTTAAAAGGAGTATAACAATCAAAACCTCCTCCGACAAATATTCGGTTGTTGGTGGCTATTTTAACATTAAATGCCTGATCGGCATATCCTCCACCCATCGATTTAGCCCACAACGTAGTAAGTGAAGTATCCATTTTAGCCACAAACCCTTCCCGATCGCCATTTCCGGTAAGCTTAATTCCACCGATTGAAAAGCCAGAATTGGCCAGAAAAAATCCGGTAAACACCAATTTCCCCTTGTTGTCTATTGCCATACGCGCCAATCCTTGTCCCTGATTGCTCCCAAAGGCTGATACTTTAGTAATTTCTCCTGTTACAAGCGACATTTTGGCCATACCCAACCAATAATTTTCTCCTGAATAAGGAAGAGTTTCGCCGTTTATAATCATGGGTTTCGAATATTCGAATCCAAAATAAAGGTTCTTTTTATCGGTGGCCATTGTTTTAATCATTCCAAAACCGCCATAACCTTCTGTTACAAATTCAAAGCCTTTTCCCCAAATGGCTGTTCCTTGTGGGTCAAGTTTTAATAAAAATGGTCCACTTCCATAATTTTCGCCTTGAGAGAACGCAACATTTACTGTGTCAACAGTAAATGAAGCATCGTAATAACCGGCTAAATAAATGTTGTTATTTTCATCCAATGCAAGGCGGTTTGCATTTACTCCGGAATACTCAACTATTGAATAAAAGGTTTTATACCACATAAGACTTCCATCAACGCCAGAGAATTTAGCAACCACAGCACGAGATGTCCACTCCAATTCAGGCTCATACACCTTTACTCCATTTACAAGAACGGAATCATTCGACGACGACCATCCTGCAACCACTATATTTTTATCACTATCAAAAGTCATATCGTAAAAACTTTCATAGCCATCGCCGGTAACCATCGCTGACCATAAAACCAATCCGTTGGTATCCATTTTAACCAGCAATGCATTGGCACTTGTGAAGTTTGGTAGTTCAATTCCCGCAAAATTGGCATCCAGCATCCAATACCCATTTATTACCACATCCTTACCATCATAAAGAATGTTGTTAAAAGTACTGTTTTCATGTCCATCTATATTTTTTGCCCATTCGCTGAAATGATGCTGAGCATTAAGTCTTAAAGAGACGAAGTTCAGAAATAAGAAAAAAATTATAATACCGTGTTTCATTTGATGCTTAATTTTAAATTTAACGACGGTAAAAATAGAAACAACTATTGATGGGGAGAAATATTTTGGATGGACATGGCATGGACAAAAATCTATTCCAATAATATTTAAATTTCGTTTTTGCCTTTATACGATGAGACCCATTTACTCTTGTGGAATAACAACATCTTAATTTAATAAAGCCCAGAAGGAATTGAAATATAATACCGCAAAGAAATCCGATTTTAAAACGATTAGGGATAAAGTTCCCTTTTTAAATCCATTATCAAGCAAGAGGAGACCGAAATTTTTTGCCCCAAAAAACGAAAATGCAACTTACTACCGAGTTGCTGACCCAAGAAAAAAGCAGCTACTAAAAAAACGTAGGTGTACCAACCAAATCCAATTTGGTAGTATATTCGCAGGAATACAATTACCGGAACCGGAATGTGAATGGCCAACACCCATTGCCATGAATACCTATTGACATTTGCTCGCCAATATCCAAAAGGAATGTTAATTAAAAACACCATTAATGAAATGATTGCTAAACGCATGTTTCAAACAATTTGCTTTCAAAGCTATTAAAACATTTTTGAAACCGGATTAAATTTATAAAAGGCGCTTATAATTATTCACTTGGCAAAGCAATTCCCCATTTTAATTGTTCTCTATCATATAACAAATTATTTGCATCTTTGTATTAGAGCAATAGTTTTAAACTTATGAATTTATTGAATTACATTAAGTCCCTATTCATTGCCTTGCTGCTCATTTCAGGTAACAGCTACAGTCAGGAGAACCTATATCAATTTATTCATCTGAATAACGACGATGGCCTTTCACAAAATACTGTGACGTCAATTTGCCAAGACCAATTTGGTTTTATTTGGTTGGCTACTTTTAATGGGCTTAACCGATACGACGGTTACGAAATTGTTACTTTCCTTAACAATGAAAAAGATACTACCAGCCTCAGCTATAATGATATTGAAGTGGTTTTTAACGACTCAAAAGGCCGGTTATGGGTAGGTACTTTTGGAGGAGGTGTTAATATTTTTGATCATAAAAAACAGAACTTTATCCGATTTTTCTTTAACCCTGCCGATAGTTCATCAATAAGTTCGAACGATATAACCGATATTTTTGAAAATCCGACAGGAACTATATGGATAGGAACACCAAACGGACTTAATCGGTATAATGAGGAAAAGAATAATTTTACACGATACCAGCACAAGCCAAACGACGCAAATTGTATTTCATCAAATTTAATATCCTGCATTCATTCCAACAGCCCAAATCATTTGTGGATTGGAACAAAGGGCGGTGGTTTAAACAAACTGGATTTAATTACCAACCACTTTGCCTATTTTACAAAATCACAAGGAAATACCATTAAAGACGATAAAATCTGGTCCCTTCATGAAGACGCCAAAGGAAGACTCTTGATTGGAGGAGAAAAAGAAGCCCTTACTATTTATAACCAAAACACCAACACGTTTAAATATTATGGCTATACCACCAAAGAATTAACCAACCAGGGTGAAAATTTAGTTCGAAGTATAATTCCTGGTTACAACGATGACTTATGGATTGGCAGCGATGGCGGTGGTTTGTATCAATTGAACCACACCTTACACTATTTTAGGGAATACCGATATAACATCTCAAAGCCTGAGGGATTGGCCAACAATTCGGTATCTAAATTATTCAAAGACAAACAGGAAATGCTGTGGATTGGCATGATTGACCATGGAGTTGACCGTATTAATTTGAATCAAAAAAAATTTTACCGGTTGAATTATAACCAGGATCCCAAAAAGGGTTTGAAAAACAATGGAGTTTCAGCCATTTTTGAAGATAGCGAAGGTGATTATTGGATTGCTACTGACGGCGGTTTGACTAAATCGAATAACCAGTTAAATGCGTTTACTCATTTTAATGAAAAATACAACGACCCAACCACTATTAACAACAATGCGGTAGTGTCGTTGCAGGAGTTAAAAAATGGCGAAATTTGGATTGGGACTTATTTGGGAGGAATTAATATCTATAATAAGAAAACGAAAGCTTTCCGCTATTTGACTTCAGATAGTAACAATCCAAATTCATTAAGCAATAATTTCGTCCGTTCCATTTATGAAGACAATTCTGGTTTAATCTGGATAGGGACTATGGGGGGAGGGTTAAATTCATACAATCCCAAAACGGGTTCATTTACCCGCTTTTTGTCAGATGACGATGAAGAAAGTGGCATAAAGGCTGCAAATATAACGAGCATTTTGCCTGATAAAAAAGAACGCCTTTATATAGCGACCTATGGTGACGGATTGATTGTTTATGATAAATCAACTGGTACATCGAATTCCTTTACCACTAATTTATTAAACAAGAATTCTATAAGCAATAATCAAGTAGTTTCCTTATTGTTTGATTCTGACTCCACCTTATGGGTAGGAACCACTAATGGGTTAAATGCTTTCAATACCAATACACAAGCTTTCACCAAGTTTTTCAGGGCCGATGGTTTATCGGATAATTATATTTCTGCCATAGTTGAAGACAACCATAAAAACCTTTGGATAAGCACAAACAATGGATTAACAAAATTCAATATCCATAATAAGGAAACAAAAACGTATTATAAAGAAGATGGACTTCAGGGAAAGGAGTTTAATCTAAATAGCAGCCTTGCTTCCCATAATGGGTTGCTATTTTTTGGTGGGTCAAATGGAATTACCTATTTTAATCCGGATAGCATTCAGGATTACGTGCTCGAACCCGATATTCAATTTACGGAACTTTCTGTATTAGGCCAAACCATAAACTCGGACGATACCCTTAACAACAAGGTGATACTTACAGAACCTGTTTATCAAGCAAAAACCATTACGCTTAGTTTTGAAGAGCCTGTTTTTACTATCCATTTCAGTGGCTTTCTTTTCAATTCTGTGGGTACAACAAAATATGCCTATCGATTGAGTGATATCGATTCTACTTGGTTTGATTTAGGAACTAGCAACTTCATTACCTTTCATAAATTTCCGTTCGGAAAACATCACCTTGAAGTTCGCGCCACAAATTCTGAGGGTAACTGGAGCAAGCAAACTAAGTCTATTCTAATAAACTACCAAGCCCCATTCTGGAAAACATCGCTATTTAAGACTTTATTAATTCTGTTACTAGCCAGCAGTATTCTGCTACTTAACTTTTGGCGAAATCAAAGAAATAGAAAACAGAAACGGCTATTAGAAAAAATGGTTCATGAAAAAACGATTGATCTACAGGAGATTAATTTGCTTTTAGAGGAAAAACAGGCTGAAATGGAAGTGCAACAAGAAGAAATTGTTACCCAGCGCGATTTGACTTATGAACAAAACATACAGATTTTAAAGCAAAACGAGGAGCTTGAAATGCATCATAAAAATTTGGAATCACTTATTGAAGCAAGGACTAAGGAATTAATCGCAGCAAAAGAACAGGCAGAAAATGCCGATAAATTAAAGACTGCCTTTTTAGCCAACATGAGCCATGAAATACGTACTCCCATGAATGCCATTTTGGGATTCCTTGAACTTCTGGATAATGAAGGATATTCCAAAGAACAGAGAACTTATTTCAAAAAAATAATAAACAGTAGCGGGCACACTTTACTAAATCTTATCGATGACATTATTGATATAGCAAAAATTGAATCCGGACAGATTTCCATTCACAACTCATCCTTTAGTTTAAAGTCCCTGTTTGAAGAACTTTATTCGATTTATGCTAAAAAGGTGGCAGAAGATAATCCAAATATAACCTTATTCATTGACTCTTTAACAGATGTGGTGATTAACTCCGATAGGTTACGGATCAATCAGGTATTGATTAATTTGCTCGATAATGCCCTTAAATTTACCGAATCGGGATCCATCCATTTTGGATATCAAATAAAAAACAATAAGATTCTCTGTTTTGTAAAAGACACGGGTATTGGTGTTTCAAAAGAAGACCAGCTTTCTATTTTTGACCGGTTTCGCAAAGTTGAAACCAAAAGCAGCAAGCTCTTTCGGGGTGCCGGGTTGGGTTTAGCCATATCAAAACATATTGTTTTGCTGCTCGGAGGAACCATTTGGATTGAAAGCGAACCCGGACTTGGCTCTGTTTTTTATTTTGTAATTCCACTTCCTCATAAAACATAAAAAAAGCCACCTTAGACTGATGGCTTTTCATTTGTTTTTTCGAAACTATTGCTTAAAATTAAGCGTAAGGTTTGAAATAGAATGCGGATTGTATGGTACTAATCCCTGAATATTCGAAACCAATACATCGTATTCATTGGAAGGAGAAGTACCGCCTTGAACAAAACCACCACTATTAAAAAATCCCGGGGCTTCTGTATTGGTTAAATAACTTGCCACTGTAGCGGCATCGGGATAAACTCCGTAGGTTTGATATACATATTCCCTTATTTGAGAAGTAAAAACATTTTGAAGCGAATAGGTTTCTAAAAGAACCTCGCGCCTTGTTTCGTTTAATTGACTTGGGGGCAAGCCAACCTCGGCTACTCCAATATTTTTTGATGCGCTACCCGAAGCCACAAAAGCCCAATTAAAACTTTTGGGTTCTTGCAAAAATAACCAGGCATCCGGGTGATTGCTATTGCCAACAACATCAATACGGTCGCCTGCTTTACCAACAAACATCATCAAATTATCCATGTGAAAACGGTCACTTAAATTGAGATCCCACTTATAAATTGATACGGTCATGGTTACTTCATATATATCATTGCCTGCTTCAGAATAATCTATTCTATAAAGAGTGCTATCCATGTTTTGTGTTTCTGATCGATCCCAATGATGTGGCCTCAACATCGCTATTCCTAGGGTAGGTTTTGTGTTCCAAAAAACTTGTAATCCAATTCCACCATCAGCATTGTTTTCCGATGCGGCATCAACTATGGTAAGTTGGTGCTGCCAGATAACCCCTTCAAAAGAAGCGTTATCGATAACCACCACCTTTTTTGTTCTTCCGTCGTCGTCACTTGTATATGAAAAATTCATCGGTTTACTTAATCCATAAACCCTTATTGCCTTAATAATCTCTTCAACTACCTCGGCAGCGGCATCACCCAAATAAATAAAATTGTTCAAATGCTGATAGGCCTCATTGCCTGAAAATACTTCATTGGTTGTGCTTTTTTGCAATGAGGGTTGACTAATAGAACTCGGCACATCAATTCGAAAGCTTTCAGGTAAATCAGACTGCACAGCGGGGTCAGTTTCATCCTCTTTACAACTTACTATGAAGAGGAATAATATCCCCAATAAACTGATTAATAATTTTTTGCTGTTTTTCATATTTTTCAAAGTTTGTTTGTATAACGTTAAAATTCTGTTTTAGTTTTCATCCATAAATAATTATTTGTTCATTGAATATCAATTAGTCCGTGCGAATGGAACACCCCATGTTAATTTTCATTCGTTTTTGTGCAGTTTTCTGCATAGGGTTTCATCACAAGTTTATAATAAACAGTCCGAAAGGCAAAATTGTTATAATTCAGATTGAAAGTGGGCAATCCAGAAAATGTTTCTAAAAAAATACTTTCATAATTCAAATCCGGGTAAATGATGCTTTGCTCGGGAAAATGGATGCGTTTGCCGATTTAGTAATGCTTTTTATAAGCCTCCTTCATAGATTAGCATGAAAAAATAATTGGAGAATTACAGCGAATAAAAAATTCTCAACTGATTAATCTTTTGAATTTCAAATGTTTGCTTAATTTTATACGATAATAAAAGATTATCACGTTATAAGCAGTGTAACTTCTTACAATTCAAGGCGTCTATAGTCCATAACTTCAAGAAAAAACAATGGTAAAAATTGAACGACTTCACAAATCATATGTAATGGGGGCAAATAGTCTTCATGTGCTTAAAGGCATTGATGTTGAAATAGAAAAAGGTGAAATGGTTTCTATTATGGGAAGCTCCGGTTCCGGAAAATCAACATTATTAAACATCATTGGCATCTTGGATAATTATGATGAAGGTGCTTATTATTTAAACGGCGAGCTGATTAAAAACATGAGCGAAGCAAAAGCTGCCGTTCATCGGAATCGTACCCTTGGCTTTGTTTTTCAGCAATTCAATTTGATATCTTTTAAAAATGCTCTGGAAAACGTGGCGTTACCTCTTTATTATCAGCAGATAAACCGCAAAAAGAGAAATATCATCGCTATGGAATACTTGGACCGTATGGGACTTAGAGACTGGGCTCATCACATGCCCAATGAAATGTCTGGAGGACAAAAACAACGGATTGCTATTGCCCGGGCCCTTATTTCAAAACCAAAGGTAATTTTAGCCGACGAACCTACTGGGGCGCTTGATACGGCCACTTCATACGAAGTGATGGAAATACTTAAAGAAATTAACAGTGAAGGTATTACGGTTATTATAGTTACCCATGAGCATGATATTTCTGAAATGACATCGAGGGTAATCCGCCTGAAAGATGGTTTGATTGAATCGAACATTAAAAATGGAAAAGCAAAACAATTGGAAACCGCTTAACAAGTATTTAGAGTATTTAACTCTAAATACTCTAAGTACTCAAGACACTTTAATATACTTCTTAAGATGTTTGATTTAGATAAATGGCAGGAGATTTTTGCAACCCTGAAAAAAAATAAGCTGCGTACGTTCCTTACCTCTTTTAGTGTGGCTTGGGGAATATTGCTCTTAATTATTTTATTGGGTTCGGGCAATGGATTGCAAAATGCCGTGATGCAAAATTTTGAGAGCAATGCAAAAAATGCCGTTTGGATTTGGCCCGGACGCACCAGCATGGAATATAAAGGATTAAAGAAGGATCGCGAGATAAAATTTACCAACGAGGATTATGAAATGCTCCGCGACCAGATTCTTGAAATTGACCATATTTCGCCTCAGTTTAATATTTGGGGAGGAACCAGCGTAAGTTATAACAACGAATTTGGAAATTTTACGGTTCAATGCGTTCTTCCCGATCATAAACCCATTGAGGGGTCGAAACTTCTTTCCGGAAGATATTTGAATAACATTGACATTGACCAAAAAAGAAAAGTAGTTGTTGTTGGAGAAGAGGTTCAAAAAGCCTTATTTAAGCAGGAAGACCCCATTGGAAAGTATATAAAAGTGAATAACATCCTTTTTAAAGTAATAGGGGTTTATTCCGATGGAAACGGTTGGCAAAACCGTAGGGTCGTATTACCATTTACTTCGGCTCAACAAATATTTAATGGCGGGGTAACAGTATCATCCATCGGTTTGACAACAGGCGATGCCACTGTTGAAGAAACAAAATTGATTGAAGAAAAAATTCGTCAAAAATTGGCTAAAATCCATTCATTTGACCCTGAAGACAAAAGTGCTCTTGGATTAAGAAATACTTTACAGGAATTTGAACAAACCCAAAACGTTTTTTTTGGTATCAAGCTTTTCATTTGGTTTATTGGAATAGGAACCCTTATTGCTGGGATTGTAGGCGTGAGCAATATTATGATGATTGTTGTTAAAGAGCGGACCAAAGAAATTGGAGTTAGAAAAGCGCTGGGTGCCACTCCACGATCCATTCTTGGATTAGTAATATCGGAAGCCGTTTTTATTACCACTTTGGCTGGATATTTTGGAATGGTGTTGGGTGTTGCCATAATGGAACTGATTGACTTTGCGGTGGATCAAAGTATTGCCAATGCGCCGGTTACCAGCGATGCCGGGGGGCAACCCGTTATTTTCCTAAACCCAAATGCCGATATTGGAATTGCCATTGGTGCTACCGTTTTGTTAATTATTTGTGGCGCATTGGCTGGAATGATCCCCGCCATAAAAGCGGCTAGAATAAGTCCAATAGAATCCTTACGTTATGAGTAAAAAAGATCCTTTTATGTTACAGCAAAACGAAAAAAATGTTCGATTCTGATCTTTATAGAGAAATTTGGCAAGCCATTTCAAAAAACAAAATGCGCTCTACATTAACTGCATTTGGTGTATTTTGGGGAATATTTATGCTGGTAGCACTAGCTGGTGCAGGAAATGGTTTGCAAAATGGCATTACCAAACAATTTGAGGGCTTTGCTACCAATGCCGCTTTTATGTGGACAGAAAATACTACTGTTCCTTACAAGGGGTTTAAAAAAGGTAGAGGCTGGAATTACGATAATGAAGACATGCATGCCTTGCGTGCCAACATTCCTGAAATAGAATACCTGGTTCCTCGATTGCAAGCATACCGCCAAAGTACCCAAAACAATGCAGTTTATCAGGATAAATACGGTACGTTTCAAGTTCAGGGTGACTATCCGGCTTTGGCCAAAGTGGAGCCTTTTAAAATGGCAAAAGGCCGCTTTTTGAATGAAATTGACATTCAGCAAAACCGTAAAGTATGCGTTATTGGTTCCCGGGTTGAAGAGGTGCTTTTCAAAAAAGGGGAAAACCCGGTGGGAAAATACATCCGCGTTTCTGGTGTCTATTTCCAGATAATTGGAGTTACAAGTCCCGAGGGTAATATCCAAATTGGATATGATAAAAAAGAATCCATCCATATTCCTTTTACCACGGTGCAATCGGCATTTAATTACGGTGATATTGTCCATTTTTTTTCCTTTACAGCTAAGCCGCAATATTCCGTTGCCGATATAGAAACCCGCATCATGGACATTCTTAAGAAACGACACGACATTGCTCCTGAGGATCAAGGTGCCGTTGGGCATATAAACATTGCCCGTCAATTTAAAATGATGAGCTACCTTTTCATCGGTATCAATATTCTTATTTATCTGGTTGGTTTAGGCACTTTGTTGGCCGGGGTTATTGGCATCAGTAACATTATGCTTGTTATTGTGAAAGAACGTACCCAAGAAATCGGCATCAAGAGGGCTCTTGGGGCGACTCCTTACAATATTATCCGCCAAATAATTATGGAATCCGTTTTCCTTACCCTTACCGCAGGATATATGGGTCTGATTTTGGGTATTTTGCTGAATGAAGGGTTGGGCATTATACTGTCTGGATCGGGGAATGAAATATTCCTCAATCCCGGAATTGATTTGATGATGGGCTTGAAATCATTACTTATTTTAGTGGTGGCAGGTGCTCTGGCCGGATTATTACCAGCAAACCGGGCGGTTAAAGTAAAACCTATTGATGCTATTAGGGAAGAATAAAAAGATGTACTTAAAGTATATTAATGTGCTTGGAGTATTTAACGTTGAAAGCATAAACAAGATAAAAATAAATAGAATTATACATAAAGAATACCATTGAATTATAAACTCTAAAAACTTTAAGTACTCAAGGCAATTTAAATACTTCCTACGATGTTCGACAAAGAAAAATGGCTTGAAATTTTTTCAACCTTAAAAAAGAATAAACTCCGCACCGTGCTCACTTCTTTTAGTGTGGCTTGGGGAATATTTATTCTTATAATTCTTTTGGGATCAGGGAATGGTTTACAAAACGGAGTAACCAAACAATTTGAACAAGACGCTACAAACAGTATTTGGATTTACCGGGGCCAGACCAGCATGCCTTACCGTGGACTTAAACCCGGGCGCGGAATTAAATTTACCAATGAGGATTATGACGCAACACTCGGCGAAGTAAAAGAAATTGAAGCCATATCGGCTCGATTAAATATATGGCAGCAGCGGAACCTTACTTATAAGAATGAATATGGCACTTACGACATAATTGGTGTGCATCCGGGAACTAAGCAATTGGAAAATGTAACCATAGAAGAAGGCCGCTTTATTAGTGAATTGGATGTGAAACAAAACCGCAAATCAGTTACTATTAGTTATGTGGTGCGCGATGCTCTATTTAAAGATGAAGACCCGATTGGAAAATACATGAAGATTAATAATGTTCCTTTTAAAGTGGTAGGTGTTTTCAGTGACGAAAGTGAGCGCGACAACAACCGGGTTTACATTCCGGTTTCAACGGGACAAAAAATATTTACCGGAAATAATGAAATCCATAATTTGGCTATAACCATTCCCGCTTCGCAAATGGAAAAGAGCACGGAAATTGCTGAACAACTCCGCACCAGTTATGCCAAACGACATTCCTTTTCGGTTGACGACCGGAGGGCAATTTATATAAATAACAATTTGCAGGAATTTAAAAAATTTCAAAGTCTTTTTGGGGGTATCCGCATTTTTGTTTGGATTATTGGAATTGGAACTATTATCTCGGGCATTGTTGGTGTAAGCAATATTATGATAATTGTGGTAAAAGAACGGACTACTGAAATTGGTGTCCGGAAAGCATTGGGTGCAACCCCCAATTCAATTGTCGGATTAATTCTCATGGAATCAATTTTTATTACTGCTTTTGCAGGATATTTTGGTTTGGTAGCAGGCGTTGGTTTACTGGAATTGCTGTCGCCGTATGTAAAAAGCGATTTCTTTTTAAATCCTGAAGCTAACATATCCATTGCCATTGGAGCAACTATAATGTTAATTGTAGCAGGTACTTTAGCGGGATTGATTCCTGCCCGAAGAGCCGCCAGTATTAAACCCATTGAAGCCCTTAGGGAAGAATAGGAAGAAGTACTTAGAGTAATTTAAAGTTAATAAAGTTGAAAATGTTAATTATATAATTATTTAGCCTTACAGGCTAAAAGAACTCAGCCCGGTGCAAGGCACCGGGAGGAATTATTAACACAAAAAGCGATCGGCGCAAGCTGTTGTATATATTAAACGAAAAATGATTCATGCGCCGAAAGATTGAAATATTAAGAAAATAGGTAATCGTTTATAAACAAACCTAATTAAAAAAATAACAGGAAATCAACTCTAAATACTTTATTATGATAGACCTCGATAAATGGAACGAAATAATGCAAGCTCTCAAAAAGAACAAGCTTCGCACCTTTCTGACTGCATTCGGGGTGTTTTGGGGTATTTTTATGCTTGTAATAATGTTGGGTTCCGGAAATGGGTTGCACAATGCAGTGTATGACAACATGGGCGATTTTTCGACCAACAGTTGTTTTATGTGGACTCAGACTACAACCATCCCCTATAAAGGATTGCCCCGTGGAAGGCGTTATAATTTTAATAATGGCGATACCGAATTACTCCTCCAAAATATTCCGGAAATTAAGGCGTTAAGTCCACGGTTGAATGGATGGAGCAATACGGGCGGTAACAATGCTGTGCGGGGAAATAAAGCAGGAGCTTTTTCTATAAACGGAGATTATCCGGCATGGAACCTGATTGACCCAGTTGAAATTACTGCTGGTCGTTTTATAAACGATATGGACATTAAAGAAAATCGAAAAATTATTGTTATCGGTTCAAAAGTAGTGGAAGCGCTCTTTTTAAAGGGAGAAAACCCCATTGGCCAATATGTTAAAATAAACGGAATCTATTTTAATGTGGTTGGTACCTTTAAATCGAAAAAGGGGGGCGGACAGGCTGAAGAAGAAGAACAAAACATTCACATGCCCTTTACTACCTTACAAAAAACATACAATTTTGGCGATGTGGTTGGCTATTACGCCATGGTGGCTTACGATGATATTCCCGTAGATGTGGTAGAAACAAAAGCCCGGAAAATACTCAAATCAAGGCATAAAATACATCCCGATGACGAACGGGCTATTGGTGGATTTAATGTGGCCAAACAATTCCGAAAAATGAGCGGACTCTTTTTGGGCATCAATACCTTGATATGGATAGTCGGAATTGGAACCTTGTTGGCCGGGGTTATCGGAGTTAGCAACATTATGCTGGTAATTGTGAAAGAACGGACTAAAGAAATTGGTATTCAGCGGGCATTGGGTGCTAGGCCCATAAAAGTAATATCGCAAATAATCAATGAATCAGTATTTCTAACCTCATTATCCGGTATTCTTGGGCTTACAGCAGGTGTTTGGCTGGTTGAGTTAATAAATAGAGCAATGGACGGTGGAGGCGGCGACATGTTTAAAAATCCCGAGGTTGATATCCGGGTAGCATCCATTGCCCTGATTATTTTGATAATTTCAGGTGCTTTTGCCGGACTTTTACCTGCTAGCAGGGCGGTAAGTGTTAAACCCATTGATGCCATTCGGCAGGATAAATAACAATGAACAATTAGTAATTTACAATTATTGAATGAATTAAAATAAACAAGTAATAAACGATTTAACCTAATAACTAATACTAACTATTAACACGTATAAATAATGAAGAAGTTTTTTAAAATCCTTATTTGGGTTCTTGTTTTAGCCCTATTTATAGGCACTTTGGCATTCTTAGCTTATAAATCGAAGAAAAAACCAGTGGTTTATGAGATTCAAAAACCTACCAAGATTAACATTGTGAAAAAAACCATTGCTACCGGCTCGGTATTGCCTCGCAAAGAGATTCAAATAAAACCTCAAATATCGGGTATTGTGCAGGAAATATATCTGGAAGCCGGCAATTCAATTAAAGAAGGACAGGTAATTGCCAAAATAAAAGTTATTCCCGACATGATTAGTCTCAACTCGGCCGAATCGAGGGTAAACTTATCACAACTTAGCTTTGAAAACGAAAAGCAAAAGTTTGAACGTCAAAAACAATTGTACGAAAAGAAAGTAGTATCGGAATCGGAATACCAAAATGCTGAATTGGCTTTTAACTCGGCTAAGGAAGAGCTGGAATCGGCCAAAAGCAATCTGGAAATTATTAAAGAAGGAGTGAGTAAAAAAGCCGAAACAGCTACTAATACTTTAATCCGTTCCACAATCAGCGGCATGGTACTCGACATTCCCATTAAGGAAGGAAACTCGGTGATACAGAGCAACAGTTTTAACGACGGTACTACCATTGCTGTAATTGCCGACATGAACGACATGATATTTGAAGGCAAAGTAGACGAAACCGAAGTGGGTAAAATTGTTGAAGGCATGCCCCTCAAATTGACCATTGGTGCTATTGAAAACCAACATTTTGATGCCAACCTGGAGTACATTTCGCCCAAAGGAGTGGAGGAAAATGGGGCCATTCAATTTGAAATAAAAGCAAAGGTAAGCCTAAAACAAGGGCAGTTTATCCGTTCCGGATATAGTGCCAATGCCGATATTGAATTGGAACGCCGCGATAGCGTTATGGCTATAGCCGAGGGTTTGATTACTTTTAGTGGCGATACCGCCTTTGTAAACATTTTAACCAGCGATTCCATTACCGTACCACAGATTTTTGATAAAAAGAAAATTGAAATTGGCCTTTCCGATGGAATCAACATTGAAGTAACCAATGGATTAACCTGGAACGACCAATTGAAAGGCGAAGAAAAGAAAGAGAAAAAAGAGGATAAGAACCAACATCCACCACGGAATTAGAACACGTGGTTTCAAATCCCTCTTTATTAATTATAAAATGTAGAACAATGAATAAAAACAGATATTTAATCAAAACATCGTTGTTTTTGATAACCATCGCCCTATTTTCATTTAGCGGTTTTGCCCAAGAATCTTGGTCATTGGATAGTTGTGTGCGATATGCTATTGAAAACAACATCCAGATAAAACAGCAAACATTGAACGTGAATTATGGTGAGAATCAGTTAAAACAATCAAAATACAATTTAGCACCAAATTTAAATGCTGGTTTGGGCCATTCTTTTGCTTATGGCAAATCTTTAACCCAGTTGAACACCTATACAAATCAGAATTCACAAAATTCTGACATTTCATTAAGCAGTGAAGTTATGCTCTTTAATGGCATGGCAAAATTGAATACGGTTAAGGCAAGAGAATTTGAATTGAAGTCTGCCATGCAGGATTTAGAAAAAGCAAAAGATGATATTTCACTGGCAGTAGCAGCAGCCTACTTAGAAATTTTATTTAATAAAGAACTGGTTGGTACTTCAAGAGAACAAACCTTGGTAACAAAGCAACAAATTGAATTTAATTCCAAGCAAGTTGAAGCTGGCGTAATGGCTAAAGGGAAGTTACTCGAAACGGAATCACAATTGGCTAATGAAGAATTAGCGCTCACCAATTATGAAAATCAGCTTCAACTATCATTACTAAATTTAATGCAGTTGTTGGAAATTCAAGTAACCGATAGTTTTGATATTGTGATTCCAGAATTTGATGCCAATATGCTTGATGGAAGCTTACTGAATTCTGAAGAAGTATTTAATAAGGCGGTTGCCGAAAGGCCAGAAATATTAAGTAAAGAGTATAAACTTAAAAGTATCGAGAAAGAAAGCGTTATTGCAAAAGCTCAATTATATCCTTCATTAAGCGCTGGTGCTTCATACTATAACAATTACAATGATCAATACCAAAAGGTTGTTGGTTATACAAGTGATGCCGTTCCAGAGCCTATACTTGGCAGGATCCCGTTCAGTGAACAAATAGAAAACAACAATCGAACTCAGTTGTATTTTTCTTTGAGAATACCCATTTTTAATGGTTTGCAGGCTCGAACCAATTATAACAATTCATTTATAAACTACGAAAATTCAAAGTATCTGTTGCAAGATGAAAAAAACAAATTACGTAAAGAGATAGAACAGGTACATTTAAATGCTCTTTCGGCAATGAAAAAATTTTATAGCAGTGAAAAAGCGGTACAGAGCAGCGAGGAGGCCTTTCGATATGTCGAGGAAAAATTCAATTTAGGTATTGTAACTCCTTTGGAATACAATGATTCGAAGAATAAAGTGTTCAATGCAAAATCATCCTACATTCAGGCTAAATATGAGTATATTTTTAGGGTAAAAATTCTTGATTTTTATAACGGTAAAGAGATTACGTTGTAATTTAAAATTTTATACTGCAAAAAAGCTGCACCCTTCGGAATGCAGCTTTTTTTAGTTTATATACCTCTGTCTCACGAGTTTTTTAACAATCCAAAAGCTTTTGTATAAAACGTCCTAAAATTATGAGTATTCCTTGAATAATCCTTACTATTTGTCGCAATACTGCTGTTTTTTGGCTGAATTTGAAGATGAATCGCTGGGGTTGTTTCCTAATTTTATATTCTGAATACTTTGTTTTTTGGGTATTAACAAAAGTTGTTCATTAATTTAAAGGGTTTCACACTAATATGTTTTATTTATGAATAGTTCGTCACATAAAATCCCGGTTTGGGAAAAAATCGGTTACAGCTTAGGAGATTTCTCGGCAAATCTGGTTTTTCAGACAT
>JFJP01038648.1_pt1 | contig 16622 bp, 16 predicted proteins | sample 431651 | NCBI WGS metagenome assembly JFJP01 (sample SAMN02602958, study PRJNA72255) | Microbial mat metagenome, whole genome shotgun sequencing project. | biome: fresh water; feature: sink hole; material: water; isolation source: purple microbial (photo- and chemosynthetic) mats found in... | reverse complement strand
GCAAAAGAAAAATCACCACAGTGGGTGATTTAAAATATTATTTATAAATTTGAGTTCCTCATCGTTCGATTACAGAAAATCATGATCTTTTGAATGGAGTTAATGTCTGTTGAGGTAATTGTATAGAAGCATCTAATCATTTAAATACCATAAACACTCTTTGGATACTGTCTGGAGTAGGAGTAATAGTCAGAGGAGCTTGATCAGTATACTCAGCACCAGCAAATTTTAATGCTACATAAGGATGTTGGTTCATAAGAGGTACTCGATAGACAATGAATTCGTTATATTCTCTAGGTGTGAGACCAAGATAAGCAAGTTTCTCTTGTAAGAATGATATATAGTTTTTCTTTTCTACAACAAATCATTCATCAATCTTCCATGGTTTCATCTTGTTTGCTTCCCGGAAGATATAAGAGTATTCTTTACCATTTTTTTTGTCTGTTAAAGTTCCATCAGGTTGTGCTGTAATAGATCGAGTATTATTTTTATCTATTTGTGGATATGTTATAGAAAATTCTCCATTGATATCTAATTTTGCAGTGATATCAGTAGCTATGGTAGGATAGAAGTAGATAACTGGTTTACATCATTGGCACGGGATATATTGTGTTAAATAGCTTCATAATGATTTTGATCATATCGATATTATTTTCCCATTTTCTACTTTCTTTGTTACTTCGTATACTGTATTATTTGTTTTTCAATCTGATGTCTTCTCCAATACAATTACAGGAAATGTATATGTATTATTTCATAAATAATTATATAGAACGCTAAATTTCTTTATTCTATTAAATATTGTTAAGTTTTCAGGTTCTTGTTCTCGTTGTTGTCATGGTATTGCAATAACTATTCACTGTATATTATTATAATTGTCTTTATATCGTTGCACAGTCTTTTTTTCTTCACCTCATTGCATAGCTGCAGCCTTATCAAATTGTTTAGTAGCTATCATTCCATAATAATATTCTAATAATATTCTTGATTGCACTCATGATTTTATATCATTATTTGAGGTACTTTCTTTCATATATGTATTGAGATTGATGAAGTTCTGATCATGATATTTTTTTTCTCGATCCAGAAATGATGTAAATCAAGCTTCAGCACAGTATTCGTATTTGTCTCCAATAGTACATAAATATTCATGTGTTTTCTCTTTTATACTCAATATATCTTTATTTATGTTTGATTCTAATGACATATGATCTACATCAAATAGCATTATCCCTACTGTTCATCTAGTAGTAATTCATTTTTTGTCAGTATATATTTCATAATTTCATATATTATCTAATTCTTGAAAGATTCATAATTCAGAAGCTTTATTATAATATTGAGATGACCAGTTTCAAGATTCTTCATTTTGATTACCCGCTAGTATTCTTATTGATACAGCAACAGCTTGTTCATTAGTCAGAGAACCTTTTGGCATAAATTTACCATTTGCTCATTGGAAGATACCTAATCTACATGATTCAATAACAATATCTTTGAGATCTGCATGAGCATCATTGAGATCAGAAAATTTACATTCTTCAGCTGTTTTTACATAAACAGTTTTGTTCTTCAACTTTGCAAATTTCACAAACAGTTTAGAGGCTTCATCTCTTCTAATATAGTTATTTGGTTTGTAATCTGTCACAGTCTTAAAGATTGTTAGATCGTTTTGATTCATCCAAGTTATAGCTTCATCCAATACTGCAGCCTGTCCAAATGATAATAATCACAACATTATCACTATTCATAAAATTGATCTTTTCATACGTATAAAAATGAAAAATAAAAAAGACTAACTTGTGTTAGCCTACTATATACATAATTGCTAGATAAATGGAAGAGCAATTGATGAATATCTCGGCTTTGCTACAAACCACACAACCTAGAACCTTATGAAAAGAGTAATCGGAAGAAGATAAACACCAACCACTCTAATTATTTATAAAATTCTAATATAAGTATGATTTGTAGCATACTCTTTATACACATTGATCTTCCTTATTGCAACAAAAAACACAAACAAAAAAATCTGAACTCACAGACAAGTCAGATTCTTTGATTTTTTACTTCATCTTTTGCTCTATTCTCTCCTTTACCAACATCGCACTGACGATGACCATCGGTACTCCGATACCAGGATTCGTATTATGTCCGACATAGAAGAGATTCGAGAGTTTTTTGCTGTTTCTAGTATAAATTATTTTTTTAATTTTTTTGCTATTTTCTCTATCTCTTCTAGATCTTCCAAATCAGCATTTTGTGCTTCTTCTTGTTTTCTTCTTTTATTAAATTTTTCATAAATGTTTTCTACTTGTTGTTCCATTTCTTTATGTGAGATATTTCCTTTATGGTCCAATACCTTTTTGTCATTTAGATTAATAATTTTATCTACATTTTCTTTCCAAAAATCTATAGTAATATCTTGTCTTCCTTTGGCTCTGAGTTCGGCAGTTTCAAGAAAGACCACTATAAAGCGATTGAGACTGTCGATTTCATCTTCTGTGAGATAATTTTTTGCAGTATAAATATCTTGTTTCCTTACAATAGATCATTTCCAACTCGTGAGTGCCATATTAATCTGATTGGAATCAGCACGATCTATAATGATTTCTGCTGCAGTTTTCCCAGTGATAGCATAAAGAATCTTATTTTGAACTTCAGCAAAAAACATTTGTGTATTTTTATCTGTGACATCATAATCACTACTTAATGTAAACAAGTCTCTCACTTTTTGATAAAATCTCTTTTCTGATGCACGAATATCGCGAATCTTTTCCAATAATTCGTCAAAATAATCAGGTCTACCATCAGGATTTTTGAGTCTTTCAGTATCTATAAGATGTCCTTTGATCATATATTCTTTGAGGTTTTGATTTGCCCATTGACGAAACTGTGTCCCTCTTTTGCTTTTGACCCTAAAACCTATCGCTAAGATCATATCTAGCGAATAAAATGTTACCGAGTATTCTTTGCCGTCAGAGGCAGTTGTCAAGTAATCCTTTACAACTGAATCTTGGCTTATTTCTCACTCTTTTATGATATTTTGGATATGTAAACTGATGTTTTGTTTGGAGGTGTCAAAAAGTTGTGTAAGTTGATTTTGATTCATCCAAATACTACCATCTTTGGCATACAAAGAAACAGCAGTCTTACCATCGTCAGTATTGTATATTACGATTTCACTTTGGTGGTTGATGGGAAGTCTTTTAGACATATGATATGATAGTAATAAAACCATCACTAGTATAAAAAAAAGTTATTTCAAAAGCAAAAGAAAAATCACCATATTTAGCGATTAGTTTATATTCATCTTCTTCTCAATCCTTTCTTTTATCATTATGACATATCTATATATCATATAATCTGATCTTTCATTTTGGTTTTGAGGAAGATCTTTTGAGTATCATCTACCAACTCTCACAATCCATACAATATCTTGTCAAAGTTGTATCAAAGAATAAATTTCCTGACTTGTTGTAGATAGTCGTGATACGAAGTTTGTGTTTTTGATTCTAGTAATGCTTTGTTGAGATTGACTCATTTTTGGAAAAAGTATCGAATATCAAAAATATCTCTATTCGTAATGCTAGATCTATTGAGTAGTGCAAATATTTTGTTTGTAAAGAGATCTTCTTGTGTCATGATCAATATGTTTTCGCCAAGAAAATTGCTTTGTATGGCGTCTCCACTTTGTCCTCTTTTTGATATTTCTATTTTCATATTTTTTGCTCAAAATCAATAGTTGAGCTCATAATAGAGAGTATAGAATTTATCTTGATAATCATCAATCTTTCCAAATTGCTCAAGACATTGTGTGAGAGATGGGATCAGGGTCTTGTAATCTCATCACTGGTCTAACAGATCAAAATCAAGATCTACCGACATCCTTGGCAATCCATAAAAAAACATCGCACACGTCCCTCATTTAAAAAGCAAGCGAGATCAGAGAGTAGTATCCTTATAGAGTGCCACGAGTACTTTAGAAAGCATAATCTTGTGCTGTCTAGCGTCCATTGGGAAGATTGTCAAAATAAAAATCTGGTTGAAGATAACGCATATCTGTGATTGCTCTGTCGGGAGATGCTATGGTATAGTATTGTGTTCTGATAATACCTTGGTCATCAAATAATATATCATCTTTGAGCTTTCTATAGCAGATACGATAGGTTATAGACTTGTGTGTAATTTCTATCGTCCTACTGAGATATGATGCTACATATATTGTATTGTCGTATTGGAAAGTGATGTTGGCGTCATATAATACCGTTTCGAAACTAATATAACTAGGTGTATAGAGTTTGCATGCTAATTCTTTGAGATCAAATCTATCACGTACAAATATTCCCTTACGTAATCTGGTGAGATATCATTGTTGTACATAGTATGCTATTTTTGATTTGAGATTATTATAATGATTTTCTTGTAGCAAAAAAGCGAGATCCTTGAGATCAAATACCGTTTGTTGAGTTTGAAAAAGCGCTTGTAATATCATAAGGACTGTAAGTAAGAAAAAATCTTACTTATAGTTTATATAAAATAATTACAAATGCAAGAGAAAACGCACACAAAAAAATCTGAACTTACAGACGGGTCAGATTTTTTGTATTTTTACTTCATCTTCTCTTCAATCCTCTCCTTCACCAACATCGCACTGACTATGACCATCGGTACTCCGATACCAGGATTAGTATTGTGTCCGACATAGAAGAGGTTATTTAGCTTCTTGCTATAGTTGTTTGGACGGAAGGAAGCGGTTTGCATCATGGTGTGTCCTAGTCACAGAGCTGTACCTTTTCGAGCATGATACCTGTCTTTAAAATCTTGAATCTCGAAGATACGTTCGTACTCGATATGATCGATCAGATTTTCACCTGTCATCTCTTCGACGATCTTCCAGATTTTGTCACGATAAGATTTTTTCTCTTCTTCGCTGATATCGATACCGTTGGTTATTGGTACTAATATAAAAAGATTTTCTTTCCCGACAGGAGCGACGTTAGGATCAGTCTTCCCTGGAGCGCATATATAGATTGATGGATCATCAGCTAAGACATGACGATCATAGATAGCACCGAAACTTTCATCTCGATTGTCATTGAAGTAGAGATTGTGATGTTCAAGATTTTTCAACTCTTTGTCGATCCCAGCATAGATGATAAATCCTGATGGAGCGAAGGTTTTTTTATTCCAAAACTTCTTCGTATAGGTCTGTAATTCAACTGGCAACATCTCCGTCTCAAATCGTGCTTGATCTGCATTGACGATGAAGAGGTCAGAAGTGATCGTTTTTTCATCAAATCCCCCTACCCCCTTTTCAAAAGGGGAACGAATCGTCATACTTTCTACTTTCCCCTTGTTACTTTGTACTTCTATGACTTCACTATCCGTATAATACTGTACTCCATATTTTTTACCAATATTTACCAGAGCAGTAGCAATCGCATGGAGTCATCCTTGTGGATATCGTACACCCATTGCAAAATCGACATGCGACATGATATTATAAAATGCTGGAGTCTGACTCGGAGCAGTCCCGAGAAAAACCGTCGTATATTGCATTATTTTCTGGATGATTGGAGTTTTGAAAAATCTCGCGACGTATTTATCGATAGTAGTAATGATATTGAGTTTCATTCCTTTGATCGCTACATCTCGACTGAGGAAGTCGAGGAGACTATCATAGTTTCTGAGTGCAAATTCCATACCGATACCATACTGTTCACCAGAAGTCTTAAGAAAATCACGAAATTTCTGACCAGATCATACTTCCATCTGTTCAAATTGATCTGCCATACGATCGATGTCGGCATAGACGTTGATACTGGAAAGATGGAGAGATGGAGAGATAGAGAGATGGTCGCTTGTTGCTTGTTGCTCCTGCCTGCCGGTAGGCAAGGTGTTGCTTGTTGCCTCTTGTCATGGATAGAATACTTTATAACTCGGACTGAGTTGTGCAAGATCAAGATGATCGTGGATATTCTCTCCTATCTCGTTGAAAAATTTTTCAAACAAATCAGGCATCAGATACCAACTTGGTCCCATATCAAAGGTATATCATTTTTCAGAAAAAATAGATGCACGTCATCATAGACATTCGTTTTTTTCGTAGACGGAGACATCGTGACCATCTTTGGCCATTAGAACTGCTGTAGCGAGTCATCCGATACCTCATCCGATGATAGATATTGATTTTTTTTGCATGGTAAAAATAGAAAATTAAATAACATCATCACCTCTATCTATCTTTGGTTTTTTTTCTTTTTCTTCAAAAATTTCTTTAATTTCTTCTGTATTGTAAGTTATACATTCAGTGAGATGTGGACATTCTTTACATACTTTTTTACTAATATCCAATGGATCACAACATTCTATTCACATTTTTATACTATGTAATAAACTAAAATAACTCCTTTCCATAACGCATATCATACAAAGAACATCATCGTCATCCATAATCCATGCGTATATGTTCTGTTAGTATATCTATTTCTTATAGTATAGTCAAGTATGATCATACTGATCGTGCCGCTCAACATTCGTCCCGCAAAATTACTCAATGGCACCCCAAACCAAAATCATCATCCTGGATATGACCATAAGCCTATCATCACAGCGATAGGATCTAAAATCAGATCCACAAGTAATAACCCTACTCATCCTGCTAACCACATCTTCCATCCACGTCAGAATCATTGTTTTCCTCCTTGATAAGGGAGGTGTCGAAGACGGAGGGTTTGCCAGACTCAGAGAACTAGTGGTGGTCGAGTGAAGGCTAACATCAGAGGAACGATATTAAATAACTTAATACCGAGTTGTTCACTATATCAGAAACATCCATAAGGAAAACAGGTTAGTACACCTATACTTTCTATAATATATCCAAATATAGCTACACTTACTAATCCTATCCATCATGCTCTTTGATAATCTTTGAGAAATGGAATATAACAACTCAATGCAAATCATATGGTAAAAATATATCATACTCGAGCATGTTCTGGTTGATATCAGAGATATGCAGGGAAAAATGCACTACATAGTATAAATAAATATATGATAGCTATTTTCATTGTCTGTTGTGATTATAAAGAGTTTGGAATTTATCCTTGAGATTGGTTCTACAACTTTTAGTAAAAACATCATAATCATTGCTTTCTATTTTGTCAAGTATAGATTCATATAAAAGAGCAGCAAGCCTGACTGCTTTTCTTCATTCAGGATTGAGATATTGGAGTCCATCGAGACTATGAGCGTACATGGCTCTACATTTGGAAATATAGACTTTCATCATATCAGCTCGTGCTTTCTTTTTTTCTTTACTGGCAGTTGAATATCCTCAGTGACAGAAAGAGATGATGTCATCATGAAGTACTTCCTCCTTAGCAAGGAGGGTTGGGGAGGATCATCTATTTGATATAGGATCCCCCCTGCCCCCCTTTTCAAGGGGGGAAATAGGTATATATATTCTATCAAGCTCTTCAAAATCTTCTCTCACATCACGGAGAAAATTCGTCAGTTGCATAGCATTTCACAATACTGTAGCATAAGATTTTGCTTTCTTCTCATATTTCTTATCTATAAATCAGATAATATGACACATCATGAGTCCTACAACACTTGCAGATCCATACATATATCATTCGAGTTGTTCGTATGTTTTGTATCTATGGACGGTACAATCATCGATCATCGCTTTAAAAAAATCTATGCTATACTGAAACGGTATGTTATTATCTTGAAAAAGAGAAACATACTGACCTCGTTGCGCATCTTCTCTAAGATTGTTCGTATAAGCTTGAGTTCGTGAGTTTTTGAGTGTTATAAGCTTTTTTTTTGCTTGCTTGTAGTGTGATTGTAATAAGGATTTTTGATTGACTGGATCCTTCGTTCCTCAGGATGACGAAACATCATCGACGATATTGTCTGGTATTCTAACAAATGAATAGAGGAGAAGAACTTTCTTTGCCGTCTTTTTTGGAAAAAACCCAGTCGCGATAGCGTAACTGGTACCATATTTGGCGATACGAAATAAATGGGTTATAAAGTTCATAAAGTTATTGAGTTTGTAAAGATATTAATTTATTATCTCTCATTTCCATTTTCTAAATTCTGCATCTGTTTTCTTTATAAGAGGTAATATCTCCTCACTTATCTTTCTAACTTGTATTTTTTTAGCTCAACTCATCATAATTTTTGTAAATCTATGTACTCAGTCAAGTATTATTCGTTTATTTTTAAAGAAATAAATTTCGATCGGATATTTGATATCTGCATTTTTAACTTTGTTTGCGTGTTGAGTTTCATATTTAAAATTATCAATCAACATTTGAGGCGTTAGATTCCAGTCATCAGTTCATAACGATTCTAAGTAAGGAATATAAAGATTATAAGATAATTCATCAATAGATATTTCTTCTATTGGTCTATCAATTCATCGTAGAATTTCTTCATTGATCCAAAATCACAAGTTAATTTCTGGTGGTATAATAGCCATAATAAATAGTGACAATAAACATTACTTCATAATCTTCTTTACAATTCACATCACCATATCTACTGGACTCCAGAGACCAGAATACGCAATCATCTTGTTCATAAATCCAGGGATGATGACTTTCTTTTTAGAAAATAATCACTCTAATCCGATCTTGACTACGTCTGCAGACTCCATCATCGTCTGGAGCATCATACTTTTAGGATTATTGTGACTATTGTTAAAAAATTCAGTCTTGGTAGCACCAGGACACAAAGCAGCGACATGGATATGTTTATCTTTTCGTTCAAATCTGACTGCGTGAGTGAGAGACAAGACAAAAGCCTTGGTCGCAAAATAGGTTGCCATCGTTGGACCAGGTTGGAAAGCAGCCGTAGAAGCAACATTAAGAATATATCCATGGATGTGATGCTTTAGCATCTGTTGCCCGACCGCCTGCAAGAGATACGTCAGAGAACGACAGTTGAGATCAATCATATTGAGCTGACGATCACTCTCTATCACCTCAAAATCACCATTCTCTCCAAATCCTGCATTATTAATCAAAACAGAAATATGCTTGTTGGTGATGCTTTGCATCAAAGAAATACAAAACTTCTGATCTGACAGATCACCGACGATGATCTCTGCACTTCCTCATGCGGATTGGATATCCTGTTGGACACACAAGAGCTTGTCTTCGCTACGAGCGACTAAGATACAGTGATAGCCACGATGAGCCAATTGATGTGCAAAATCTACACCCAATCAGCTTGATGCTCAGGTAATAAGTGCATTTTTTTTCATAAAAGTTGATATAAAGTAAAAATGATTATTTATATTTTAAAACTCTCTTCCCATTAAGTACTCAATCAAATCACTAAATATTGCTTTCCAATGATCAGAATAAGGTAAAGTATCCAGACTAGTACGACAACGATTTGCATAATCAGATATAAACTCTTTTGTTGGAGCTAGTCCGTATTCGGTCACGATTTGTTTGATACGAATGATATCCGTGTCAGAAATATTTTTATTTCAAACTTTTTCATTGAGAAATATCTTATCATCTGCTGGTGCATGAGTATATGCCAGATACATAGGGATGGTTTTCTTTCCTTGGAGGATATCACCATCTGCTGATTTTCCAGTCACTGATGGATCTCCAAATAATCCGATAATATCGTCACCAGTCTGAAATAGTATCCCAAGATTATTTCCAAATTCACGGAGTTCTGGAGATATCTCCAAATCACCAGTCGCAATCGCTTGTCCAAATTGGAGAGGAAATAAGAAGCTATAACTACTTGTTACATTGATGAGATTATTTTCTATGATATAGTCTAATGATATATCTGAAAGAGAGATATAATCTGACAAAAATTGTTTGTACCAACCTCGAGCTACGTGTTGCATGGTCTGAGTGAGTATCTTGAGTAATACGATCTTGCGAGCTGATTTGATATCACTGTCTAATATCATATCTTGTGCGATAGAGTAGAGTACATCTCCTCAGATGATAGCCTGTGCATGTCAGAAGTGTTTGCGATCATCAATATTGTAATCTGCCATATGTGATCTTAAAGATACATGCAATGTCTCAGCACCTCGTCTCGTCTCATCTTGATCGATAATATCATCATGAGCAAGTATAAAATCATGAAAGATCTCTAAACATGAAAACACACTAGTAGATTCACTAGAAGGGTATCATAATTCATCAGCCATCATCATAGCGAGAGCTGGTCTGAGTCTTTTCCCACCTTGAAGCACAAAAGAGTGTATCTTATTTTTTCGTATATCATCTCCATACTCTGACAAAGTTTGTGATATATTGTGTTGGAGTGATCCTTCGATGAGAGAAGCGTATCTTTGAAGTTCTGATTTAAATAAACTCATTGTAAATTATACATATAAAATTAAATATCGAAAGAGTAGAAATCAAATAATCAGGTTAATATATGGAAACAGTTTATAGAGTCAAAAGATATCTTGTCTTTTGTATGATAAGATAATCATACTGAGATATACTATTCATCAGATGACACTAAACCATCAGAGAGTAGGAAAAGAGAGAAGCGCTGACAAGAGATAGAGTATGCCACAGTAGATGAGCGAGTTTTGCTTCCCGAGATAGACTGCTGTAGTAGTGAGTCATGCTTGACGATCTGGTTCTATATCTGGTATAGCAGAGTAACAGTGCATCGCCATACATCGGAAGAGCGCAGCGAGGAAGTTATAAGTTATAAGTTGTAAATTATAAGTTACCTGCGGTGACACTATAGCCTCTAAAAAAATGATACTAAACGGTGTTGCAATATAGAGTACATTCATGATCCCATCAATAAATGGTTTTGCTTTCGCTCTCAGTGGTCGGCAGCTATATAAATAAGAAGTAAGGAGAAATATTACTATATATCATAATATGATCCATATATGAGAAGAAAATAGTAATAATATCAAAGATTTAAATATCTCTAATGGTTTTTCAATATATCCAGCACACATATGTTCGTTTAAGTACCAAGGGAAACAGTCGGCAATCATCCCCAGATTAAATGCTATAAATCAACCTATGAGTATATATCCACTATTCCATCACCATATATTCCATCTAAGTTTTGCTTTCATTGTGTCAGAATCATCTATCTTTGATTCATAACTTCACTTCTTGCTATTAAATTTGTCAGTATCTCCATCAGCGATATCATTCCAACCATAGATCCAAAGATTCGCTGGTATTGTAAAATATCATAATATAATAAACATAATGATGAGATTAAATATTCGATCAGTTCCTCCTCTCGAGAAAGATTCCTGAATATTTTCAAAATATCAACTACTCGCAAAATAGATCAACATCGGTCATAAAATATAATGCCAAAATCTTGGACGAGATATACGGAGAAGAGTCTGAAAGTTCATAAGGTTTGTAAAGTTATAAAGTTTATAAAGTCATATTGTCTTGATCTTTGATGATTTGTGATTTCAATATTCTTTTTCTTGATTTTTTGATTGGAGAGAGGAGGAGTGAAGAGATGATATATCCCATAGCGATAAATAATGGCAGTCATACAAGCGCATAAAACATTGCTACTATCTTTCCCAGTACTGTATATGGTACAATATCTCCATATCCTATACCAGCAAGTGTAATAATACTAAAATACAGTGAGTCAAAATAACTAATATCTTCTACAAATGTGAATATAAGTGATCAAATAACAATAATAACAAACAATAAGATAAGTTCAACTTCAAGTTTTTGTACGGTATTTAATTCTGCAATATTTGGTGTTTTCATATTTTTGTTGTGTTATAATATAAAAATTATATTATTTGTGTTTTTATGTCATCAATCATATCTTGTCCAATATCAAATCATTCAAACATAGAATTGAGATATCCATCCAAGATAAGTGATTGCGATTCAGACTGTGTCAGACCTCTACTTTGCATATAAAATAATCTTTTGGGATCTAATCTTTCTACTCTACAACCATGAGAAGCGCTCACATCACTACTTCTTACATCGAGAATAGGAGCTGTTCTGATTTTGATCTTCTCTCCAAGGATAATATTTTCTTCCAGAAGATGTCCAGAGACTTTAGCTACATCCGGAGAGAGCGTGATGTTTCCATGCACATTGAGATCAGATCCATCTTTGAGTAATGAGAGAATATAGACATCAGCTGACGCATGATTTGCATCCAATGAGGTGATGATATTGCTCGCGATACGATGTCCTGATTTTCCGATACAGAGGATTTTGATGATCGCATTCGATCCTATCCCACCACACTGGATATCAAAATCTATCTCAGCATTGTCTTGTAATATCACAAGATAGTTGAAAGAGACTCATTCTGACACGGTGAGAGTTTTTTTTATACTTTGGGTGCTAAAGATTTCGATGAGAGAAGTATCTTGTGTAATATGTTGCATACCAGTATTGTATATAATTAAATTATAAATGATATTACGAAAAAGTAATTGTATCACAAGGTTTTTTCTTAAACAAAAATATAATTGCAATTTATTATATAATTGTGTAGTATCGTAATTATGAAAATACAACAACCTCATACTACTACATCATCACCAGATAGATCACCTATCGGTATTTTCGATTCAGGCAGAGGAGGATATTATACGATGGAGGCGATAAGAAAGTTATTGCCACAGTATGATTATCTCTTTTATGGAGATGCGGCTCATATGCCCTACGGTGGTAAAACTCCTGAACAGATTAGAGAATATACTTTTGCTGGATTGCAATGGCTTTTTGATCGTGGATGTAAATTGGTCATCATAGCGTGTAACACCGCTGCTGCTTATTCGATCAGAGTACGACAAGCGACTCATCCAGAACTCAAGACGCTATCTGTAACAATACCTGGTATCGAAGCGCTAATAGAGAATAAAGTCAGATCTACTCTTTTTCTCTCCACTACTGCCACTAGTGAGAGCGGTATTCTACCAGATTTAGCATATAAATATCATTATACGGGCTCACTAGAGATCAAAGCATGTCCATGATTAGCTGATCTGATAGAAGAAGATTTACAGACTCATTTCGATGATGAGAAGAAAAAAGAAATAATCAGACAGTATGTAGGTACATCTCAAGCTGAGAGTGTTATGCTAGCTTGTACGCATTACGGAGTACGATATGAGACGTTTGTACAACTCTTTCCAGATAAGATTATTATTGATCCATCACAAGAGGCAGCAAAAAATTTAGTTGACTATCTTCATCGTCATCCAGAGATAGAAAAGACATTATCGAAGTGATGACATGTAGAGGAGTATTGGACGAAGAAGTTATAAGTTTTAAATTATAAGTGTTAAGTTATGTCAGACAGAAAAACCATCATCGACACTATCATGAATCCAAAAACCAAATGAGGAGAATATTTTCAAAGATTTTACGAAAATCATACCGACCTTTTTTGGAAATTTTACAACCTCAACCATACTGATGGAATAGACTCGTCTACCGTGGTAGATACGTCCACGGGGTCAGAATTTCAGACGTTATGAAAACAAGTCGAAATGCAAATGTTTCAACTCGAAAATATTCTCACTTCTCGTCAGATGGGATGAAAAAGTACGGATAAGACAGTCACGGCTTTCTATGATTTGGTAGCGAGTTATTTCCCGTTGTATGGACAGATAGAATAAAGATATGGTATGACCAAAAGAAAAAACCTAGGAGATGATCCTAGGCTATTTTTTATTTTATAAATTCATTACGGTTTTCTAAGATATAGGATTCATAATTAATATTTTGAAGAGAGTAATCTTGGTTTTTGTATGCTCTAAACATCATTAATGTTGCATCATTTCTATTGACAGGGACAGAGGTTGCTCATTTTTTTATAATTCATAATTGGGTTGCTACTTCATTATATTTACTATACCATACTTCTCATTCTTCATTGAGATATGATTGTAAGATCATACGTACAAGGACAGCATTAAATTCTGCTTTAGTAATAGCATCAAATGGTCTAAAATTATTAGAAGCGCCTCATTTCATTAACCCAAGTTGGTATGCTTTGGTGATATACGGTTTCAGTGTTATATCTGCATTTGATATATCAGTATAAGAAGTTTGTAATGAAGTATCAGGTTTTCTACATAACACATTCGTAGCAAAATTACTGAAGATTTTCGCTGCTTGTTCTCTTGTAAGGTTTGAATAAGGCTTGAAGTCATCAATACTATTAAACGATGTCATCTTATATGTGTATAAGAACGTTAATGCTTTTTTAAATTCATCGTTCGTAATAACAGTAGATGAGTTGATTATAGATAATGAATTATTTCTATTGAAACATAATCAATCTACTATCTTCTCATTAAAAATATCATTGGTATTAAATTGTATAGTATTGTTTTTTACGCCTGTTTGCATTGTTCATGTCTCTGTGCTTGATTGAGATCCACATGCATTATCATAGAAACTTGCTGTAAAATCTCAATTTGGACAATAATCTTTCGATATACTACTTCCACCACCTCATCCTACATAATCAGGAATATTATTGATTGTAATTGGTCATTGCGTGGAGATACTTGTATCTTTATCATCAGTAGCAGTAGCTTTAATATAGTATACTCCATCATTAACGAGTGTAGTATTTCGAGATAATCCAGTCAATGTTGAAGATACTCAAGATGATAACAATGTCCAAGGTCAAGCAACATTTTGTCCATAGTAAATATCTATTTGTAATGGTGTATCTACAGGATCACTAACTGTTCGTTGTATAGGGATAGTTCCTATGATGTTGGGCGAAGTTGTTGGTGTTGTAATAGTAATAGTAGGTTTTACATTGAGTACAGTAAGAGTTCCACCAGTACTTATTCTATTTCCTATAGCATCTGTTAGTTGTATGTTGAGAGGATATGATTGTCCAGATCCATTGATGATACCATAACTAGCAAGTTGTAGTCGAGATAAATTTCGATATCCATTTGTGCTCGTAGGAAGTGTAATTCCATTGATACTTCCAGTGAAATTTGTCGCTCAACCAGACAATCCTGCTATAGCATCAGTACTTGTAGTAATATCTATGACAAGACCACTTCACTCATTGATGATATATGTTCCAGAAAACCCACGTATTATAGGTGGTGTATGGTCGATACTAAAAATATTTCCACTGACTGTAGTTGATGTATCATCATCTGATGCAACGAGAGTAATACTATATCATGTTCCATCAGGGATAGATGCTACATTTCGATTATAAGGATTGCTGAGACCTGTTCATTGAGCTATGATTCATGAATTAATTCCATTATTATAACTGATTATAATATTTAGTGGAAGATCAGCAGAAGCAGGGTCACTAGCAGTTCTCGTGATAGTAAGAGCTCCACTATAGATACCTGTAGAAGGACTAGAGAGAGAGAGAGAAGGTGCTGTATTCGTAACGATAAGAGTGATGTTTCTTGTACTCATATTACCTATAGTATCGATAGCTTGAACTCCTATCGTATACGTACCATCATTGTTGATACCTGAAGATTGAAGTTGAGATCGAGTCAGTGAAAGAAGACCAGTAGATGTACCAGTTGTACTACCGTTGATATTCCATACAAATCCTGAGACTCCAGCTATCGCATCAGTAGTTCCTGTGAGAGAAAAAGTAACATTTGCTCCTTCTGCGATCGTATAACTCGTCTGTCCACTGATCACTGGTCAGGTATTATCTATTTTGAAAGGCAATGAGGTTACTGTATTATTTCCATAATCATCGATAGCTCTTACTCTCACGGTATAATTGATTCAATCAGGGACAGTCGCTGTATTCCATGATAAAGATCACGTCCTATTGCTAGTAGTAGTTACAATTGGCGTATAGGTCATTCCATTACTACTGTAATATATATCAGTATTCATAGGGAAATCTTGGTCTGCTGGATCTGTAATAGTTCGATCGAGAGCCAAAGATCCACTGTAGGTTTTACCAGAAAGTATTGGTTGTATAATGCTTACTATAGGTGATATATTATATACTTTAACTTGTAAGATTCCAGTTCCTATATTATTACTAGCATCAGTAGCTGTCAATTTGATGGTATAGACATCGGTTGGCAGTAACGTTGCATTGTTTCAAGTGATTCAAAAAGATTGTAGCTGACTCCATGTCAATGTAAGTACGCCAGATGTGTTAGTAAAATCTATACTACCGTTATTGTCGATATCGAATGTATATCCAGATAGAGGACTGGCGTCTGTCGTAAGAGAAGAGGTATTTATAATCAGACTATTTCATTCATTGATAGATATGGATCAAGTACGTCTGATCAGTGACAGTAACAGTTCTTGTGACAACATTTCAAGTATTTCCAGCGACATCAGTATATGTATATTCAAGGGTATATGGTCCAATAAGAGCAGTATTGACAGATCAACTCGTTGCAGTTACAATGGTATTAGTCCCATCAACATTATCAATCCAAAAAGCTCCAGGATCGATGAATACACTACCTTGAGCGATAGTAAGAGAAGAAGATCATGATAAAGTCACTACAGGAGGAGTCTGATCAGTGACAGTAACAGTTCTTGTGACAACATTTCAAGTATTTCCAGCGACATCAGTATATGTATATTCAAGGGTATATGGTCCAA
>JFJP01041916.1_pt1 | contig 16624 bp, 13 predicted proteins | sample 431651 | NCBI WGS metagenome assembly JFJP01 (sample SAMN02602958, study PRJNA72255) | Microbial mat metagenome, whole genome shotgun sequencing project. | biome: fresh water; feature: sink hole; material: water; isolation source: purple microbial (photo- and chemosynthetic) mats found in... | reverse complement strand
CTCGCTATCATCCATCTATGATGGGATCGTCATCGCCACGTCGTATAACACCTCGCTATCATCCATCTATGATGAAAGAAGCCGTTGAAGATGATTATAATACTCATTACATGTACAATTATTAACCTAAAATTTAATTTTTAATTTTTAACCGGGGGGTTAAAAATAAAGAAAAAATAAAGAAAAAATATAAAGAAAATATAAAGAAAATATAAAGAAAATATAAAGAAAATATAAAGAAAAAATAAAGAAAATATAAAGAAAATATAAAGAAAATATAAAGAAAATATAAAGAAAAAATAAAGAAAAAATAATTTAATAATTAACAATTCAAACCGGAGGGTTGCAGGTTTTTTTTCATTTTATCCATTTTGACACCATTTATACTTACATTGTGTGCACTGTGCCATTGTCGTCGTGGGTTCATCAGCAGATCGTGTTTGGACAGCAACTGAAAATACTTTTAAACTTTTACATTTTGGACACTGTACAACTCCTTCTTCCACTTCAAATGGGTTTAGTATGTAGTCGTCTTGTTCTTGTTGATTTTTTTTATGTTTTTGAAACTGTTTGTGATTCCAACCCAATTTGTTTTGTAATATTACTGTTTGAAGGTATTCTTCGGGTATTTTAATGATGGATGTAGCTTCAAGGGTCGCAGAGTCAAGTGATAAATCTTCATAAATTTGACTCATTATCCATTCTTCGTCTTCATTCATATTTGAACTAATTTTTTTAATTAAGTCAACAATTTCTTGATTGTCTATTTTTGGCATAGTTTGCATTTTGTCTATTTATTTTAAAATTAAAAAATCAGATTTTTTTAAATTTTTTAATTTCAATTTATGATTTGAGCTGTCCAATTAAAATTCTAAATGCGTGAACTCACAAACATTGAAGAACAAAATCAAGGAGCTCAAGGATATATTCAAAAATGTGTTTGGAATGGCAAATCAGTAGTTATGAAACTATCAAATCATATTGACTTCGTTCTCGAATTGGAGGAAGAAGTTTGGGAACGTTTAAAAATTTTCAACAGCATTCATTTTTGCAGAGTTCTCTCTAGAACACCAATCAACCCCGGAGAGAGACGATATCAATTAGTATTTGAAGAAATTGCACACTATGAATCTAAAAACAGCACTTCCATACGCAAAACCGGACCGGCTTTGCCGGCGGCTCGAAGGGCGCCCGTGAAAAAGTCGAAAACAAAACCCTTTGGATCGCCTTCAAAAATCATTGTCAAAAACGACTCTTTAGGCAATTTACTTTACGATGCGAAACATAAAGTGGCTGCGTTAATGAATTGTCTAAATCAGACTCTTGCAGCTATTATAATGTACCAAAATCTGGGAATTACTCATTATGATTTGCATATTGATAATGTTATGATTACAAACACGGAATATGATATTCATGTGTATAAAATAGGCCCCTACGGGCGGGACCGCTTCGGTGCCCAGCCGAAGGTAGCGCCTCCGGCGCCGGCGACGCTTGGCAGCGAAGCTGCCCGCCCGACCGGCTTCGCCGGCGGGGCTGCGGAGCAGCCCAAGGGTCGCGTCGTGCCAGCAAATGCGGCGGGCGGGGCCGAAGGCTCTGATCTTAGGACGCTTCACTTGGACGCGACCCCCACGTATCAAGACTGTATCGTTGCTATAAAAACATTTGGAATTTCTCCAGTTATAATTGATTTTGGAATGGCTTATGTGCCAGATAGTAGATACAACGCAACTTGTATGTTTGCAAACAATGGGTTTACTACTTTCATGCCTGATCATTATGTTGATGCAAGATTGTTGTTAGTGACTGCTGTGAAGGATTTGGAATATATTGTAAAAGATTATAAAAAAAATCACGGCCAAGCGCACCCAGAGCTCTACCTAGGACCCCATGGCGCGCTTGGCTCTATACCAGGGCCTTCGGCCCCAGGCCGTAGGCCATTCTACGGGCAGCGCAAGGGCGCACTTCGTTCTAATCCGGGGGGGCGCGGCGAGCAGCGGGTCCCTACGGGCGGGACCCGAAGGGTCCAAATGGAAGTTATAAAAACAACTGAACTATATATTAAAAAAATAAAGTCAATTTACGGAAATTTAAAAATACAAGAAAATGGTTGGTTTTTCGACAACTGTTTTAATAATATAATTAACGAAATTGTCAATCTGATGCCTAAAATTTTAATAAATCGACGAAAAGGAGGAATTTTTAAAAAAAACAATCTCGAATGGACATTTGAATTAATGCAACACGAAATACAACTTCCATTACCCGCTGCTCGCCGCGACCCGTCGGGTCGCCCGCGGGTATTGCAACAATCGTTAAGTAAAGCAATTCTGCTATTTGCTTCTGAATGGGTGTGTGTCGAACAAGTAATTAGGAATACAAAAGAAGAACAATTATTTTTGAAAGATATTGTATCAATGGATGAAAATTTAAAATCATATATCACTATGAGACATAGATATCCAAAAATAAAAAATTTGAAAAAGCTTAAAAGTTGTTGTAAAATAGCATCTGAAATATTCAGTCAATTATTGAACAACTATAAAAAAAAGATCGAAGTCAAAAAATCATTAATGTATTCAAAAATACCCCAAACACGAGATATTTTATTGTCTCTTCCAAAACAATCCATTAAATATGAAAAAGATATGAAAGTAAATTTTATTAATACCGGCTTAGAACAAAATGGGAGCCCAAGTTCCCCAAGTTCCCCAAATTCTTTTAATTTAATAATAGATGAAAACATGGCAAATAGATTGAACAATAATGAACAAAAAACTCTTTACGAAATTTTTCAACAACATACAAATGAAATCAAATCAAAAAATTAAAAAATATGAAATAAAAAAAATACAAAAATAAAAATTGAGTTATAGATTGTAAAAATTATAAAAAAAGATAAACACAAGAATGGCAAATGTAATCAATTATGAAAATTTTAATGTTGAAAATATTAAACTGTCAGTTGACCATAAAAAATACCTTTACAGTAATGAAACATATCAATTCAAGAAAATTACTCCAAAATATGTGTACGAAGACGGAACAGAAGAAGATATATACATTCAAATTCCAGAAGTGTTTTCTTATGGGATTAAAACATTCGATAATAACAATGATCAACCACCATCACACAGTTTTTCTCTTGTCATAGATGTAAAACCGAATGATGATGATATTGATGAAAAAAAAGCAAAAGAAATGACAGACGGAACAATTAAAATATTTGAACAAATACAAGAACGTATTAAAGATTTCTTGTGCGAAGAAAATACTATGAAAAAATTAGGCAAGAAAAAATCTGTTTGGGTTGCAGTTGTTTGTGGAATAAAACCATTTTTATCATACCAATTTGATAAAGAAACTAGCGAAATCATTGAAGGATCAGCTCCAACGTTGTTCATGAAATTAAAGACAGAAAATATTGACAAATCAAAAAACCCATTAATCAAAACCGACCCATTAATCAAAACCGTGTTCAGACAGTTCAACTCTAATTCTGAAGAAATTGACGAAATTCCACAATTATCATTACCTGCACTATTTCAAGGAGTCAGATGTAATGCTATCGGTGTTGTTCATATAGAAAGTGTGTACATCCCAAAAATGAACAATGTGTCAATCCAATTCAAACTTCATGAAGTATTAATTACCGAGGTTATGAAAAAAAGCATAAATCGTATTCAACTTCCTCAAAGGTTATTGAAAAAAAGTAATGTTGACAAAATATTTGATTCTGATGATGAAAGTGTTAACTCTGAACAATCCACATCATCTGTCAAAAACGGTGATAGGCATCTGGCCGAAGGTGACGCCACGACGCTTCGCGTCGCCGGTCAAGACGAGACCGATACATTCGAAGAGGGTACAGAAACAGAAACAGCCAATTCAAAACCGATCATTAAAAAAGTTATAAGACGAGTCCCTCAAAAAGAATAAAAATACAAAAAGAATAAAAATACAAAAAAAATAAAAATACAAAAATTAAAAAAAATTTATAACTCGAAGGGTTATAAATTAAAATATTTGATTTTTGCGAAACTTAATTTAAGAATAAAAAGGTAAGTATAAAATAATGTCACAAATAACGAATGTAAATAAAATTCAATTCGGCATTTTGTCTAGTGTCGACATTGAAAAAATGTCTGTTTGTGAAATTAATAAACCTACTTTGGCTGTTGAAGAAGGAAGTGTTTACGATCCAAGATTAGGTTGTGTAGACAGCGACAGTCTATGTGAAACTTGTAATGAAAATATATGGAAATGCACAGGTCATTTCGGGCATATAAAGTTACAAATTCCAATAATATTATTTTTTAAACAGGCGGTAAATATGTTGAAGATTTTTTGCCACAAATGCAGTAGATTATTGTGCACGAAAGAAGAACTTTATCTTCAGAATGTGCATGGTTATGAAAAGACAATTGAGTATTTGGCAAATAAGATATCTTTTTGCGGGAGATGCAACTCAGCTCATCCGGAAATTAGATTTGATATCACAGAGATCAAAATAATGGCGCATCATAAATTAAAAACTAAAACAACTCGTAAGTTATTGCCAGTTGAAATAAAACAAATTTTCGACAACATTCTTGATGAAGATGTTGCAATTTTAGGAGTGGATCCTAAAATGTTTCATCCTAGAAATCTTGTTTTAGAAAACTTTCCAGTAATTCCAATATGCTGTCGTCCTAGAATGATAACACCGGATAATGTAAGTGATGATGATTTGAGTATTAGTTTGGTTGAAATAATAAAAAATAATAATATTTTGGGAAATAATAATTTGGGGAAAGTAAATTTATGTCAAGAAAAATATGAAAAAATATGTGCTGAAATTAAATTCAGAACTCTTACGTATTGTGACAATTCCAAGGGAAAAGCTATTCATAATACAAATCACAAACCAATGACAGGCATCAAAGAACGTATAACAAAGAAGACAGGACATGTACGACAGAATTTAATGGGAAAACGGGGTGATAAAACAGGCAGAACAGTTGTTGGGCCAGACACGACTTTAAAGTTAAATGAGGTTGCCATTCCAGAAGAAATAGCAAATGTTTTAACAATGCCTGAATATGTGACGCCTTTTAACATTGAGTTGTTATCAAAGTTGGTGAACACGCCTGGAAAAGCGTCTGTTGTTATTAAAAAAAATGGAATGCGAATATCAATAGCAACTGCAACAGTTAAGAGAGGAACTCTTTTAAATCACGGTGATGTGATTGAAAGAAAAGAATTGGAGAATGGTGTTGAAAAAATTAAAAAATATGTAGTAACAAATTGCAAAATGGAACTTAAAAAGGAAGACGTCGTGAAGAGACCCTTAAACAATGGAGACGAAAGACAGCCCGAAGGGTGTCAGAATTTTAAAATATTGCCTGTCATTCTACCTGAAAATAAAATTCTCAAACTTGAAATTGGCGATAAAGTTGAAAGATACTTGAAAGACGGCGATTACATACTTCTCAACCGACAACCAACCCTTCACAGAAACTCCATGCAAGGAATGAAGGTTCTCATCAAGCCCGGAAGAACCATTCGACTCAACCTTTCCATCGTTACGGGTTTTAATATGGATTTTGACGGTCCATCATGGACTTCTAACTAAATCAGTAAAAAGTTAATGGCCGTAGGAACGATAAAAACGTTTCCTAGTAAATGTAAAATGGATTTCAAAAAACATAAAAATTGAATTTTTGTCGATAAATGTCCCCAAAAAATAAAATGATGCTCTTTTGATGAAGTATACAAGAATGAATAAAATAATTGATGCTAATATTGAAATCTATTTATCACATTTGCAAGACACCTCACAATGTTCGGGAAACCCGTAAAGCCTTAGGATCGACTACGACGCACCTGCGGCGCGTTAACACGATCCCGACATTCCTTTTTGAATGTCGTCTACCACTCATTTAGCCGCCTAAGCGGTAACGAAAGCGACTCCAAAGCTTTCCTTACCGTTCAGGCTTTGGAAACTCTAAATGATACCCGGGGTAATGACCTAGGGCATGGTAATAACGATAAGGATGATAAACACACCAACACCGTGTTTTGAAATCGGCAATCCGCGGGAGAATCACCTAAGTTCGCTAAAGGCAAGAATATGGTGGTCCCTCAACGACTACGCGTACATATGAAGCTGAGTTAAATATGGGCTTTATGTGTGCCACGGGTGTCGGTGGAAAATGATGAGCTAGCCACTCTGATTCTGCTTAAGGTATAGTCTGGCCTGTGGTGAAAGCCATGGGAGCCTCTGGATGAAGGCAACATATTTATCGAAGAAACATTAGAATCGCAGGCAGAACTTGAACATCTGTCTAATGCGAAGTACAACATCTTATCTGCTCAAACAAACAAATCTGAAATGGTAATAGTTCAGGATTCATTATTAGGTGCGTACAAGATGACATATAAATATCAACCAATGTCAAAGGGTGATTTTATGCAATGTATGATGAGTATAGACCATGATTATAATTATCATGATCGATTAGAAGTAATTAAGCATGTGTGGAATAAATTTAATCAAAACAAGACTCGGAATGGGTATTTTACTCATGCGTTATTTGGTTTTATTTTTCCATCAGATTTTCATATTGATTACGACAACAACACTGGTCTAAAAATTGTTAATGGTGTTGTTATTTGCGGATATTTTGACAAATCGAGTTTGAAAAGTGAAAACAATTCATTAATTAGACTTTTATGCATGGAGTACGGTCCAGATGTCACGTCAAGATTTATTGACAATATTCAATTTCTAACAAATTCATGGTTAACAATGAATTCATTTTCGATTGGAATTCAAGATTGTTTAATTGGCGATGAAGAAAAACTTAAGCAAATCAAAAACACTGTTTACAAATATTTTTTAGAAGCCAACAACGTGTCAATGTCTACAGATCATCCTCAGATTCGAGAATCAAGAATAAATTGTTCCCTCAATAAAGCAAAAGACATTGGTCTTAAAATAGCAAAAAAATCACTCAAACCTGATAACAATTTCATAAGCACGGTTATGTCTGGAAGTAAAGGAGATTATTTCAATATTGCTCAAATCACAGGATTGCTTGGACAGCAAAATCTTGATGGAAAAAGGCCAACTCCTACGATTGATAATAAAAAAAGAACATTAATTCATTATCCAAGAATAATTGTAAACGATCCGGCCCAAAAATATAGAAGTAAAGGATTTGTTGCATCGTCTTTTATCCAAGGAATGAAACCCGACGAAATGTTTTTCCACGCAATGACTGGCCGCGAAGGTATGACGAAAACCGCAATGGGAACGGCGACCTCGGGGTACATTCAAAGATCAATTGTAAAATTAAACGAAGATCTGAAAATTGAATATGACGGAACTGTGAGAGATGCAAGAAAAAACATCTACCAATTTGCATTCGGCAATCATGGTTTTGATCCATGTAAAGTTAATATTAATGAAAAACAAGAAAGTGCTCAACCAGTAAATATTGAAAGATTGAGTAATCGATTGAATAAAGGATGTTTTGAATCATTATCATTGCGCAAGGACGTGATTACGTCCCGTAACGCAGCCCAGGAGGACGAAGCTCTCAAATCGCTAACATCAACTGAAATCGAAGAAATTGTAAATGAGTGTAAAAGAGTATCGTCTAAAAAAATACCACAGGAGATCGTTGAACAGATTCAAAGTAGACAAGATCTTGTTTTGAAAAATGAATTAAAAAAAGTAAAGTTAAGAAAAGAAAAATATGAAGAATTCAAAAATTTTATAATAACAAAATATCATTCTGCGCAAGCTTCTCCTGGAGAGTGTGTTGGAATTATCGGCGCCCAAAGTATCGGAGAACGACAAACACAAACAACTTTGAACACATTTCATACAGCAGGTAAACTTCAACAATCGGGAGTTGGTCGTTTGGAAGAAATTTTAAATATGACAAAAAAATTGAAAAATAAAACATGCATTCTATATTTCAAGGAACAATACAAAACTTCAGACGATCTTCGAGCCGCAATCAATTCCACAATAACAGGGCTGTATTTCTCTGATTTATATACAGAAGAGCCTGAAATATCAGATGATCAACAAAATATCGTGCTTGATTTTAATTTTAATTCAAAATTATTATACAATAACCATCTAAATACTTACAAAATATCGACTGTTATTAAAAATGAAATAGATTTAAACTGTATTTTAAAACCAACAGGCCTCGTTATTACGTTTAAAAAATCAAAAACAACCCTACGGGCGGGACCCGAAGGGTCCAATCTTTCAAGTTACGATGCCGTACAAGAATATCAGGCATCTCTTGACAAAATTTTAGTATGCGGTATGAAAGGCGTTAAAGCTTCTTATTTAGATCATGACGGAAAAGAATGGTTAATCGTTACAGAAGGTTCAAATTTAAAGAAAATGTTAGCCCATCCTTTAATTGATAACAAACGGTTGTATTGTAATGATGTTTGGGAGGTTTATGAATGTTTGGGTATAGCTGCGGTTCGAAAAATGTTATTAAAAGATTTGAAGAAGGCTGTGTGTGGAGTCAATACATTACACATTCAATTGCTTGTAGATAAGATGACTTTTAAGGGTAAACCTTGTTCGATTACAAGATACACAATGAGAAGCAACGATGTCGGTCCGTTGAGCAAGGCGACGTTTGAAGAAAGTGCTGATATTTTATTGAATGCTGCTATGAAAACTGAAATTGAAAACAATGCTGGAATAAGTGCTGCTATAATTTCAGGAAACCAACCAAAAGTCGGAACCGGTTTTATGGGATTGTTAGTTGATTACGAAAAATTAATAAAGAAAAAATACCGGCCTTACCCTACGGGCGCCCAAAGAGCGAACCCTTGCCGCAACAACAATCAATATGAAGAAAAAGAACAAGACGGACCCGAACAGGTTTATTATTAAGAAATTATTGAGAAGTTAAGAAATTATTGTAGATGTAATTAGATATAAGATTAACGTAGCACACCAGCGTCACCCTTGCCTTAAGTAAATAAATTCGTAAGAATTCATTTTTTCACTTGAAAAAATGAATTAAAGAATTTATTTTAAACATTTAAAATGTCAACAATTTCATTTCAAGAACGACAAAAAAAAAAAAAAAAACGATCGACTGTTTGACGCACTAAAACGACTTGATGTGAAACTAGATCAAAAAATTCTAGGAACCGGCGACGTCCGCGATGACGATAATGATCGATTGTTTAAAACATTAAAACTACTCGAAGACAACTTGTTGCTTAATTATCAAAAAATGTTGAATGAATCAATAAATAAATTAAAGCTAGAAATTCAACAAGAACACAATGATCAGGGAGAAAAAATAATTCGTCAGATGAATGAAATGAAAACTGATTTTGAAATTCATTTGCATAAAAGTTTTGATCCACGCGAACAACACGGGTCGAAACTTGAACTAACCAACCAATTTCAACAACTCACACAACAACTTCTTCAGCAATATCCAGATTCTGAAAAAATGTTTGGTCACATAGACAAAACAAAAATTGACATATGTAAAAATTTTGATCAAAAGCTCAATCAAGTAAACACCCAAATTCAAAAACATAATCAAGAAATACAAGAGCAGACAGAACTACTTTACGAATTAAGCAATCAAATTCAAGAACAAAGCTCAGGCGGACAAATTGGGCAGATTGCTAGTCAGATTGTTGATATGAAAAATGAAGTTTTTAAGCTTGACCAGAATATTAAACAACAACAAATTGCGTCAGATGAGAGAAATGACAAATTTGATGATTTATTAGATAAAGTTGAAGATCGTAACGACAAACTTGTCGATTTATTAGACAAAGTAGACGAGAGAAATGACAAAATCGATGATTTATTAGATACTGTCAGACCGCCCGCGAGAGATGAAGACCCGCGAGTTGAAAATTGCAACTAAAAATCAAAAGTTATGTAAAAATAGAAAACTGAGTCCATTTTAACATTTTGAAAATTTATTAAGTTAAATTTCATGAATTCGTTATATTTATAAAAAAATTCTTGAAAAATATTTTTTGATTATAAAAGTTGGTAATATTCAAAGAGAACATTATTGGAATATTCAATTTTCGACCCTCTCCTAAAAATTGAGTTAATGTGTCAAAAAATATTAATGAAAAAATAAAGTATTAAAATGGATAATAAGAAGACAGAAATGAAGGAACAGGCCAAAAATGATTCGATAAAAGATCAAATAAAAAGACAAAAAACGTTAGAAAAAGCGAAAGAACAGTATAAAGAATCAAAAATAATCAACGAACACTTCAAAAGACACAATGAAAAGTTAAAACAAATTAATAAAAGTTACGATCAAAATGAAAAAATTCGTGAATATGAACAACTTCAGGCCAGCAATATCAATTACAGACGTCGAAAATAAAATAACATTTTTACAAAATTATTTTTACACAGCCCATAAAAAGTATGAAAGTATGAAAGCGACCTCGGTTACCCAAGACATGGCATTGCGATCATCTTGAATCTATTGTACCGCCCATAGTATTAATTTAAACAACCACAAATCCAATCCACCTGAAAGAAAGCAAATAGTCAATGCAAAATAAATTTATAAAGAAAAAGCAAAATATTTTTTGCAATAAATTTTTCTATTCCTTCTGGGATAAAAAAATTGAAAATTTAATTTAGGAAAATATAGAAAGAAGTAAAAATGACGCCGAACTACATAAAACAAGATCCAATCACACATATCTTGACGCGTCCTGATATGTACGTTGGAGCAAAAACTTTTGAAGAACAAAGCGAGTACATTTGGAAAAATAATAAAATTTTGAAAAAAAATATTAAAGTCTGCCCAGCTCTTACACGAACTTTTATTGAAATATTGTCAAATGCAATTGACAACATTGAGAGAAGCGTTCTTGATCAAACAGGTAAAATGTCTTATATTAAAGTGCATCTTTCTCAAACAGATTGTGAGATTATTAATGATGGATCCATTATCCCTATCATACTCAATGAAAAAGAAAATATTTACAACCACACTCTTATTTTTGGTCATTTGCTATCTGGTAGCAATTACAACGATTCTGAAAAAAGATACACATCTGGTCGTAACGGCCTCGGTGCTAAACTTACAAATGTTTTATCAAAATCTTTCTCAGTTGAAGCAATCGATCCTGAACGTAAACTTAAATTTCAACAAACCTGGACAAATAACATGAAAGACACGACTGGCCCAAAAATTGCAAAAACGTCTAGATCAACAGGATATACTTCGATCAAATGAGTTTGGGATTGTAATTGGTTTAAACCAGGCATGACACAAGTCCCAGAAGATATAATTGACTTATTTGGAATGTTTGTTCTTAACGCAGCGATGCTCACTGAACTGACAGTTAAATTAAATGGAACAAAGTTGCCAAATAAATTAACAAAATATTTTGAACTCTTTGACGACAATAGTGAAGACATTAAAAACAACATTAAAAACAACATTAAAAACAACATTGAAAACAACATTGAAAACAACACAATCATTCTCAAATTAGAAAATGAACATTCAAAAGTTTTCGTTACTCCATCACCATTAAACGAATTCGAAACTATATCATTCGTAAACGGAATTCAAACTAAAAACGGAGGCAAACACGTTAATGCTGTTGTTGAAGCTGTTTGTAGACCAATTATTGAAAAATTAAATAGTAAAACTTCAAATAAGAATACAAAGACGACACCTTGCCTATCTTTTACATTGAAAGATGTAAAGCCGTATTTTCGTTTCTTGATAGTTACACGAGTGCCAAATCCTGAATTTGAAGGTCAAGAGAAGAATGAATTGAAATCTCCTAATGTTAATGTTCAGCCAATTAATTCATTGCAAGTATCCAAAATTATGAAATCATGTATTGGAAACAAATTAAAAACCCTGATACAAGCTAAAGACGACAAACAACTAGTCAAAGCTGTTTCAACTAGCGTGGTTTTGGATATCAAGGGTTATAATAAGGCCAACAATGCAGGCGTGAAAAATGGACATGATTGTATATTGATTGTTTGTGAGGGAGATTCGGCAAAAACGTTTGCAATGGAAGGAATAAACACCAATGGGTTAAATGGTAAAAAAGGTCGTGATTGGTTTGGTATTTATCCATTGAGAGGAAAATTATTGAATACGAGAAACGCGTCTTCAACATCAATTTCAAAAAATAAAATAATTACAAATTTGATTAAGGTTTTGGGTCTTGATTGTGCTAATCCTGATAACATTGAAAAACTTAATTATGGAAAAATGTGTATTTTAACTGATGCTGATGTTGATGGTATACATATTGAAGGGTTGCTTCTAAATTTCTTTCATTCAATGTTTCCTCATTTATTGAAAAATAATTATGTAATTAGTATGAAAACGCCAATTTTGCGAGTATCAATTCCAAAGAGAGAACCAATTTATTTTTTTGATGAAAAAACTTATCGAAATTTTAACTTACCCAAAAATTCTGAAACTAAATATTTTAAAGGCTTGGGTACAAACAAAACCGATGACATCAAAAAAGTATTCGGTATTAAAATTCTTCAATTTACTATCGACACCGACACTAACAATTTTTTCGATATTGCTTTCAATAAAAGTGAAAGTGTTGAAAGAAAAAAATGGCTTGAACAATACTCGCCATTTGATGATTCCAAAAAAACTCTTGACGAGGAATCTAATCAAACAGTTCAATTTCCAATCAGTCGTCATCTTAACGAAGAACTTATTAAATTCTTTCACGACGATTGCAAACGCAGCATACCTAGCGTGTTTGATGGATTAAAAGAATCTCAACGAAAAATTGTTTACGCTGCCAAAAAACGTAACATCAAAAAAGAAATCAAAGTTGCTCAATTTGGCGCATATGTCGCCGAAAATACAAATTATCATCACGGTGAAGAAAATTTGTTCAAAACTATTATCAAAATGGCTCAAAGCTTTGTCGGTTCCAACAATTTACCAATTTTTTCTGAAGAAGGTCAGTTTGGCAGCCGATTAAGCGGCGGAGACGACGCATCCGCCCCCAGGTATATTTTCACTCAACCTCGCTCATTTTTTCAATCACTGTTCAACCCACATGATGACAATCTGTTGAAATATCGAGAAGACGATGGTGATAAAATTGAACCATTTCATTACATCACAACAATACCTATGCTTCTTGTTAATGGTTGCATCGGAATTGGCACAGGTTGGATGTGCAACGTTCCTCAATTTTCTCCGGAAGATGTAATACATGCTTCAGAACTTTGGATGGCTAATGAACATGACAAATTGCAGTTGTTCTTAAATTCTGTCAAGCCATGGTATAGGCACTTCACAGGATCGATTGAAAAGATAAGTGATACAAAATTTCAAACAAATGGAAAATATACCTACATAAAAGACACTATCAAAATTACAGAATTACCAATAGGAGTCTGGTCAACAAAATTTGAGGAAGAAGATTTGAACAAAATGTTACTCAAAAAATACATCAAATCCTTGAAATCCCACACAACCCCACAAACAGTTAGCTTCGAATTTGAAACAACAAACACCTTCAACATTGAAATATTTCAAAAGAAAATGTACACCTTCCTCAATTTAGATAATATTGTGGTGTTTGATAAATTTGAGAGAATTAGACGATTGTCTTTAAAAGAAGTTTTCGATCTATGGGGTGAAGAAAAATTAAATCTAATTGAAGATCGTAAACAATTTCAATTAGCTAACATTAAAAAATTACTTAAACTAACAAATTACAAAATTAAATTTATCGACGCCGTTAAAAAAAAGACAATTATACTAACAGACGATGAAGACATCATCATCAACAAAATAAAAGAAAAAATCTCTGGCATTGACACCGATGACATTACAATTCTTCTCGACCTACAAATTAGATCCCTTACCGAACAAAAAATGAATAAATTGAAAGAACTTGAAATCAAACTAAAACAAGAAGAAGCCGATCTTTCAAAAAAAACAAGTCGAGATATTTGGACAGAAGATCTTCAAGACTTTAAAAAAATAATAGACGCTGAAGAATTCAATTTACCAATCAACACAACAGCAGCAGCCCTCGTCGCCGCGCCAAAGCGAAGATTGAAAAAACTTTTATAACTTTTTATTATCCGTAAAGAATTAAAAATAAATAAGATTTTTGTTTAAATTAATTTATTGAAAACAATTTAAGGACAATATTTTCATTAGATAGATAAGTAAAAATGGTCCCTTAAAATTATTGTAATGTTACCATTCACTTATTGTTTTTCGAAGCTAAAACGATTCCTTATAAATATACTCTAATATCATTCGCTTTTCTTATTTTATGACCACAGGGTCCTAAAATAATTTTTTATTTTTTAAGTTGTTAATTTCATACCAATTTTTTGATGACATTCATAATTTATCAACTCAATATCTTCAAAAACAAAATCGTCTATATTTTTTTTATTCAAATTTATTTTCAATTTCGGAAATTTAAAGGGTGTTCGCTCTAATTGCATTTCAAGAGGCCTAACATGATTTTTATATATATGAGCATCTCCTAACACATGAATAAAATCACCCAGCTTCAAGTTACATACATGCGCTATCATATATGTCAACAACGAATAACTCGCTATATTAAATGGTACACCCAATCCCATGTCAGCTGACCTTTGATATAATTGACATGATAGTTCACCATTTGCTACATAAAATTGAACCAAACAATGACATGGCGGTAAAGCCATATTTGGAATATCAACGGGGTTCCAAGAACACATAATCAATCTTCTATCGTTAGGTCGGGTCTTAATTTTTTCAATTAGCTGTTGCAATTGATCAATGCCTTTATTTGTGTAATCGCTGTTCATATCAGAATAAGTCGCTCCATAATGACGCCACTGAAACCCGTATATGGGACCCAAATCGCCTTCTTGTCTGTTAACAAAACCACAAGAGTCGAGATATTTTCGAGAACTATTACTGTTCCAAATATTTATATTCTTTTGAGATAATTCTAAAGAGCTTGTGCTTCCTTTAATAAACCATAATAATTCTTCTACGACTCCTCTCCAAAAAACTTGTTTTGTTGTAAGCAATGGAAATGAATGTCTTAAATTAAATTTCATACGCGCTCCAAAAATTGAATATGTTGCTTTTTCATCTTCGTTTGCATTGCTTTCAGTCTTAAGAACGCCAGTGCAAAGAATCTCTTTAATTAAATTCAAATATTGATATTCTTCATGATCTTCGTCTTCGTGTTGTTTGTTTGCGAAATGGAGTGTCTTATTCATTTTTGAAAAGAGAGTATAATTCTTAAACACAAAAATAAATTATTTAAAGATAATAGAGTTATAAAATAAAATAAAAATGGAAACTGATAAAATATTTCCTCCTGATTCAAATTACAGAATATACGTTTACCCTATAATTCCTCAGACAGTTATTAAAAAATTTATAATTTTGTTACCTGAATGTTTAGATAAATGGCTTGAAGATAAACAGACAACACAATTTTATGGATTATTGGCAACTTTTATACATTCATTCAAAAATGAAGATATTTTCGACTTAATTGATAAACCAGACAACGAACAATTTGTCAAATTGTTAGAAACAAACGATTTATATGCTCCATCAAAAGGAGGTATTGAATTTTTTAACCTTACACCAATTTACGTGTTTCGCCAGTGGTTATTGCGTAATTTGTACGAAGGTCCTCCGATTGAATTGAGATCTGATTATATTGAAGGTATATTTGACGAAAATAGAATGAAAACGATATGTAAAAATAAATTTGATCATTACAAAGACATATATAACCGTTTATATGATTTTTCACAAAATTTTGAAGATCAAACATTAGAAAAATTTGTTTACTTAACAAGAGAACTATTTCGTTTTCCACTTGAAGCCATTTAAATCTCAAAAACATTGTACGAAATTGCTTTTTTGCTGAAGATCTAAAAGAATAGAAAATTATCTGTTTCAATTAAATTCCAAATTTAAGTTTGTCTTCCTCTTCTTCCATTGATTGTTCTAAACGAGTTTTGATGAAATTAGTAATAAATTCAACAGATTTATCATAATTATCAATAAGAAATTGAACTATAGCCGATAGATCTATAAATTTAATACCATGATACAATTCCTGATTTTTTGAATATTTGAACATACTAAGCATTTTTTGAATGTGTGTATCTAAGTCTTTCGAGTTGTAGCATCGAGCTGCCCAAATGTAATAGTATTCATCTTCAACAGGTCTTCCTGTGTTGTATTGAGTAATTCTGGACACAAGACGTTCCGTTGATCCAATCTTGAAGATGCGATCGTAAGAATATAAAGAATGCATTATCAATTAATTTCACTAAAGTCGCAGACCACTGCTGTACCAAATTTGAATTCGCTCCGTTGTAGAGTTTTATATCCTCTCAAAAGGATATAAAAAGCATTTTATATTTAGGTGCACGTTCCAGTATAAATTAAAAATCAATTTTTATTTTTTCAAATGTTATTTTCAAATGTTATTTTCAAATGTTATTAACTCAATTGTCTGTTCAACTCTTTCATATCTTCAATCTGACGTTCTAATATATAATTTTTGGTATCCATATCGATATTAAATTGTTTAACTATTG